>Ga0209092_10001020_pt1 | contig 28211 bp, 16 predicted proteins | sample FraStrMetagenome_FD_187446 | JGI IMG/M metagenome (GOLD analysis project Ga0209092, IMG submission 187446) | Marine eukaryotic phytoplankton communities from Arctic Ocean - Fram Strait ARC3M Metagenome (SPAdes) (version 2) | ecosystem: Environmental > Aquatic > Marine > Oceanic | place: Fram...
GGTTAGGTGGTGCACTAACCATGCCAGTGGTCACTGGTTCGATTCCTGGTGGGGGGTCATTTGACCAATTAATTTTCATTCCACCATTTGTCCAATTAATTAAATTAAATGCGTAAGTCCTCAGCTTGAGAAGGGCTAGTGTTTCTTTGGACCCTCTACTTGTATGGTTCATTGAACTACACTTAAAATAAGATATATTAATTATTATTAGTTTAAAGTTAACATCTGATATTTTGACAAACGCTCTGTATCCGTCTAAACTCTATAAGAAACTGAATGGTTGGATGGTGAGCAATTGAACATGACATTTCCATTTAGGAGGAATGTCAGAATTATATCAGAAATATGATGATAATATGTCGTATCGTTGAGTCACATATATGTGTGAATAAATAAATTGTCATGTCACATATGAAAACGGTTGCCGTTTTAAGCCTTGCGCCTTGCTCTTATGTATGGTGCTCGTTTGTGATAAGAAAGGACTAAGATATCATTTGGTATATATAGTGTATGTGAACATTATATATACGTGGTATGCAATATATATTTAGATTAATTAAATATGTATGTACCTAAGTGAAGCGAGTGAAAGTACTTAAAAAGTACCAAAAAAGGAAGGATTTGATAAATAAGTTCACTTATGGTATTTAGCAAATTCTGGAAAAAACGGGCCACCAACATACGAGTATGAAGGACGGAAAAAAATCTTATGAAAAAATAAACCTTCATTGTAAAGGATTCGTTTTTAAGTTAGGGAAAAGAAAGATTCGGCAACGGCCAATATGAAAGAGAAAGATAACATTAGTAAAAGTGGTAACGCAATGGAATCGGTGGACATGGGAAGTATTACCGAGGCGATAGAAGCTATCGAAAAGGATATGAGAAAAGCTATGGAGCTCGCCACATTAAAGAGACAAGTGACAGGGAGCACAGGTGGAGAACGGAAATCACAAAAAAGTCCTGGGAAGGTCAATCGTGTTGTGGGTTGGCTAATGCGAAAACCCGGCGCAAACGCGAAGGATGCTGGGTTTTTAATCGGGGATATTGTAAAGATCACAAATTTAGTGCAATATATAAAGACCAGGAAAAAGATAAGAGAGAAGGATGTAATCGGTGTGGTGAAAGACATTACTAAGCGATTTGTTGTAGTATTGTGTAAGAATCCTGATGGGGTCGAAGAGGATGTGAACAGGGAACCGCATCACCTACGTCTAGTAGAAAGGGACGAAGAAGATGGGGATGTTTGAAAGATGGAAATTAACGAAGATGTATTTTCTGGTCTTGGGTCATGTTTTATTAACTTAATAAAGGAGATAGTGAAATAAAGAATTAGAGAATAAGATATATATGAATATAAGTTATTGCAAAATATGTTATAGTTGTAAAGCCATATGTTTGATGAAACGATATATGTGTGAATTATATAAAGAAAAAATAAAAAAGCTTATTTTTAGTAGAACCAATCATAATAAGTGAAAAATAAAAACAAATTGTATAGCATTAAGATATACTGTCGCTGTTGGTTGTGTTCAATATATCGTTATGAAGGGATGCAAGTCGTGGTGTATTAAGGAGGTAGTACGATATAAATGATTGCGATCGCCAACGAAGGCGGAATTGTATATATATAGAGGATCGGGCTTTGTAAAGAAATCGAACTCCACAAACAGAACAACAAGTGATACTCTATCAGCGAATAGATCAGCAAATATCCAGTCGCAAAGCAGCTAGATCCCTAAAGATAAATGGGAAGAGATGTCTTTTGATGAGAAAAGGCACACATTGAAAAGAAAACAAAAATAATTTCAATGGAGTGGTACCTTCTTCTTCAAGCATCCCCAAGCAATATTCCAATGCAAACACCATGTCTTCTAGAGAGAAGGAACTCTATGACATGGTGCAAGGGACCAAAACAAGTCGATGGGCGACTAGTAGCAATGTTACCCCGCACCAACAGAAGCTCCTCAACTTGTTGAGATCGGTCAAAATGATGAGGAGAGTCAACACAACCGATAGCAGTGACATCAGCGATGGAATATCAAGGAAGATCTGTGGCATAGGCTTGGAGGACCAAGTCGACACTCGAAATGCAGACCATCTTTACCAAGAAGATAAGGAGATGGCGTACATCCCGCGCATGGAGGAGAATCACAATGACCATGCACAGTTCATCCAGACAATCAAGATGTTAAACAACGTAATGCACGGAAGGTACGACGAAGAAGAGGATCAAGAAATGTGTGAGCTCGATGAAGATGAGCACAGGATGATCGTAGAGTTTATGCTCCGGATAGCTGGAGTTTTGCTAACTACATACCTTCCTTCTGGTTACCAAGTGACCTATGACGAGTTCGAGTATGACATTGAAGATGACATGGACTCAGTTAAAACAAGATCAAAAAGTGAGAAAGAATTGGGATTACCATCAAGAGAATATACATCTGATAGAGGAATTCAAATTGTCAACTTACCAATTCATGATCCAAATCATTATGATCTAGAATGGAGCTCGATTGGCAGCACTGATGAGCTTACATCCCATGCTAAGACGAATATCCGTCCTTTTACCTATGAAGAAGTACAAAATGCAATTATACATGCATTGAAATAAGAAAGGAAAACATGGTTAGCATATACTACTCCATCAATCCAAAAATCAAAATATGGGGCATTCTAATATACCTATATTCCCAGGAGATGCCACAGTGAAGGTGGTAAAATGAATTACTGGGATAGCTTGCCGGAAGACAACGAGTATATCTCGGATTACGTCAACAAGTTTGGGGAGACAAGTTTTTGCAATAATGCGAATGTCAGCAAGCAGGTCAGTTTCGCAGAGCCGATCCATGTTGCAGCAACAGTAAAGAACAAGAAGAATACTGGTGAGATACTGGTAGATGGAGGATGCGACACCACCCTAGTGGGTGATGGTTTTCGAGTCGAATCGACAACAAGCAGGAAGATGACAGTGCAAGGATTCTCTGACACAATCAAAATGAATAGCCTACCAGTGGTGACAGCGGTGACAGCGGTGGGCATCGATTCTACTACTTACCTAGTGGTAGTCAACGAAGCAATTTATGTCCGTGGAAACGAGACATCTCTGCTGAGTACATTCCAAGCTCGGTCGCATGGAGTGGAGGTGCATGATATTGCGAAAATTCATGGCGGGAAACAATGTATTGTGGTAGACGAGATTGAAGTTCCGCTGGACGTCAAAAATGGTCTCCTGGTATGTGGGTGTAGAGAACCTACGGATATTAAATTCGGGGGGTCCGGAAAGGGGGTCCTAATACAGCAGATATTATTATTATTATTTGTTACTCAAATCCCTATATATTTGGTGTAAAATATAGATAAAATATTAGCTCACAATTATAACATTTCACATTGGAGTGCACGACTAGATTTATTGTGATTGCCTTTATTTTATCGTTAACATACTTAGCAAAGTTTAAATGAAAGAAAGATTTTCTTTATTGTCACAAGGAGCGATCCTCTCCGCGTCTTGCCCGTACCCAACGGGCACGGAGACCAGAAAAATCCATTAAGGGCAGGCATTTTTTATGATTGATATGAGTTGTTTGTGTATTAGTATACAATTAGATTATGATAATATTACAAAATCAAGCTGTTACAAAATTGGTCTTATACACATAGACTATTCTTTGCTTAATGCAATCAATTCTTTCAGCTCTAAATTGAAATTTCTTCATGCTCACAATAAAACCTTGTAAATATGATCATAATGGTTTGATATCCTTCCTCTGGATTTTTTCGATGTATGAATTCATTTTTTATTAAAATTAAATGAAAGGAATCATATTTTAATTCTTATAGAAGGTTCCATATACCTGTTATATTGTATGATAATGATTTTCTGCGTGTTCATGGAATATAATATTGTTGCTTAATCCATAAACTATTACAGCAACTTAAATACATGAACTTTAACAGAAACCGGTATCAAGATACCCCCTCTATTTTGCTGATTTTTCAGATTTTAACGGATCAAAAAACTGTTTAGACAAACAAGTTCAAAATGACCTTGAATATTTTCTACCTATTTAGGTAGAAGCTTAATCAATTTAGCAAATAAAATGGCATTGAAAAATCTTAGGGTCATTTCAAATGCAATTTTCTTAAGTAAATTTTCTTCTTGAATTTTGAGTAATAAGTGAATGAATTGTCCACGTCTTTACATAAGTTTATTCTCTTGACTCGAGATTGCAAACTCCATCTTGGAATGAAAAACTAAAGGTGAAATGACCGCCTCTCAGGGAAGCAGCTTCACCGTCCCAAGCAGCAATGATTTCTCAATTTATGAAATATTTTTTGATCTTCCCCACCCTTCTGCATCATCTAATGAAATCGGACACACGATAATTCAACCGAAGGAGTCTGATCATCGGAAGCGTAATTTTTTGGATACTTCTGAGCTTTTCGAACCTGAAAACATATCAAAAATAACGAGATTTGCGTTCCCCGAACACGATGATCGTCTTCACGGTAAGTGTTACAACCATTAAACAAAAATCTCTGGCTTGTGCTTTTCATCGAAGATTGGCCGAATTTTATATTTCATGCTCTAACCTACTTGACATGCTTGTTCTAATCGTATAGCCACGACGTTACCACAAAATCCACAAAGTAGCAAAAACGAAGGCCCATTAAACAAACACGATATTTACTTTTACTCGTTTCAGCCTCATCATTTTACTTTTGCAATCAAGCTTTCCAATGGACCCAGCATGAATGGTCATGTTCGACGGTATTTCCCAGCTCACGTAGACTCAGCTTCAAGATATGATGTCGGAAGAAGATCACCTCGCGCAATGGTGATATTGACTTTAGGTGAATAAACAAATTGAAATCAATGAAGTTCTTCTATTTTTCATCTCACATATATCGTCTATTTCGATTCAGCACCTGGTGGGGAGAGATTTTACACCTCGGTATTGAAGTAAGTTTGTGGAATCGATGTTTTATTGTTTTATATTTATTCTTGTTTTCTAATTTATCACTATTTTAGAACAATCGAGGCTATATCAATACACCAAAGTACAACGAAGGTCTTTGATATAAAAGAAGACGATAGAGTCATTAAATTTTTAAGAAACTTACAAAATGAATATGAAGCACTATGCAAAGATTATTCGTATGTGAGAGAAAACTTCAAAGAAAAAAGTCAAAATCTAAAAAGTATCGATGATGAAAGTGTATGCTCATTTATGATCGATAGGAAGAATTTTTCAAGAATAACAGTAGAAGGAGTAGAACATGGAGAAAATAGCCCACTTCTAAGTATAGACAAAGTACGATTTGTGTTACCAGAATCTTTACAACCTGATTATACAGGATTATTCACTGCAGAGGATATTAACTGTCCAATGATTCCGCTGATGCGGGCTCTTGGAGCTTCCAATGTTTTGCGTCTATTAAGCGCCCTTCTGTGTGAACGTAGAGTCATAATGGTTTCCCGTGACCCAACTCGTCTTAGTGCATGTATGCGAGGAGCAGCATCGATGTTGGCCCAAGGTTTACTCACCTGGCAACATCTTTTTGTTCCAATTTTACCACCACATCTTCTCAAATATGTGACTGTAGAAACTCCTTATTTAATTGGAGTATTGGATAATCAAGTTGACAGCCTGGATCAAATTCCAGGAATAGGAAAACTGCTCTGTATCAACTTGGACACAAATTCAATGACTACTTTCTTTGTTTCAAACCCCTCGCTATGGATACCAGATCTTCTATTTAGGAGTAAAAGAAATAAAGGAGGCGCAATGAGTTGTCCTGAGCTTCTCGCGCAGGATCTTGATGATGTTTTGAAAAAAGATAGGCAGCAACATTGGGCTGAAACAAAAGACAAGGAAAATCAAACAGATGCAGATAGTAAGAAAAAGTATGGAAAAAAAAATTCATTTAAATCAATTCTACGAAGACGAAAAAGTTCATCCTCAAGTGTCAGGAGTAATGAAATGGGAGAAGATACTGGTCATGATGACTTTATGAACCACCTTGAGTTGAATTGTTGCGAGAACGAGACAGCAGAAGAATCAGTGCGGGTTGCATTAACAACATTTTATCTCTTTATATTTGGTGACATGGGCATGTGTCTTTCCGAGTCAAGAACTGGGGGATTATGGCTTGATAGGAAAAAATATTTGCGTTGCAAAATTGTACAAGGTATTGTTGAAGATTCCAATCTTTTTGCTGTTCTTGCTGTTTTCAGCAGGACATTTTTATTTCAAGGATTTGTCAGAAATAGAATTAGAGACTTGGAGTTGCCAGATATCGATAGGAAATCAGTGATACAAAAATCCCTATTCTCCATGTGTGAATCATTTATTCGTATCAACGAGATTGATTGCTCTATATCTAACATACGAAACGTCGTGCAGGAACATTCTTTACAATGCCCTCAACGCGACATTGCAAGTTCATGCGCAGCAGTACGGGGAAAAGCGCACTCTTTAATAGTAAATCAAAATTTTGAAGGCGATTCTTTGAAATCCTTAGCCTCATTAATAGATAGTGCCGATGAAGTGAATGGCTCATTAGGTTATGTTATGGGGATTGTGTGGATTCGTATTCAGGAAACTCGATCTCATTTGTGGAAGCATCCTTTGCTGGCTTTGTATATACTTCGAAACTTATTATTACATGGGGTGAGATGCTTGCAGTTTTTTTGCATTCAAATGTACTTTGACCATTCTAACATTTGCGTTCTTGTATTACCAGCCGCTCTCTATTATTTCTGAAGCTAATGATGGACTTGCTTTGATACGGGATTTGCGATCATACCAACACAATAGAAACTCTGAAAATGTCAATGAAATTAGAACTGCTAGTAGTGAGCTTTATGAATTTCTTATCAATAGGGCATACCTATTCACGGAAAGAAAACAACTTGCTTGCAAGAGGTTGAAAATAAATGATATGAAAACTCAGCCAAGATGGGTTGATTACTTGCTCCGACGTGTTCCTTTTGTAACTGATTTTAAATCCGTACATTATTTGGTATGTCCCCAGGGTATGAGTCCGTCAACATTAGAAGATAAACACCTAAAGCAAGACGAACCTACCCTCTCCGGTGCAACAAGTACGGATAATGGGAACTTCCCATCCGACCAATCAGGGGTTTCAAATTCAAGCGTGTCCTCTGCAATAGCAACTGTCACAAAGGATAAAAAATCGGAGACAATAGATCCTACTCTGTTAATAGAACCATCGGATCAAAGAAGCGAAAATCCTGCTTCATATTCCAATATTGTCACGCCACCGGAGGACTTACCCAACGGTAGTACTAGTTCTTCACATCCAAGCGACGATAGTGAAATAAATAAAGAACTCAAAGAAATAAATAATAAACTAAAAGGCAGGGAATATGATAATCCTAGCGATCCAACAGCAAACTATGGTCTAGAACATGATATAAAGGAAATCAACCGCAAGTTGAGTGACTTCAATTATGATACTTCTAGTGACATAACTGACGACAAATCAGATGCAGCAAATGTAACTCGGGACCCAAAGAAAGATGCTGAAATCTTAAAGCTTGTACAAATGTTTAATTCGACATTAGATGATGAGAAGAACAACTGATGTGCAGATTACTTTCAAATCAAAGATGTTCAACATTGATTTCCTAAAAAGATCAAAGTATTTAATGTTCCCAATAGATTTATTCCGAGAAAGATAAAGAGCCCGAATGTGCAATCAATTAGATGCTCGAATGCAATGATTATTTTAATAATGTGTATATTTTTATATTTTCATAAAATTACAGATTCAAAAACAACCTCAATCTGTGATCTCAAACTATAAATTTGGATTGCTTTTTAAAAAGGCCTCGTGGATTTTATTTCATTTAGTTGATCTAATTAATTTTTTCGTTGTTGCCAAAGCTACAAGATGGTCACTTCATATGGCTGCTAAATGTACGTTATAGATCTTTAGCCTATGGATTTGAAATAGTGGGAGTATTTTGAATCCAAGAAAAAATAGTAGGCCAAGCTAAAGTATGTGATGTTACAATTTTAAGAAGAGGAATAACATAAAAGGAGCGGTACAAGTTGTTTTTATTCGTTTTTGGTTTTGGTCTAGAATACCTTTTGGAGAGGGTTCAATGCCTATGCTAAGATACCTGCAGTTATAACTAAGCCCATAGTTTATACGTATGCTTATAAAAAGACATCGATTTTCAGCATGTAAATAGCATAATCCGAAGATTATGTAGTTTAGCTGAACAACAGGCGTGGTCCTTAGTTATAACTACTGTGTGGAAGTGGTAAGTGGTTGGACATAAAAAACGAAAGCATGCAAAATGTACAATAGTTCGTTGTATGGACTCTGTCAATCATTTCGTTTTTCATTTCTTGACTTTTTAATTACTTTTCTTTTTTACCTTTTTTCCTTCCAAGTCGTTTTTATTCGGCAATGCCCACGTCTATCAATTACTTCTGGAAGTTTCGCTTTTTTATATTTTCGAAATCAGAAACGAACTCGGTTCTTGCAAAAAACTTCATGGAAGATGACTAGAATAATTAGGTAGAAAAGCAGTATGATGAACGTGTATCTTTTTGGAATTTATTGGCGCGCCACTGATTAAGATTCAAGTTTTATGGCGCGTTATAAATATTTTGTTTCCTTTACGACCTTGAAACTTGAAGAAAAAAATATTCGGTGCTATTTTCATTTAGAACTATCCGGTTTCATAGAGAAATTCATATTTTCAGAACGATAATGAACGAAATTTCTTTCGATACATGATGTACGTTAAGATATTGAACACTTTTACTAAATAAGTGATCTGCGAATATGAATTATCGAGCTGTTTTTTTCGTAGAATGGGAAACCAAAAAAAGAAAACATCACTCGTGACGTGCGCACTTCAACGTACTATATACGAAACGATCGGACTATATGCCACGTCTATCGATTTATTTAGATAGAGCAAAGCTGTTTCGAAATGGATCTTTTTCTTACCATGGATGACACAAAATTCTTCACGTTCTTGAGAGAGTTAGACTCAATCTATGTGATTCTTTAAATGATATCATTGGTGTCAGACTTACCTATTTATGTATTGCTGATTACGTAGAAGAGATCTCTTAATAAGAAGTTCTGGATCGACAAACAGATTAAGTAGAAAAAGTAAACTAGTAGATATACACTTACTTCAGAAAAAAGCAAACCAGTCATTTCCCACTGAATAGCACATGTTTCGCGTCCGAAATCTCTGAGAAACCAAAACTTTCACAACAACGCATTTATAAACCTTAAGCAAAATTGCTCAGAAAGTGATAAAATAAAACGCGAAGATATGGAACTTTCGCTATATAACCAATCAGGAAACCCAGGGCAAGGGGGTGCGGGACCCAATGGACTTGGTCCCGCAGGAGGAAATAATGGAGCATTAAACGCAGGAAATGCTGGGGCAGGTGGTGGATTAGGAGAACAGGAAAACGGAAATTTAGGACCTTCGCAATTAAATGGCATGCCTATATCTGCCGCCTCTCTGAACGCCATGATGGCAGGAGCTCAAGGAGGACAAGCAGGACCTGCATCTGCGCTGCCTCCATCGCTGGCATCTCAATTTTCAGGGGCTGCGGGAATGTTTCCATCCTCCATGATTGCTACAAATGGGATGGCCGGAGTTTCGGGCGGAGCCGCATCCATGTTTCCCGGAGGAGGTGGTGCAATGGGCGGTATGGGCGGAATGGGAGGTATGGGCGGAATGGGTGGTATGAATGGAATGTCTCTTAACCCGAACACTTTAGGTTTAGGCTCCGCTGGTTCAATACAAAATCCAGCAGCTTTCACCATGGCGGCCGCCGGCAGATCTCCGTTATTTTTGTCAAATGGTGGAAATTCAATGGGGTTGAATGGAGCCGCCGCTTTAGGAGGTCAATTTGGGCAAGGGGCTAATCCAATGATGAATTTGAACGGATCAAGTCTCCTGACGCAACTTTCTAACAATGGCGATATTGTCGGAGCCAATGACAAACTTCTAGGCGCACAAGAAGGAGCCGTTCCTGGCGCTGTACCCGTTCCTGGGCCTCCCGTCCCCGGACCGAATGGTATACCCGCTTCCTTATTGAAATATTACAACCTGCATCAGAACTTACCGGCTGTTCTGATGGAAAACGAACCTACGGAGCGTCCTTATCGAGATCACGCCCTTATGCCAGAAGATCATGCGCTTCATCGCAATGGTAGACGATCATCGACTGGCAAGGACAAAGGGGGATCCAATTTCCCTGCCAAGCTACATGAAATCTTGTCGAGAACAGATATTTCAGATATTATTTCGTGGGCACCGCATGGGAGGGCATGGAGAGTTTTAAAACCAAAAGCTTTCGAAGAAAAGATCATCCCCAAATACTTCCGACACTGCAAATACAATTCGTTCACTCGACAGGTTAATGGATGGGGATTTCGTAGAATTACACAAGGCCCAGATCATAACGCTTACTTTCATGAGGTAAGATCTACATTTCGACACAACATTGCATTTATTTCAAATTGAGTTTTTGATATTTTGATATTTTAATTTTTTCGCAACAGCTTTTCCTACGGGGCCTGCCTCACCTATGTAAACGCATGCGCCGTTTGACGGCATCTAGCAACTCCCGATCTGACCTAGTCTCGAGCATTGAACCTGACTTTTACAGCATGAGTAAGATATCGCCCCTTCCAGCCATTGGTAGCGGAGTTAATGCAGGTAATTCGCATCACAACAAGCTACAGCAAATGAAACAAGACGATGAGGGGAATAAGGACAACTCCAAGGACGACGACGCTTCCAAATTGAATCCAAATGGAGCCAAAGATAACGTTGGAGTTGAAGCTTCTCTACATGCAGCCACAGCCGCAGGAGTAAATGGAAATGGTGTTACTCCTGAAATGTTAAATGAGATGCAACAACTTCGAGGTGCGGGTGTCCCGGTTGGTCCTAGCGGTCCAGGTGATTTAGGTGCAGGAGAAGATCCGTCTTCTGCTGATGGAAATAACAACGATTTATCACAGTTAGATTCCGTCACTCGTCATCAACTTTTGCAAGCGCAATATATCAACTCGATGAATATGAACATGAACATGAATATGAACATGAACATGAACATGAACATGAGACAAGATTCACTACAACAACAGATTATTGCCCAGCAAAGCTTGCTGAATAGTCTTCAAGGTCAATATCCCGGTGCTGGCGCTTTGTCTCAACTAGGCGGAGGTATGGGAATGGGTATGGGTGTGGGGTCACAGATGCCTTCATTGATGGGAGGTGCAGCCCCAATGGCTGGTTCTTCTTTCCCTAATCAAGGGGGACTCTTAGGAAATTCGAACCAAAACGGGATGCATCCCAGCTCAAATTTACAATTTTACTAATATGATGCTATGGATTTGCTTAAAAATTGATCTAATATAGAAGTGCAGTTCTCAGTTTTTTTCATATTTGAGGCTTTCACAATCAATCAATTAATTTCTTATATAACTACTATGATACGAAAATTAACATGTCGTTTCAGCTAATTATTATCAATTAAAATATAAGTTGCCTAATGAAATGTTTATTGAGGCTCAAGAAAGTAACAAAATCCTATCGTCATTACTTCAGGTCTTTGCTCTTCTTAGTTATTTCGTTTTTCTATTTGAATTAATTTTTTCTTTCGTTCAAACCTTCATCGCCATGACCCGATCAGCACAATTTGGAAAGATATACTTAGTTTTATTTTTTTCCGTTTTCTTGATTGGAAGATAGGATCAAAATAGTCATCCAGAAAAATTCAAGTGTCATCTGTTCGCCTTTGACGGTTTTATTCGTCAGCGGTCTTTTCTCAATGAAATTTCCGAATTTTTTGCATGTGCCCCAGAAAAAAACTAATTTACTGACTTAGCGTACGAATCAAATAATCAACTGATTTTGAGAAGAAAAAAGAAATAGGAAAAATAACGCATCCTACGGCATGTTGCACCCTCATCTAATTATTTATATTCTCAAATACAAACAAGTACAGTAATTGTCATTCAAACACAATAAAACATCAATTTCTGATAGAAGGAACCATTTCTTTTTCAGAAACAAAACAAGTACACCAACAGTTTCTCTACTTCACGAAATGCATCGAAACTTTAATAGTAAGTTATGATACAATATAGAGTTTATTTTTCAAGCTACATTTATTCTATAGTGATCTATTCGAAATCAATACAATCGGCACAAAGGAAACAAATACAACATGTTTTTATTACCACGATGCATATCGCTGGCATATTTATATGTATTTTCCTATATGTATAGGAGTGTAATTATGCAAAATGTCGCCATGGATCTCTTCCAAACCATTTCAAGATAATCAATAAAAGGAAGCATTGAAAATATTTTTCACACCAGCTGGAACCAGTGTTGAAATTTTCAATGCTACCTGCTCTTTGCGCTTTGAAAAGGCTGTAAATTTACTCCCATTGATTCTAGAACCATCCTTCTTTCGTTGGTCTGTTTCGAAACTTCATTTTTTGTATTTTTAGTAAGAATTCGCTTTTGTCTGATTAACCATAATCCGAGAGACTTTGTTGGGCCATCAGCTTTTACATCGCAATGTCCGTGTGTTGACCTAAATTTACCAAGGTCATTCAGACGTCTCTTCCATAGTAACTCTTTCGCATTGAAATAAAAATCAACAGAAGACAGAGCCTCGAAACGGTCTCTTGACATTTGAGAATCTTTTCTATCAACCATCTTTTTGAATTCATGTCTTTGTCTATGAACCCATTTACCCAATGGCTTATTAGGACCATAATTCTGAGGTACCCGACAGTCACCATGAAGTTTCTTGTAATCTTTGAGTTCATTATAACGGGTTTGCCAGAGAGATTCTGCCTTGTTGTTAGGAGTACATTGAAAACCGATCGATTTTAGCGCTTCAATGCGTGCAGGAGTCAAGGAAGTAGACTCGCCACTCTTTAATTTTCGACACTCTTGTCTTTGCTTGTGGACCCATTTTCCTAAAGATTTATTAGCAAGATACCTTTGTGGGACATGACAGTGACCATTATTCTTCTTGAATTCGACAAGTTCCTGATACCGAATCTTCCACCACTTGTTGAAGACTTTTGGCTTATCGTCTTTCTTCTTGCTTGAAGGAGGATTATGAAGGTTTGCATTGGTTCTGTCCTCTCTAGCCACGATAGGGAATAATACATGATTGTTCCTTAAACCACAAAATGGTACGTTTCCCGGATAAAAAAGATTATGCGTGTAAACTGGATGAATAGGCGTTACATGGGGATCAATAAACAGGTTACCCTGTTGCTGGAAAATTGAGTTCCTTTCATGTCGGTCATATAAAAGGGAGCCATTAATTTGAGTCACATCACGCGATAGGATTTTATCTGGGAATGCTTTACACATCTTTCGCATTGACAAGTCCTCATGAGGTGCAAAGTCCTCAATGGATGTCACTTTTCTTTTTTTCATCGGTAATGAATATTCGATTGAGCTCATGTTCTTTCGAAAAAAATATTTATTGTTGTTTTCAATTGTTCATAAAACGAATTATGACCATTTCAAATTTGTCGTTTGGTCTAAAAAATGATGGTTTAATTGATGAAACCTGACTGAAACGGAATTGGTTTTGTTCCTGGGAGTATATTTGTTATATGGCAATGACAAGTATAAGTAAAAATAGCTTGCATTGTGGGATCGATTATTTAGATTTTCTAACTAAATAGAAACTCCTAAGAAACATTTTACTTAGAGTATACCAACAAGTGTGAATCGCAAATTCATGTAAGAACGCATTTTCTTTCAATAGAATTCTTATCCTTTTATTATGGTTAATTTGTACACGAAAAATCAATCTTATTACCGAGTGAAAACAATAAAATTGTGATCCCACAACTGCTTATCAAATCCTACATGCTATCCTAAATACACTCAAGTTGATAAAATGAAAATGAGGTTCAGATCAACGAGGAATACTTGAGCAGCATTAACGTTTGTTATCATGGAGATGGGATACAATCCCTGATTTTTTAAAACACTCTTATTCCTGCATATATTTGTATCATGTGGATGTTTAGATAATGAAGTCATTTATTTATGTAAGAAATAATAGTGACTGAGAAAGATCCGAAGTCGTGTGAAAAAAGTGCAGAATGATATACTCAATAGCTTTCTTTTCATAGATATTCGCAGTTTGAATATTGTAAACTGTGACCGTTATTCAAGGATTTAAGTCAAGAATGCCAGCCGTCGAAGATTTAAAGGCCAAAGTGTTTATGGGCAATGAAGGATATTTAGAGTGGAAGGCTAAAATTCCAAAACCAACTGGATACAGTGTATTACTGCTGTGATCATCATCTCTCAAAGCTTCTTTCAATTAATGGTATTTAAATGAATTCACGCTTTTTAAACTAATAGTTATTGATGATGAAAATAAATCATTCACAACTTCCCATATTCATGTGTTAATAAATTTAAAATGACAAATGAACTGTTGCAGAAATGCATTACATGGCTGGTAATCCCATTGCAATGAGCTCCTTTTGCTGTTTCATCTGAAGCGTTGCTAGTTTTCTTCCAACCTCAGGATCACTCGCATGCTTTTCAACTGACTTTTTGAACGTATCCTGAGTAATTCCAATATTCTCAAGGGCTTTTTCTCCTGCATCATTGGCCGCAGATGCGAATTGCATCTGTATTTGTTGTACAACAGCTCTATCATGCAAGTTTGATCCCTTTTCTTTGAATTTTTCAACTACAGTACACATAGCTTTCGTAAGAGCATCAAAATATACTTCCGCAGCTTCTAAAAGTTTTTCCTTTGTCAACGTTTCGACAGGAGTATTATTTGAAACTACAGATTCTCCTGAAACGCTTTCATACAGCCTTTGAAATCGTTCGACCGACTTTTTAACCTGTGGATATTTGTCTGAATTTGCAAGGAACTCCCACGTTGCCTCTTCAAGACAATCTTCATCAACATCATTTTCCTCAAAAACTTTGCCCTGATAGGCTGTGAGGGCACGTTCAAATTCACCCTTTAGTAGTTGCCGCAACTGCTGTTCAGGAATTTGCTGACCTGACATTTGAATTTGTTGAATTTGTTGTCCGAGCTGAGAAAGAACACCCTGCATCTGCACAAACAAAGCGTCAAAAATTTTTGCAACATCTTCTGGCTTTATCATTTCTTCTTCATCTCCGATTTCATCAATTTCCCCCAAACCTGAGCTTTTTTCTTTTTTCCCTCTGAAGAAAGGACTAGCAGCTGCTGCTGCAATTACCAATGCGGATCCGGCTACCGCTATTAATGCTGTATTCGATCTCGACATGGCTACTATTTTCAATTTGAGCGTTTGGAGTGTTTGTTAAAAGTAACAGTATAGTTCTGGCGTAGACTATTGTGTATATTTTTTGGTTGGTCTTCTCCATTCGAAACGAAGTCTTTACAGACCAAAGTTCATGATAGCATAATACTGCAGTTAATAACAAAGAAAGTAACGGTATTAGGGTAATAATCTCAGTGACGTCATGATGTTTAAAAATATAGCAAGTATGCTGCATATCGAGGAACAAATGGAACCATATAAAATCAGCTTTTTTTGAAATCAGCTAATTTTGTATGAAGGCAAGACATTTCTTGAAACCTTAAAGACTTCAAAATGCCAGTTTAGAGTTTTGTTAGAGATACATATATACAAATGTTGACATGATCAAACTTTCAATTAGATAAGATACCTCGTTGATTCATTCTTGTGGGAAATTTAGTTCTATTACAGCATACTGCCAAGCATTTTCCCGGCTAATTTGGTCCCTTTTTTCTGTCTGAACGCAATAGTAGTCAAGAATGATTAGACACATTTAAAGCCTTCACAGACTAATTTATAATGAAGCATATGAAGAATTTGAAAAATTGATTTCCCAATTTTGGTATATTTCAAAAGACAACACGACTTCGCTGACATACATAGGTTTGCTCGTTTCAGAAAATTGAATCTCGGTAGCTGATCTTTTGTGAAGGTCATATATTACCATGAATTTCTTTCGCCGTCGAAGTATCCCATCTGCAGAAACATCGCAAGAATCAGCAGCACGGGCTCCATCTCCACCCGAACCTTCAACTCAAGTCTCTCCACAACTTTCTAGCTCATCAAGGTCAAGATTAAAACGAGAATTAGCAGCTCTTCACAAAGAACCACCTCCAGGAGTTATGGCATACCCTTCGTATGGTGATGATATGTCTAAGATAAGAGCTGGAATAGAAGGTCCTGAAGGCAGTCCATTCGAAAAAGGCATATTTATAGTAGCTATTCAAATCACATCTCGTTATCCCTTCGAACCTCCTCGATGTCGTTTCATTACACCAGTATATCATCCAAATGTTGATTCAAAGGGTAGAATCTGTTTAGACACATTAAAAAGTCCTCCAGCTGGGAGCTGGAACCCCGCAATTTCCTTAGCTAGTTTATTACTCTCTCTCCGCTTATTAATGTCTGAACCTAATCCAGAAGATGGACTTGAACCCAGCGTTTCGGAGCTATACAGGCGTGATCCAGAGCAATGGCAAAAGGAAGCAAGGTTAAGAACTCAAAAGTTTGCTTCACCAGCAGCTGTGGCGAAGCTAAGAGCGAAGATAGAGCAACTCGCGGAAGCAAAGAAGAAGAATCCGAAACAGGTCAAAAGACCCCAGACAATAGGTCAGAAAAGGCCTGGAAAATTAACGCGTCCGCCTTTGAAACGAAAAAAAATGGAAACCATGCCATCATCAATAAAATCCAACGAGCAGGAGAAAAGTCCATCGTAATTCAAAATAGACTGTGCTTATATGATGATATTCTGAGAACACGAAATTATAAATTAATTCATAATGTGCATTCTTTATTGTATCAATTATTCAGAAATGTTAATTTATTCAGTTTTTGACTCTAAACTATCTTCATGTACAGGTCCGTTGTCTTCGTGAATACCATCTCCATTTATACCTTGTTCCTGCATTTCAGCAAGTCTCTTTTCTTCCATTTCTTCATCCATTTGTTCTTGCTTTTTCACATTTGCAACTGCATCTTCAAAGGATCCAACTTTTGTCAAAAGAAGTAACGAAATAACAAAAGGCACAAACAGGAGAAGAAGGATGTAATTCATGCGCAATCCAGCTTCATTCAAAATAGTAAAAAGCAAAGGAGGCAGCCAAATTAACCCCGTGCTAAAAAACATATAAATGCCTGCAAATTGAGATTCCCTTCCCTTGGGCATGAGGCAGAAATAGACGGTACGCATACTTGGAATCGCCCAACCGAAAATAAATCCAAAAAGACATGCGAATACTAGAAATAGATTCATTCGTTCGGGTCCGGTGACAGTAAGCCCGCTTGTGATACACAATACAATCCAAAGTACCATGTTGAGTTTAATATCATTCAATAAATTGATTCGTTTCGCAATGAATGGATGAACGCGACTTCCAATGATATTACAGACACCAAACATGATGGCCATAAGCCCAATCAACCAAGTTTCAGCTTTCAGGAAACTTGTTACAAATGTAACAGATATAGAAGCCATAGAAGCTACTGAATTGGAATATGGTAAAAGAGTCACCAAATACCAATATAAAGCTGGGTATCTTGTATATATCTCAGATGCAGTTTCTTTGATTTTGAGGATTGATTTGAGTGGCGATTCAGCTGCTTTCTGTTTGGGTGGTCTTGCTTCCAATCCCTTGTAAAATGTCATGAAATAAAGAAAGATTAAGAAGATACTCTCCACACATGTGGAGACTCTGGCAATATTTTGCTCAAAGTCGAGTGTTCCTATACCATCAAGTCCCACCACTAGATAAAAAGCAAGGCCTGTGATTATGTAATAGGGAATGACGATAAAACTCCTCACAAGGACAAAAATGGAATTGTAGGTGGTTAGATCCTCCTCATTATCTGTAAGTTCTGGAATATATGCATATATTAATGTCACATGTGTGAAATAAAAAATGCTGGAGATGGTCAACAACAAGGAACAGAAAAACCAAGTATTCCTAGAAACAATGATCAATACAAAATGTTCAATCACTAAAATAATCCCTGTCATCAAGGCAATGCCACGACGATAGGGAGTAGCATCTACCATACCACCCACTGTTGGCAAAATCACACATGCCAAAAAACCTGAAATAGTCGACATCAATGTGAGCAAGGAAGAGGGCCGAAATCCATAGACTCGTTTCGTGCATTCATCAGGGAGAGGTTCACCACAGACGGATGCTTCTGCTAATTTGAGCAACGGTATTGCCATCAGAACACCTGCTCCTACAATAACACCCTGAGCAGCAGATCCATAGGCACATGCCTTTGCTTCTGGATTTCCTTTCAATGCCTGAGTATATTTTTTAGCCTTTTCTCGTAAATTTGAAACTTTTGTGGAGGCTCCATCCTGTATGGCTTCTTCACCCTGTATCTCATCATTCATCATGTTAGAAATGATTTCTTTCTTGTCGGACGAATTCTATCCAAAGCACAAACGGGACGAATGATTTTAGTTTGTATTCAATGAGTCTAGTGAATATATGAATTCAAATGAGGAATAGAATGAATATGCTCTTGTTGTTGTGCAACACTACAACGAACAATAAATGAAAGTCCTGTTGAAAAATGGAGTGATATCATGAATTATTTATGACACCACTTTTTAAATAATTTCTTTCTCTAAACAACACCTTATTCTTGTCTTCGCAAAGGCAATACGGAATTTTTAGCAACACAAACTGAGTTTTATATAGGAAAGCCAATCGTTCCACAACTATCTGAATGATACATAGCATATTAATTAGAAGATATTCATTAGAGGAAAATTATTCATACTTAAGGAATTCTTTTGAACAATTGGAGATACGTTTACATCGATTAGAGAAATCATTTTTAGCGATTTTCAAGTCATTGGAATGAATCCCATCGAAAATTTTTTGCACGACAAAAATATTCTTGCATACTGATTGCTACATACTTAGATGAGGTCAGCAAGAACCATAGTACTCTACATATTGGCAGGGACTAAGTTCTCTTCGAAGGGTTCTATCGATTTAGTCTTTCACATCTTGTTTGGCACTTCGACATCCACTTTATCTTTCCTCTAGTGATCGTGTCTCGCCGTTGTTAACATCAAGTTACTTTTGCAGAAGAAAACATTCGCCATTTTGAAACATTTGGAAATCGATTCAACATGAACTTAAACGTCGGCAATCTTCCTGAAAACAGACTTGCCCTAACCAACTGCGTATATCTCTCTCCTCAAACCCTTCAATCCCTTGCCTCCTCAACAAAATCACCTGAATCACTTGAGCATGATCCAACAAATCTCAAAATACTCATTACCATCGGGCCACACATTTATACTGCTGCAGCTCATCCACGTGTCCCCAATGACATCGTCGCTATGAATGGGTTGCATCGTCGATTTTCGCAATTAACACTTAGTGCTCCCGTACAAGCTCGCCCCTTTGTCCCTCCTCCCAACTTCGCTCTGGCAACTTTGGAGATTGGTGTGGATCTTTTGGCCAAACGCAGTGCAACTCCTGGAAGACCCAGAGAAATTAATACAGACGAGTTGGCACGGGCTTTGCTAATGAATTATGAAGGTCAGGTTTTTGAGATTGGAAGGACTGTGGCTATGGATTTGGGAGGCGTGAAATTAGAATTGTGTGTGAAAGATGCTGAGCAAGTAGATCTAGGTTCTGGACGAAAGGATGCTTCCATGAAGATTGGTCAATTGTTGTCTCCAACGGATATTACCTTTTCGAAACTTAACACAACAAAACTTGTTTCTCTCACTGGAGATAAAACAGCTGGAGGTGGACAAGCAAATAATATCTTTCTGAAGGATTTTGATTTTGAAAAACTAGGGATTGGAGGATTAAACCAGGAATTTAATGAAATCTTCCGTCGTGCATTTGCATCAAGAATCTGGCCTCAAAAAATTATAAAACAGCTTGGTATCAATCATGTTCGTGGTATGCTTTTATATGGGCCCCCTGGATGTGGTAAAACCTTGATTGCACGTCAAATTGGTAAAGTTTTGAATGCGAGGCCACCCAAAATTGTAAATGGACCTGAAATTTTGAATAAATTTGTGGGTGGATCCGAAGAAAAAATCAGAGAATTATTTGCGGAGGCTGAAAAAGAACAGCAAGAAATGGGAGATGCCTCTATGCTACATATTATTATTTTAGATGAGATGGATGCTATTTGTAAAACAAGAGGCACTGCCAGAGATTCCACTGGTGTGTCCGACTCAGTTGTAAATCAACTTTTATCGAAGATTGATGGTGTTGATTCATTGAACAATATTCTTTTGATTGGAATGACAAATCGTAAAGATATGATTGATGATGCTCTTCTTCGTCCTGGTCGTTTAGAAGTACATGTTGAGATTGGCTTACCTGATGAAAAAGGAAGAATACAAGTGATTAACATTCATACCAAATCTATGAGAGAACACAATCGTATCTCTCCCGATGTCATCCCTAAAATACCAGAGTTGGCGAAAAAGACTAAAAACTTTTCGGGAGCTGAAATTGAAGGTTTAGTCAAAGCAGCTACTTCTTTTGCTCTCACTAGATGTGTTGACGTGAAAGACCTCTCAAAGCCTCCTGATGAAAAGAATTTAGCATTGACTTTTGCAGACTTTGAACGAGCTTTGAATGATGTTGAACCAAAGTTCGGAGCCAAGAATACAGAATTGAAAGCAATGTTTCGAAATGGATTCGTGCCATATGGAGACTCCTTCAATTCACTCATGGCAACTATGGATCGTTTGGTGGAACAAGGTGAGAATTGTCTTGCATTTTTGCTTAGCTTTGTATTCAATTCATTTTATATTTCAGTCATAATATTGTGGAATTTAAATATATACTCATTTATTTTTATTTTCACTTTTTCTCATCTTTCTCCCATAAAAAGTCAAATCATCTGATAAGACTCCTTTGATGAGCGTTCTACTTCAGGGGCCACAATCATCTGGGAAGACGGCAATAGCCGCAAAGGTTGCAGTATCCTCTGGTTATCCTTTTATCCGTACAATATCTGCTGATGAGATGATTGGTTTCTCTGAATCTTCAAAATGCCAAACTATTTACAAAGTTTTCGCTGATTCCTACAAATCTCCTTTGTCCATTATCTTTATAGACGATCTTGAACGTATTATTGATTACGTCCCGATAGGACCTAGATTTTCAAATATTGTTTTACAGACTTTGCTTGTTCTTTTGAAAAAAACTCCTCCCGATGCAGGAAGGAAACTACTTGTGATTGCGACTACCAGTGTGCCCCATTTCCTTGAGGATCTTGGCCTTGTACAAAGTTTTTCTCTCACTCAGCAAGTAAATCTTCTTGACGAACCCGCTCAGATTAAGGAAGTACTGAAAGTGAGTGCTCACATGAACGAAGGTGATGCAGATGATATTGCCCATGCTATTACGAAACCAATAGGAATTAAGCATTTGCTTATGGTTGCAGAGATGGCAAAGCAAGGTGCAACAGAAAATCAAGTGGATGTTAATACCTTCTTAGAGTGTCTCCATATTGTTGGGTATTAAAACAATTCAAATAATAAATTTTAGACAGCCAATTGAAAACAAACTTCTTCTACAAGTGATTATTTGTAATCTTGAAGATATTTTTCCATTTTTTAAGTATTTATTATCATTTTGTTCTCCTTTGGTATCTTGTAGTTTTTACTACTCCTAGTTCGTATTTTAGTTGTCTTGAGTTCCTCTTCGAACACAAACAAATGATACAGTTTTTATACAACATTTTTTCGTTTTCTTTTCGTTTGACAATTAATTGTTGCGTGTGAATTTATCTCATCATATTATTATACTGTTTTTCACAATTTACGTTCTAGGTATTTGATTAAACTTCCCATGTGACAATTGAATTATCCGAAAGAGTCCAAACATATGTTAACGATTCTTTTGATTCATGAAAGTCTCTTGGGATATGTTTGTTTGTTTATGTTATATTTTTACGTGTCAAAGAGAGAATTCTCAAAAGAGAAGGGTTCGTTGCATAAATATTCACCTTACATAAAAACTCATAAAAATGTAGAGCTGAGTGAATATAAGAAGTCGAACGCTTTTCACTTTTGAAGTTGAAGGTATGGTCATCGTATAGGTATGTCACATGTGATTTGAGGCATTACATATGAAATTACACGATTGCACTTTGTGCATGACATGAAGAAACACAAACAAGATGACACAAGCTATCCCTTGCGTTAATAAATAAATAAAAAAATGTGTAAGAAATCACAAGGGCATCTTGAACCTTCCTTGATTGATTGCAGAATGTACGTGCGTTTCTTAATATCCGTACTTGACATAGGAAGTATTCCAAAACCACAAAATATTTTTGATAACTGCTTTGAGTACGTGGCAATGACAACATGTACCAATAATTTTGAATGCATGTCTTATTAATCAATATCCTTGTTACAAATCGTATCTTCATCGTTCTAGACTGAGGCTTGCGAGAAAACCATCACATCTAAAACAACTTGATATATATATATATAGCATTTGATTTCTGACATTGCCATATTACAATGAGTGATACTGTTCGATCTGAGTTATTATCCCTTATTGGAACCAGTCCCAATGGACATTCAGATGAGGCTGTTCGTCAACAGTTTCATTCTCTATTAAGCAAATATGTAGAAGCTAACCCTGAATCCAACGCGTCCAATGATGTCATTATTGCTATCGGTGAAAAAGTTTTTGGAGCTTCTACCCAAGCTACTGTAGCTCCTCCAGCTAGTACAACTCCAGCAACCCCTCCTGTCATTATTGACTTTGAGATTATGAAAGCCTTCATGAAAGATGTATTTTTATCCTATGATGTTCCTGAAGACCGTGCTGAAACATGTGCTGAAGTTTTGATTGAGGCTGATCGTCGTGGAATTGATTCTCATGGATTAGGACGTCTCAAACCTATTTATTGTGATCGTATTGATAAGGGAATTTTATTCCCCAGTAAACCCATCGATGTTTTGAAAGAGACTGATACGACTGCATTATTGGATGGAAATTTGGGTTTGGGATTATACATTGGTCCACACTGTATGAATTTGGCTATTGAAAAGGCAAAGAAACACGGCGTCGGATTTGTAGCATGTAAGAATTCTACACATTACGGTATTGCTGGATATTATGCTACCATGGCCTCCGATGCTGGATGTATTGGTTTCACAGGAACCAATGCCCGTCCCTCCATTGCTCCTACATTTGGAGTAGAACCCATGCTTGGAACTAATCCTTTGTGTTTTGGTATTCCATCCGATGATAACTTTCCATTTGTAATCGATTGTGCTACATCTGTCAATCAACGTGGAAAGATTGAGAAATATTCTAGAGATGGCGTAGATACTCCTAAGGGTGCTGTGATTGATATCAATGGTATTGAGAGGACAGATACTGATGGTATTTTGAAGGATATGGTACTTGGAAAATGTGCCTTGACACCCATGGGTGGAGCCGGAGATGCCATGGCTGGTTACAAGGGATATGGATGGGCAACTGTCGTGGAGCTTTTATGTACAGCCATTCAATCGGGACCTTGGGGTGAAGATATTTGTGGATTGGATAGAGCAACAGGAAAACCTAAACCTATGCCTTTGGGACACTTTTTCCTTGCTATTGATATTACATCCATGTGCGATCTTGGAGTCTTCCAAAAGAATGCTGGGGAGCTTCTTCGTGCCTTGAGAGCTAGTAAGAAAGCTCCTAATGGACCAGGACGTATATGGACTGCTGGGGAAAAAGAAAACGATTGCAGAGTTGCACGTACTGCGCAAGGAGGAATGAAGGTGCCTGTTTCCTTACAAAACAATATGAAGGCTCTTCGTGATAACCGTCCTGGTTTGAAGGAGAAGTATTCCAAATTACCTTTTGAGTAATTTTTGTGTTTTTGTCTTTCTTGAAATAGAAATAGTCCAAAATGACATTTGACTTTGAGATTTTATTGCAAGTCTTTTATATGCTATAAATAGGCACGTGGTCAGAATGGCAACCTGATAATGCTCCAATGAACAAATCTAATGAAAACAAATTTTATCCATTTGTTCAACCTGAATATATATACATTCTAAGAAATAATTGCAACAATATTTTTATTTATTGCCATCTGCTGAAAAAATTAAGTCATGAACAAAAGTCCTTCATTGTTCTTGCGTTAAGGTTGCATGTTCAAAATCGAATCCATGAAAGATCCTAACATTCTCGTTCGAACATTCATGTAACAAATCAAAATGCGGTAACGATTTGCTTTGTAGCATCATGTATAGAACCCTAAATTTATATTCAAAAAAGCCTTATTGAAAAGGCATGAACATATATTGATCACCATACTCTTCCAGGATCAATGGAAGTCCCGCCACTCAACTATTAATAAATTCATCATGAGAATAGTTCAGACACGTACATTAAAAGAGTTAGAAAATAGGGAATCAATATCAGCAGTTGCATTGATATTCCTGTACATGAATATATTTTGATTCCTCTCCAAAAAGGTCAAATCCAAGGCTAACTCATGTTCCAAAGGATACGTACCTGATCTGGTCTCATGTATTCCATACCTGCCACAATATAATGTGCTGTGTACTGAAAATAATCTGTCAGTGCCTGCATCATCTCCTCATCCTCACGAATAACTTCATGATCCTCCATCGCCTTGATCATCTGCTCTACCCATTGTATCGCAGCCCTATTCCCTATAGGATAATTAGCATGTCTACCTACTAACCGTGTATACTTACCCTTAATCTCCTGATATAACTTGGGTCCACCAAAGGTTTGAACTAGAAAACGATATTGATTTTCAATGGCTTCACCTCGAGTAGAAGAGGAAAAAATGTTGAGAAACCATGTGGAGGAAGGTGATTTATCGGTAAATATTCGATTGTAGAAAAGTGTGGAAAGTTGACGAAAGCCTTCTTCTTTTCCTATGCGCTCATAGATGGATGGTTGAAGATTGAGTGCTTTTTGGGATTGTTCATAGGTTACACCGGAATGATCATAAGCTTTTTTTTGGAGTTCTTGCTTGGACATGATGGTTTATAATGTAGGGTATTATTTTTTGCCGATTTTGTGTTTTTTGCAAAAAAAATAAATTGGAATTGTAAGGTGCCTATTCAGTTTTTGTGGAATAGAATGGTATGTTGATTTTGAATGCAGCAGCAGTCGAAAAGATTGTTTCGCTCGAAACAATATTTTGCTTTTGTGTTGACAAACGTAAGTTTTGTTCCTTCATAATATAAAATAATAAAAAATTGACGAATTCTATTGCTAAAAATCGAGTCCCGTAAATAAATAAGCGAAAGCTCAATCCATAATTGTCTGTTGCTAATGAAGACGAAGATCTGACACCCTCCTATACACACAAACACAAAATTAAGATTCTTCTTCGTAATCGAAATATTACAACATGATCCACATTCATTCCATCACGTTCTACAAAGTTGCTTGTTTATGTATCGTACTTTTCGTCTGTAATATATCTCAAAAGACTAGGATGATGATCAACGCATCCGACCCATCTACTCTCAATGGTGGATCCGCCATGGCAATGTCAGGAAAAAGATGTGTTGCTTTGGCTGTGGATAAACGATTTGGAAGTGGACCCCAGGTGAGTTCCTTTATATTTCTTTGAACTTATGTGCTAATCAGTCATCACAAATCAGAGAAGAAGAGATTATTTTTATTTGTATTTTGCTCACCAGATTTGTACAATCTCCATGTATATGATGTTCATGTAGATGGTAAATATATCTCCCAGAAGAGTCTTGATATTGCATTCCCACCTCATGATTGCTTTTACAGGGTTACAAAGTGACGTAGAAAGTGTCGCAGAAGAGCTATCAGTACAAGCCACAAAACGGACTGGTAGAGGTTCTTCCTTTGGTTTCTCAAGGTTGTTGAGGAAAGAAACACTCGAAAAATCCGATATGCCTCCAAATGATAACGACGATGTAGGCTGGATTAATTTGGATACTTCCTCATCCTACCTATCGCCACGAGCCATGTCTACATTAACCTCACATGTATTATATTCTCGAAGACGAGCACCTTACTACTGTGAACCATTATTAGTTGGATTAGAACCCATATCAAATCTTTCCACAATTAAGCAAGAACCTGGTACTACAATTAAATATCGTCCTTTTCTTTGTGCTCAGGATGTCATTGGAGCAAAATCCCAATCTAGAGACTTTGCATGTATTGGAGCAGCCTCATCGTCAATGTATGGTATTGCAGAAGCTATGTGGAGACCTGATATGGATGCCGAAACCTTGGCCAAGGTATGTGGAAGAGCATTTCTATCAGCATTGGAAAGGGATTGTCTTTCAGGATATGGCGCGGTTGTTTATGTTTTGACAGAAGATGGGGGGATAATCGAATATGATTTGGATGCTAGGAATGATTAGATTTTTTCTCATTTCAAAATCATAGTTCCGACAAGAAAGATTGCTATTACTAAGCTTATTGAATTTATAATTTTATTTATGCATGGACCTTTCTTCTATTTAGTCTCTATATCCTAAACAAAATTAAAATTATTAATGAAATTGCAGGAGGAGATGAGAATTGAAATAGATTAGAATGAATTCGCTTGAAACGAAAACATATACAAACAAACAAAAATCCAATCATAGTTTTCATAGTGTTAATGTTTCATAACAAATGAGATGAAAGCGATGCTCTTCGAGATTTGACAACTTAGACGGAATCTTCCTTCATTAATCATCGAGACTGCTGAATGCAACTATTTCTTATTGTTTGAGTAAATCTTTTCATCTGTTTTTGGTGTAACCTTGCTTTGCAGCAATCTGTGTTTTCTACTAAGACCCGTTCTTGAAACAAACTTGCTAATACAAGTAAAACATATAAAAAAACAGAGCCTTTACAGATTCATGGTACCTTCATATTCCAAGAAATGAAAGACATAATTTCAATCTGCTGATAGCTATGATGAAAAAGAGGGAACATTTATAAAAATTGTATTTTCAAATAAAGAAACCTTTAGAAAAGAATTATCTATACTTCCACCTCGAAGGTAACACACACAAAGATATTAAATAGTCATATCTCTCATATTCAAGCTATCACTCCATAGTTTCTCATGCGTATTTCTTAACAATTGCTTCCAACTTTTTTGGGTCAGCACCCATCATTTCTTCTACCTTTTTGCCGTCTCTGTATACTTGGAAAGTAGGCATGGCAGAAATTCCGCACTGAGCAGCTACATCTTCAGCATCGTCCACATCCACTTTCACGAAAGTAACTCCAGCATATTCTCCTGCGAGTTTTTCAAAAATGGGCCCGATCATTTTACATGGACCACACCTGTTTGAACGTCAATGCATTTAAGAGAGCATACATACTGTGAGTCAGCATTTTCAATATTTGCAGACTTTTATCTTGATATGATTAGATAAAAGTCTTGCACATCAAAGTTCATATATTTCATCTAGTGATGAAGGATATGATAAGGTGGGAATGCATCTAAAGAAGCCCATTCATGAATGGTACAGTACTACTTACCAAGTTGCTGTGAAATCAATAATGACAGCCTTCGCTTTGGACTCCTCCATGAGGGTGTTAAATTGATCTAAATTCTCAATCATGCGCATGGTTGTTTGTTGTTTGTTCTTTAATTGTCTCTCTCTGTATTCAAATTCAAAAGATTCGAATTGTGCCTTTTTTTGTACAAGATTTTGTGATTTTTATTAGTGCTCTCTCAGAAAACGGAATTTAGAAGAGAGGCAACCTGGCGTGATTGCATTAATATACACATAATTTAGGTATAATCGTACTACTCTTCGACAATATATTGATGCAGTCTGATCATTGTGATTCCATACGCCGTCAGCAGAATCTATGTTACTTACTAAGTCCCGTCCATGTGGTAAAGAAACCGTATATTTTGGATTCCCACGAGATTTTTGGTACAAAATCAATCTTCTAAAATAGACGATTGGGACGTCTATTTTTGCAAATCCAGACAATAGCCTTACAAGGCCAAAAAATAGACGTTAGGCTAAAAAAATTAGACGAATAAAATAGACGTCTTGTTTTTTGGACAATTTTCACAAACGTCTATTTTGGAGTCTATTTTTTCATAACAAATGAAACCTAAATAGCATCCAAATAGACCCCAAA
>Ga0209092_10001021_pt1 | contig 28210 bp, 20 predicted proteins | sample FraStrMetagenome_FD_187446 | JGI IMG/M metagenome (GOLD analysis project Ga0209092, IMG submission 187446) | Marine eukaryotic phytoplankton communities from Arctic Ocean - Fram Strait ARC3M Metagenome (SPAdes) (version 2) | ecosystem: Environmental > Aquatic > Marine > Oceanic | place: Fram...
TGTGAAACCACCACAGAAGGTTGGAATCGATGAAGGAATCATAGACTGAGATGGCGATAGGGAAGGTACTTGAGAGGGTATGTTAGAAGGTTGTTGAGAAGGTGAGGTGGAAGGATTTTTAGACGGGTAAATCGATGGGCTCGAAGAAGGTAAGATGGATTTAGACGGTGTTCCTGACGGTTGGTTGGATAAGATAGAAGATGGCGTACTGCTTGCGAAAGCAGATGGTGATGAAGTTGTACTGGGCGCGATGGTGAAGCCACTTGTTGGGTTTTGCGTCTCGATATTCATTGATAACGAAAGCCAATCTGAAGACATTTCCGTGCTCATATCGAGGATAGACCAGAATTTCTCGTCTTCAGCGTGCCTTTTGCTGTGTTTGGACAGATTTTTCTTCTTTCTTGCATGTTTTGTGGATTTGACTTTAGTTTTGCTCTTCAATTCTCTTCTCAATACAAGTCTGGTCGGAGTATCTTTGTTATCGATTTGGTGGCTGTGTGAGCCTCTCAATCTCAGTAAGTCAAGTCCGTCTACCAATTTGGTGATAATCAAGAGAGATATTAATGTAAAGCATGACCCTCTTTCTAACTTCATTTTTAAAAATCTTATTCAATGAACTCGAAATCTATAAAGGATTGAATAAGGATCTTGATGGAAGATATGTACTGAAAATATTCAATTCTTTTGTTCAAATAAATTATACAAGACTTCTTAAGACTTTTGGTTGTTTGTTCTTATGGAAATGTTAATCTTATTGAGTAACGCATCCTCTAAAGGCTGAATTAACGAAGTATAGTTGACACAAAGATGAAAGTCTTGCGAAAATTCGACGATGGAATAATGAATAAAATCGAAATTATCTCTTTCTAAATACATTTACAAGGTTTTTTTAATCTTTAGTCACAATTATTCTTCTGATACGCATAAAATATGACCAATTAGGGACATTATTTTGTATCCACATGCAAATATACGTTATAAGATTTTGTAAGCCCTATCAATTCTTGAAACACATTGGTGATTTGATTTACTATGGTCCAAAACTACTCCGTATCAATTTTTGTTCCGTTCCAAATGGTAACTTCAGGAAATATTTCCGTTCCGAAAATACGACTGAGAGGGAAATGTTATTTTTGTGAGTAGGCAAATGACGTAGCATCCAATACCCAAGGAAAAAAAGGTAAGTCTCGATTATCTGGAATGGATACAGTGACAACTTGTTTCGTGAAACATTCTACTTTGTTATTTCTTAAATCTATCTCTCCATGTCCTCCATTCGTATCCTCCAACTAGATCGCCGTAACTACATTACCAAATCTCTTCTTTATAGACTCCATGGAGATACCCCCGTTCGAACCTCCATATGGAAGGTTTCACTACAGGATCATCCAGTGTTAAATGCGAAATTCCAACCACAGCAATATCATGGAGAGGAAAGAGCTATCATAGAGACGCAAGACTGAGCGATTTAATGACTTTTATTTTACATACGCAAATGCATTCGTGCATTCAAATCCATCATCTATATATCTTGTATACAAAATACAAGCGAAGTTTTATTTTTCTCGTAGAACTTGTAGACACAAAGACAAAACTGTTTATTCGTATCATCTTTATTTGATGATATGATCTCATATATCGTTGTATTTTTTTCGTGAAAATGCAACTTCATGCTTTTCTAAGTACAGAACAGAAGCTGAGCGTGTTGTAGCTCCATATCTTTTTAATGACCCGGTGAAAGTGATGAGCTCATTTGAAATGAAACACTTGTCTCACAAATCAAATATCTGCATCGGTTTCGACAAATATGTTTGTATCTAATAGATCGACCAAAGTAGGATTGGCAAAAGTTAATATCCCCTCGCATAAAATTATTTTTCCCGGGATATGTAGGCATGTTTATTAAAATACCAAGCTTGAAGTTTTTTTAGAATATTTATATGTTCATCAAAACAAATTTTATACGCGAAACGTTGACTTTCCAGCACCAATTACAATTTCCATGCCCTTCAAAAGCACGAAGTACAACAACTACAAATAACTTGGGATACACAATCTGCTGTCAACACTTTTAATGTCCCTGAGGTTCTCAAATTGCATATAGGCCCGGGCATTATACCAAACAACAAATTATTATGGAGTTCAAGACGTTCTGTAGGTAAGTTAAAAATTGGAATCAAAGAGCGAAGTAGTCATGAGAATTTTTGTACAATCCAAAAAAATCGGAAAAAATCAAATCAAGATGCTTACCTAATGTTTTTATTTCGCCCAACTCTATAGGGATTGTACCAGATAAATTATTTCCATCTAGCTTGAGCACTTCAAGCCGTTGCAATGCTGCCAAATCAGTAGGGATTGATCCTGTCATGCTATTTTCCTCTATGCTTATAAATCCTAGCCGATACAAAACATGGTGTGTCAGCAAGCACCACAGAAAGTTTTTTCTAATCATTTTATATTGACTTACTCATATTGACCAGATTCCCCAACTCGGTAGGTAACGGGCCTTCGAATGCATTTTCTCCGATTGTCAGTACCTCTACAGTGTATGGAGGATAACATAAATATGATGAGGTATTATACAGAAATTATGAATAAAAAAACAAAGGAAATTTTGAGAAAATAGACACTCACGTAAATCACTAAGTTCACCAATGACTGTTGGGATAGTTCCTGTCATAAGATTATCATCCAATTGCAAGATGATCAAACGCGACAAGTTGGATATATTATTAGAAATCGTCCCCGATATTTGATTATCATTCAAATCGAGGGTTCCCAAAAGATCTTTCGTATAAATAGATTCAGGAATAGTTCCACTCAATTGATTATCATCCAGATCTAAGGTCGTTAATAATGGAAGATCACCAAAAATATCGGGCATACTTCCACCAATCATTTGATTCCCGTCCAAATCCAAATCAAACAACCGTTCTAAAAATCGGATTTCCGTAGGAATCGTTCCTGATACATTATTATGATCGACGCGTAAAATCACAACTCGATCACGTGCATCACAGGTCACCCAATCACATTCCTCTACTCCGGATAAGAATCCTTTGGAATCCAGCCATGTATCTCCATTCGTGGAAAAGTAAAATAATGATAAAATATATCGTTGAATGAGTCTGGTATCACTGGGACAGTAGGGAGGGATCATTGGATCATCTACGGTGATGAATTGCAATGCTTGTCCTTGTGGTGTAGTGGGGTCATTGAGGTTAATTGGATCCGATATATCGGATAGTATCGTCGTGATTTCATTCACTCTGCCATCAGGTGTAAACCCTCCACAGAAGGTTGGAATGGCAGAAGGGACTAATGAAATGGATGGGATGAGAGAGATTGTTGGAGTTATTGAGGGATGCGTAGATGGTTTTAGTGATGGATGTTGTGAGGGTCTATTGGTTGGTAATATAGACGGATGGACTGATGGTTTCGAGGAGGGCACTTGAGATGGTATGATTGACGGTTTTAATGTGGGTAGTTGCGAAGGGACAGGGCTTGGTATGATCGAAGGTCTCGTTGATGGATGATTTGATGGAACAGATGAAGATGTTACTGTTGGTGAAAAGCTTGGAAAGTTGGTTTCTATTATATTTACGTTTAACGTCGGTACCAGTGATGGAGACATAAAAGAGGGACTTGTACCAGGAGCCTGCACAGCATTTTCGTCATTTTGAGAATCGCTGGGGGACTGATTAGGGCCACCAATGAAAGTTGTATTTCCCTGTGACCCCCCGCCTGGTGTTTGAGCAGGTCGATCAGCACTTGGTAGTGCATTATTCGTTGGAACATCGAGAGCATCAGGAGATGGGCTTAATATGGATACTCCTGTTGGATCAATAGGTTGAGTTGATGTTGGCGAGGGAACCTGTGAAACCGACGGTATAGATGGCATACCGGGCAATGTACTTGAGGGAGTCGAGCCTGTGTTATCATGGCTATTCGTGGAGGGACTCGGTATGATTTCATTGGGTGACGGTCTTGAAGGAAAACTAGTTTGAAGATGTCTCCAAAAAAAGCCTTCATCCTCTTCCCACACAAACCGAGAAGGATCTTGTTTCAATCGAGACTTTCGCCCTTCTCGTATGAAATCAACACCATGAACATATATCGTAAGATTGAATGTTATCAATAACACCTGTATTATTTTAAGTATTCTTCTTGTCTTCATGGTCCTTCCAAAATTATAATGCCTTTGGAATAAGCTTTGTACTTATATATATAACTATAAATCGAGGCAAAACCTCCAAACAAGACTTCCTATTTATTCAGTGGGGGGAGGGACAAACAATTCGATACAGATATAGTATTATTTATTATGGAATGTATTCAACATGTTGCGAATGTATTTAATTCCTTCCATGTATTTACTAACAGGCTTTATTGTGACAAACTGTATTTTATATTCAAAAAAGTCGTCTAAACAAAAAGGGGGAAGAGACGGACTATCTCAAGGATTGCATAGGTCGTAGTTTTCCAAAACCCAAACTGTCTTTTGGAAAGTCGGGTAAGTGACATTTTCCACATGTTCTAAATAGGTCGTGGATTCCGATTTGGATTCGAAATATGGCTTCCTTACGAGTCGGCCATTGTGTTTCCAGTAGGTTTGATGGGACTGGGGTGTGTGTTTCAGCATCAACACATGCAAGTAGGGATCATCAATTCGCGTAGATGTAGTAGGATCTGGATGTAGACTTCGTTACTAAATCCAACGGTCGACTTAGAATTTGAATTTGTGCATACACTTAAGGGAAAAATAATTTAAATTCAAAATACTTATGAGAATTTGATTTGTAATCTGGTACCATGTGCAGCAAGATTTATTCCTAGTATTAAAAAAAGAAACACAAATGTTATGCCCAAGATTCGTCTCTATTTCTTTTTTTTGAAATCAAATTAGATAGAGAGTCATGGATTTTGAGTCATATCTACACATTTCAAATCGTCATCTGGTGTGAGCTGAATATGCAATCCTACAGAATTCGAATTTCTCTAACAATATCATATGTGTGACCATGTTGGAAGTGCCGGAGGTTTTTAAAGTTGCCACTTCATGTGAGTTTGTGCATGTGCATGTCAAATTCGTAAAAATAGAGATGGAGGTATCAGATTCGTCATCTTTCCTCAATCTGCGTCATATTAGTTCCTGCTCTGAGAGTATAGTCCTATACCGTAGGATAAAATGTGATGACGAAAGCATGCTATTTATTTCTTCCAAAACAGCCATCCTTTCTGTCTCTCTTTATCTTATCTACATGAAAATCAACATGGCAGGATGAAAGCATCTCACACTACTATCAAAGCCGTTCTTGGAACAGTCACAACAGCCTCCCTTACAACCGCCTATGCACTTACTATTTACGATAAGAGAGGTTTGACAGAGGATGAAATTAAGGTAAGTTCCTTTCCACACTCACCGCATGATTCAAAAATGATAAGCCTCCCATTCTCACCCAAACATAATTCATCTAGAAATCTCGAAGGTTGCTCCAAGTTTTGACTCCCGAATCCACCAACGGAAAGTCCAATGATCCTTATCTCTCCAATTTAACACGGCATGGAGCCACTGTTTGCAAATCAGTCCTCTCTCCCCAAGACCTCCAATCCTGGAATAGTACCCTTTACGAACAATTGGAGATACCCGGAGCCTGCGTAGTACCCATCCGTGGATCCAAAGGACGACGACATTGCTTTCCACCTATTCGAACCTCTCGTTCTCAATCCTTGACTCAACCTTCATGGGTGGCCGCATTGGCACGGCTGGGAGGACTAACATCATCATCAACTTCATCACTACCATCATCGGATCCCAAACATCAAATTCTTCCACAAGAAAACTTTCTGTTAGGTCAAATCGCACAACATTATTTTCAACATCATGGAATCTCCAAAGATCAATATGGGATAACACAATTACAAATGTTATATGCTGAATCAGAAAGTGATCATCAAATATGGCATCGTGATAATGCGGGTGGTCCTAGTTTGACAGCCCTCATTGCTCTCAAGGATATTTCTAGGAATGGACCTACAGAATTGTTATTAGGATCGCATTTGTCACATGTTGCGGAAGATGAAGCTATGAGATCCAAAGATTATTATCATGATGCCAAGGAAATAACATCCGGTGTTCTATTGGCAACATTGAAAGGTGAGTGACAGACGACATATTGATTGTCTTGATGATGATGATTATTTGTAACACATTGAAATAGTATGCTAAATATGTTTGATGTTATGGTTTTATTTGGATCCATTGGAATAGCTGGGGATGCTATAGTGTACGATGCCCGTGCATTGCACAGAGGACGTGGATATAAGTCTGGAATAAGTGATAGACCAGTGCTAATTATACGATGGGATGCTCATGATACTCCTCCTCCAGGAACGGGATTTATTGGTACACAAAGTGCCATACTTTCTGGAATAGGATTAGTCTCGATCCAAAATCTGAAAGAGAAATTAGGCATTCAGAACTCATAATTGTCCACCCTAAGAAAAATTCAATCTTTATTCACTTATTGTTTCCAGTTTGTATGATTCATTCGTGATCATCAAATCCGTATATACCATTCGTGTTCCAAAGACCCATTGACCTTTACTTGCGGCGCTGTAATGTTTTTTCTCTTTTTTCTGTAATTTGATTTGTTCCTCAGCAGTGAAGAGTTCTAATTCAGAGATGGGTATATCCTTAGGAGTTTTCGATATTCCCTCAATATCCGTTGTGGCTATAACGACATTATTTTCAATGTCGGATAATCGCAATGCTCCCAAATCGCCTTTTTTCAACTTTTAATTTCACAACCACATAACATTAAGTGATTTTTCATTCTAACAAAGTACAATAAATAATATAGGATGAAAAGAAACGTACCGATAAAATAACTGTATCACCATGATCCTCTCCATGTTCTTGAGGATCAGAACGCATCCATCCAAGATCAATTTTTTTCAATGGATTTCTCCCCAAGGCTTCATTCATAGCAACTCCTAACGCACATGGACCCGTTAAAAATAATCCTGGTTCGGCACGAATCTTCCACCAATCCATATCTGACCCAGCAGCGATACACATTTCTCGTTCCATATCAAATACATCCGCTCGATTGGATATATAATTGAAAGATCGTTCAACTGCTTTGATCATAATGGGATGATTGGGAGATGCTCCAACAAACCCATTCCATAAACAAAATTCCTCCTCCGCCCATTCTCCAGGAGTATCCCGGGGAGCAAAAAAGCTTAGATTGGGAGTGATAAACTGTTCCAGGGAGAAATCTAACATGACATCAATATCGACATAGACTCCTCCTTCCAGTAACAATACTAAATATCGAAAAAAATCAGCCTTATAGGCTCCTGCAATCAATGCATCATAGGCTAATACAAATCGTGAGGGAAAGTATTGTTGTATCCATTCTCGTGCATCCTTATCCGTATAAAATCGATAATCCCACCCTAAAGCTTTCCATGAATTTTGAAATCGAATAAGTTCCGGATATCGTTCTGGAGTGATTTCTTCAAACCATGTTTGATGGATAATGCGTGGAATTCTTTGAGATGGGAGGTTTGGATTGTCATTTTGTTGCTTCGATGATGATGATGGAGGGATGGGGATGGTGATGATAGGACTGGACCGGGGTGTACAGATCGTCTCCATGAAACATTTCGAACAAACGAAGGAACATTTGGGATAGGTTCCCATGTTGGCATATCGAAGACAACGATTGCATAAAAAGCTCGGTTCACATCCGGAAGAGATTAACTTTTTTTGGAGAGATACTTTGGGGATCATTTTGAGAGGTATATCTAATTCTTTATTGTAGTGGAGTGATGTGGTAGCATCCTTTGACGATTGTTGCAGTGTGTATATCGGTGTATCCTCCAATGTATAACGACAACAAGATTGATCGGAGAAGGAATTACAAATATCACATTGTTTGGTAAGTATAGTCACGGAGGATGTCTCTTTTGCAAAGGATGATAATTGCTGTTGAATTTCATGTGTCATATCGGAAGGAGATGTTTGTAACACATGTTCTAATATTTGTAATAACTGTGGATGTTTGGGTGATGCTGCGAGAAACTCCATGGTCAATTCTTCATTGGATTTCTGCACCATTACCAACATTGTCGAATGACAGGGAAGGTGAATCCCACGTTCCTGTTCCAAGGAGGTTGTTTTTTCCTCGAGAAAATATCCTCCATACCAATATAAGGCACATAAGGTCCAAAACGAAACTTTATTCTCCCAGGTTGGTAAATTGGCATATATCAAATGCAATTGCTTCTCTGGAAAAATAGAATATCGAAGTTGTAATCGTATATTATAATCCGAATATACTATACGATCATACGATCGATCCCAAAGTCCATTGGAATATAAGTCTTGTTTGGCCTGTACTACAAATCGTGGAATGGGTATTTTTAGATGTGCAGCAGCAGCCTTTGGACATGCATTCTTATCTGTCATGGTCAAAATATCGTTAGATTCGGTTTCCCATTTTTGAAGGAGGGCATAATTCGAATGATGGGATAATACAGGGGAAGCTTGGAGTAAGCTTTGAGATTGATGATATAAATAAAATTTTCCTCTGGCATCTAAAAAAGGACCTAGGAAACCTCCTCGAATGGAATGGAGACCAAATAAAATCGTTTTCAAAATCCATAGTAGTAGAACTAGGACAACGAATACTCCATATTTTATTCGAGGATTTCTGGATTGGAATATAGTTATAAAATAACGTCCCTTTCTAGAAATAGTTTGAAAGAGAGAGCTATTTTTGATTTTGGACGTGGAATTTGGATGTGTTCGATCTTGTGTTTCTATGGGATTATTTTGATTGTGTATGGGGAGTTTCTCATTTGTCTTTTTGGTATCTCGTTTGCGATTATGAAGTTGCATTGTATCTTCCTCTCTATCAGAAGCGCTTCCTTCGATTGTCATTGGGCATTCAACGATGGTTATGACTGATGAAATGATCCCACTTCTTTTGAATGTCGTGCACAGCATATTCATATACTAAAATTATGTAGACTATGTTTAGGGTAAACTGGGTTCCTTTATTTTTAGCCCTAAGGTACTGCTAACAATTTAGGACCATCTTTTATAGTATCGAGATTTGATTGCATAATAACACGCAACTGGAAGTCATTTAGTTACTTAAGCAGGAAGTCATCGCGGGCCGGTATGGAAGTGAACCAAGGAGTTGATTGTTTTTTTTTCATTTTCGTTCCAGCATCTCTTGGAAACAAATCATCAAACATACGTGGACGATAGAGTGATAATTAAATTACGTCAAGAAAAATTCCTGCAACTGCTATTTTAAGTTTCAAATCTACGGGAACATGCTCCTAGGAATTCCAATTAGGTATACTGTAGGGCACACAGCAGTACCTAAAACAATGTGCAAGAAAAAAGATCAAAAATGCCTGACACACACGACCTTATTGAAGGAAGAAAATTGCTATCGAAATTGGGTGTGACCTTGATTGAGAACTAGGAAGCAGTACCATCAGTCCATTGCAATCATTCCATTTAGACTCAGTACCATTTGATCATTCAACTCGAACGACTTTCTTTTTTTGGAATGGTTAGAGGAATATCTCATAAATCAAAAACAAACCAATGGAACAGCAGTCATCATCATTGAAAAAGACTCTTGACACTAGCAGTAGAAATCAATCGAAAACCATGGAAAAAAAGTCGCAACAGAATGTTGACTCTCAAATAGATTCTACTCTACAGGAGGATCTTTCGCCTACTGCCATTCTAACATCTCCTTTTTCAAATTCCACAAATACTATTACGACTAGTCATAGTGAAAAATCCTCCGAGAATGTTCCAATGTCGGATTCCTCCACAAACGCAAAGAAATCATCTCTGGAATCTACGATAGTGAATGAGAATGAAACTATCTGCAATGAATCGTTGAATTCCTCTAACGCAGCGTTTGATGATTCTGGTTGGAAATTAACCCTGGAGAGTCCTCAGGAAAATGATATCTCCCGGAAAAGTTTTGATCTTGACGCAACTACTGAAAAAGACATTCCATCCAATGTATCAATGGGAAATTTATCGATGGAAGATTCTGCATCGGATCAAATGAACAACAATACCAATAGTAACAACCATAATAAAGAATACGAACGAAATATAGATACAGATAAAGTCAATTGGTCCATTTCTCTTCGAACACCTCGAAAAGGATATTATTTCTCTCCTTCGAAAGATATCAAATCCACCAATTTTCACGGCCTCGGAATCTCACTCACCATGAATCGAGCCAAGCAAATCACTAAAAGTCAAACCCGCATCTCCAAATTTTTATTCCACATTGCCAATCTAAATGAAAACTTCGGATCCTCCATTTTGAAAATAAGTCAAACACATTCCTCCTCCATCAGTTCATCTCCCTCGGCCATGGCCATATCTGCCCTATTGACAGATTTGTTATCCTCTCTTTCATCGTTTGGACAGGAGATTCAAAATTCTGCCATGGACTTGAAAACCTTATCACGACCTCTCCATACTCATTCTTTGAAAATGTTGGAACCATTTCGATCAAATTCGGAAGAGTATGGAGCTTGTCGGGATATTTGTGCCAAAGCCCGACGTGCTGCTATGAAACAAAAAAAACTCTATGTGAGAAGTGTCAAGGAGGCTGACTATGCCCTCAAAGAATTGGAAAAGGCCAAGCTAAAAAGTTCGCAAAATTTAGATATACAGGATGTCGCGACGGAAGAACTAGAAGAGGATGTGAATGTGATTATGAATGCAAATGTGAATGTTGCTGTGAATGCGACTGTGAATGCGACTGTGAATGCGACTGCGAATGCAAATGCAAATGCAAATGCAAGTGTGAATGGCATTGGTAATGGGAAACAATCGAAAACTTCTAAATCCCAAAAATTACTGTTACGAAAATCAGAACGGACGTTACAGGCCTTACGGGTCGTTCAAAATACAGAAAAGGATTATACAACTCTTGTACAAAATGAAAATAATGCCGTGATAGATGCGGATCAATCAGAATCCATTTTTTTGGAAAAATTACAAACTTGTGAAGAACATCGTTTAAATATGATCTGGGATACCTACCTGCAATGGATGCAAAATGAGATTCAAACACTGGATGGTATGACTATTACATTCCGTCCTCCTAAATCTCCACTGAAACAACAACGCCGTACGACTACTGCACCTACTACTCCTTCCATGCCTTCTCCGACAACCTTGTTTACGAAATTATTAAATTTTACAGATGATTCTGGTGTATCGGAAGCTATATCCCTAGGTCTTCCCAAAGAAGTAGGAGAAGTACGGGATCAAATCAAGGCTGCCCTAGATGCTCAGGGGCATTATGCGATGGCGTGTCATATCGTGTCCAATGTCATGTCAGAATTAGCAAACCATGTGGAGGAATATGGTCATGCTCTCAAATTACGTTTGCACCAAGAGGGATATGCATCTCCATCTTCCATTCGACAGGATTCAATATCTATATTTTTACCACAGGTAGAAGGTAGAAATACGTTACATTGTTGGAATGAAATGATTGAAAGTTGGACTCAATGCATCCAATCCGCGATGGACCTTTCACAGAAATTACTATCGTCCAATCAAATTCAGAAGGAATTAGAAAAACATGTTAAGGTTACAACGGATACCGAAGAACAATCCTGGAGACAGTTATGCGAAACGGCACGGATAGAACTTAAGACAAAACAGCGGAAGGATTCAGCCTATCAGGAATTGGTGAAGGCCAAGGAACGTTTGAATTATTGTATTGAACATCCAGAAGGAAATGAGGAGGATGTTTCAGAAAAAGTCAATCTGGCTATGCGCAAGGCCCTTGGGAATATGTCTTCCATTTTACCAAATAAGGGTGAGTATTTTACTAAAATGTTACATCCTCAAAATGCACAAACGAAGCAGGCTTTGGCAGTGAAGGTATGCGATGAGGCTGAAATTAAATATCAGAAAGAGATGGAGGTTTATAAATCGATTCAAAAGGATTTGGAAATGTTGATTACGTCCTACATGGCTACTTCGAAGGGGAGTATCAAAAGTTTGAAAAAGAAGGAGGAAATTGTGAGAAGCCAGATTGAGAATCATATCGATGGAACCTTAGATTGTTTGCAAAACTATAGAGTGGAGCGATATACGAATCTTAAACCGGCGGCGGTACGGCTGAAGGAAGAACGAAACTCTGGTGTTGTGAAGGATATGAAAGATTGGTCTTACACTGTGAGGGACAAATATTCGCTACACCTTGAAAAGTTGGTGGAAGATGGAAAAGTCCCACCAGAGCAAGAAGAAATGAAAGATAAATTCGATTTGAGCTCATTATGTATATCAGTGGAAAGAGTTGATTCACCTAGGGTCTATTCATTGATTTCTCTTTTAGAAAAAGATGCTAACAATGGAAAAGAATTAGATGTCCCAGATAAGGATTGCTTAGAAACTGATGATCCAGAGGATAAAATAGAAAACACACTTCCTGACAATAGTTCATCCTCTAATTTGGTTGATTTGCAAAGATCCACCCATTCCACAAAATCGGATATCCTTAATACTTCTGAATCAATCATCTTGACCGAAAATGAAGACGCTAACCCTTCAAAACCGCAATCCACTGTCGAAATCTCCTCATTAGCCCTGCTTTTGAAGGGAGCCATTGAGCAAGAACGAAAAAGTCTGGAAGAAGCTCAAGCTGGAGATGTCAGTCTCCCTGTCTCTCGTGCCACCAGTGCCGAAACAGAGATTTTTCTACAACATTTCCAAAAAGGCGATTCTGAGGATCCGCCCACATTGATTGGATCATATTCTTGCGCTTATCATCCTAAGGAAGATTCGGGATCTCCTTATTATCTTTTACATGGCCGGATGTTTGCTACTCCGGATTCCATGTATTTTGTAGGATGGGGTGAAACAAAAGTGATTGTTCCCTGGAAAGACATTGTATCAGTGAAGAAAGAGGCAAACGTCATGGGTGTTGTGAATAATTCGCTTCGTATTATTGCCAATCATGGTGGTGGAGAAAAATCGTATTATTTTGGTTCGTTTGCTTTTCGTGAGCATTGTTACCAAACTGTGAATAAATTGGTGGCGGTATCAAAATCTATCAAGGAACTTTCTGGGCAAGAAGATTCAAAACCAACGAAATCAAAGGATGATACGAATGAAAAAAAAAAGGCACAAGAAACGGAGGGCGAAAAAGTGAGCCTCCCTCCTGCTCCTCCCGATGAGATATTGAAAAAGATGAAAATTGTTTTTCAAGAAAAACTTGTCAATGTATCTGTCCAAAAGTTTTATGATCTTTGCATTGCAGAAACATTGGATCCTTTCTATGGACCCTTTCTGGAAAGACAGGGTAATGCCTATCTGAAAATATCAGATTGGGAAATTGATGGACCTGGATTAACAAATGGTTGGTGTGGAGAGAAATTTACCAAAAAGAGAGTAAGTCTCATAACTAATATATTCAGCCGTTTTTCTTGTTCTAATTTTAAATATCTCATACAATTCTTTTTATTCCGCTTTAGGTGATTACATATAATTTCACAAGGACAACCCATTTGTATATTGGCCCACCTATTGCTTCTGTGACAGAAACTCAATTTTGTCGTATTGAGGGTAATGATAAATGCGTACTACAAACCAATGTTGCAATGCAAGGTATACCCTATGCCGATACATTTAACGTTGAGGTTCGATTAGTGGCACGAAGACAGGGCTGTAATGATTGCAAAGTAGAACTGGGCCTTTTTGTGGATTTTAAGAAATCAACACTGTAAGTTGAATTCTATTTCTGATTCTTTTTTTCTCGCTATATTTATCCATTCTTTTTTATGTTTCTCTTTGCGTAGACTCAAAAGTAAAATTCGTTCAGGAACAATTGAAGAGACGACACCTCTAAAACTTAAACTGTTTCGTGAAATGAAGCAAACATGCTATGAGGGTAGATCTGAATCAAACGATACGAATAAAGATGACGCAGACATTCAAGACGAAATTTTAACTCCAATGAAAAACTGCAAAGCTAATGATGGAAGAGGTCTAGATATGGAATCAATCAAGGAATATTTGAACGTTATTTTATCTAATCTTCCAACTATGGAGGAGGTGAAAAAGTTTATTATGTCCTTGGACAGCATTCATATTATTATGGGATGCCTGATGTTGATCATTATATACTTATGGAGTACAACGCAAAAAAATAATCTTGAGAGAGATGGAATCACGTTAAGGAAGAGTGATATGATAAATATTGAGAACAAAATGGATGAATTTATTATAGAAATGCGAGAAACAAGAAAAGCTTTGCAAGATATTGTTCAATTGATGAAAGAGAAAGAATCCCACCATTAACTTTTATCGATACTATAGACTTTTGTATTCTACAATATCAATTCTATTTCTCTATCTATTTTGAAATGCTTAATTGTTTTATTGATAAGAAAGGCCCCAATACGAAGCACGAATTCGTTTTAATTCACAAACTCGACATGTTTACAATAGGGAACATCCAAAAGGGCAAGTTCCAAACCGTTTCGAATCTTATTCGATCCTCTAAATTCAATCTTTACCACACCTATGGGATCAACACTAACGATTCTAACAACACCTCCCATAGCTATCAAAGCAGGTGAAAGTCGATTTACCTCTCTCTGCACAGCCTCTAAAGTGAGTTCCGTTGGAGCATCTTCCGATTCTTCTGGTGTGATTTGTTCCACAGACCCTAAATCCATAAAATTTTCTTTGAGAACACGTTCGATCCCCATCTGCATTGTCACTGTGGAAGAAGGACATGATCCACAGGCTCCTTCCAACACAAGGTAAACATTTTTTGTCTTTTCATCAATACTATGAACAGAAACATTACCGCCATCCGAAATGAGGTATGGTCTAACTTCATCCAACACTTTATCTACATTTTCTCTGTTGAACGCTAGTGTTCCATCCGTATTAGTCGTTTCTGCTGCTGCCGTTGTAGCGGCGGATTTTGATTCTGTTTCATCAAAGGGCGATATGACAGATTCAGGATTTTCATCGGAAGTAGGTGATTCATCATGAATAGTTTTCAATGTTTCAAGCATAAAATCCTCGTCATCATCGTCATCAAAATAGTCGTCATCATCGTCTTCATCAAAAATATATTTTGAAGCTTCCAAAGCTCTACGAAGTTGTTCTTTTTCTTCTTCAGTTTCAAGGCCCTAATTGATGCATATATTCACATACATATATTCATTTGCAATGAATTTGTTGAATGATATTTTCGTAGTGTGCACGCATTATAATAAATTCAATGATAAACATTTGAATGAATATTTCATCAGATACAAAAAAGAAAAAAATTGTCACTTACAATATTTCCATCATTTGTTGCTACCTCTGATAACGAGGACACACTTTCCTCCTTTTTATCCACAGATTCATCCACCATATCCTCTGCTCCAATCCTTAACACCTCTTTCGCATTCCCACCAGCTTCCTCTGCCATAGTAAACCATTTTTTAGAAATTTCCTCCATGGCAACTTTTTGTGGATATGCAAATGAAACAGCTCTTACATGAGCCATGGATTCCTTATCATATTGTTCGGAGAATTCTTCCAGGGTTTTATCTAAATTCAAAGTCATTCCAACCATTTCTGTGTGACTCCATGAATCATTGGGAGAAGAACGTTTGTGATTTTGATTCATAATGGCATATACAGCAGCAACGGTATGACCTTTTAATCCGATTGTAAACGCTCTCATAGGGAAAACTAGTTTACCATCGAATGTTGGTGCTGGGACCGTTGGTGCATTAGTTTCGGAGGAGGAGGTTGATTCCGAGAGATAAATTGGATGTTTATTATTTGTATGAGAAACGGGAAGGTGTTTTGGTTGTGTGAAGGCCTTTGTGGAAAGCCCAGAAAACGCTTGAACTTTGTTGCTGATGTTTGTAAGACTCACAAGGATAGTCCAAAAGGCCACAGTCTTGCAATATTGATTGGAGAGTAACATGGTGTTCTACACAGTGAAGAGAGTTCTGAATTAAATGATGAGAGGACATGAAGTAATACTTGAGTGATGATAGCAGATTTTACATCTGTTCATCTTGACGTAGGAAAAAACCGTGATGACGTGTGATTATAAAATAATTACAATTGTAGAGTTTTGGCTATCGTCATCATTTGTTTGTCGAATTGTTTGCTTTTTGATGTGATAAAGTGAAATATTGGTCCATAAATTGAAAAAGTATCCTTACTTTGTATTCGTTTGTTGTAGCCACTGTATTGTGCTGATTCCAACCATTATTTTTATAATCTCCACTCACCTTTAATGTACTATATTATTCATGGTCACTTTGCAAGTCTGAAGTTACGGTCATTGTATTGAATTATTCCTTCATTTTAAGAGAGAGAGAGGGTGCAAAGTATTCTTATTTCTTTCTTTCTTACTTTTATGTATTTGCTAAAAAAAATGTTAGTCGAAATTTGATGTGATCTACTCCTAAACTGTCTTCTTTTCAAATGGAAAACTCGGCACAGTTTGGTATCTTACTTGCGTATCTTTGAGTTTCAACGAATGCAAAACATCGAGGATTCAGAAAAATTGAATGTAATTTATGCAGATAGAGAGGGTGCATCATCATCACGAGTAGCTATTAGTGAAAAGAAAATTATTGCATTATGATTAACAAATCAATTCATTATCCCAAGAAGAGGATAGGAAAAAATGTTGTTGGTGCAAAAAGTAATAAATATTAAATGAAGGAATGATTTCGTGATCACAATGAAATTTTATACCTTTGATACTTATGATTCTATTTCTTCAGGATATTCAACTATACTCAAGATTATTTATTCTATCTCCAATTATCGTTCCCAAAGGACAAATTTTGTACAAGATGGCATGATACCTTTTAATGGATAACGGATCTTTCACATGGTGAAAAGTCACACTATGCCTCGAAACTATATCTTTCCCAGTTTTATGACCATATACTTTCCACAATCTATTATAAATCAAAACATCATTACTCATACCCACGCCATTATATGTGGATAAAAATCGAGGGTTCTTATTATGAAATATTTGACGATTTTCCTCATCTACAGTATGATTTCCCGTAATCCCGATATCGCGTAAGCAATTAGACATCATTCGATCTTCCATGCTTACTTCCTGGTTAACAAAACATGTTGGCAATGCTTTGGAAACGAATTCTTTAAGAGCGTATCGATTGAGTATATATCCAGGCCCTTCACTAACAAAATATTTTCCAATCTCCACATCTTTGTCTCTTAAATAATTACGAGCACCTAAATACAAAGGCTCATTCTCAACACGGTCTATTCCAATCGATGTTGTCATGTTCCATAAATAATACTTCATATTTTCTACAAGCATATATACATCATCTCCCCCTATCCAAAAGAAATCAAAGTCTTCCAAATAATGATCATGTATATACGCTAGTATGGATCTAGTTTTTTGCCACATATTTCCATATGCTTCGGGTCCTTTATGAGTTAAATTAACTGCTCCGACGGTTTCATTGGTAGCGTTTGATGCGGCTAAGAATCCATCACATCGCCATCCCCACGTTTCTGTGATTGCTTCAATTTTATAATGATTTTCTTCTATTGTGTAAATACTGCACAATATCTTTGGGAGCCGAGTTTTAGAATTAGTATTTTTGAAATAATCTTTTTCGTCCTCATTTTGGATCGTTGGAGGAGGATCTTCATCTTCATGATCGTAAAATTGGTTAGATTTATGAAGTTGAACTACTTCTGTCAATATTTCGAATCCACCTTCTTGCTCATTTCTTTTGTTGGGAGGGATCTTACAAGCATTTCGATATTCTTGTTTTGACATCGGTAAATAATTGAATGAAGTGACGTGATCGACATTGGAAGTTCGTAATGACTTAATTTCTCCTTTGATTCGTTTTCGAATTGCTTTCACATTGGCTATATATCCCAAGGTGCCATTTTGATACCTTGCTTCTATTTTTTGATCTACCACTTTTTGTAATTGTTGCTTCACATATATTTTTTTCATAGACTCTGAATCGATTATCCTACTATTTTGCCTTGCTTCATTCTCCTTCAGAGATGACAGTTGAACCTTAAGTGGTTGATTCAGTAATCTTTGTTCCGAATTGGTAAGCTGTTTGAAATGCTGATTCACTAGAGAAAAGGATTTTTCATTGATATAAAGCGAAGCTGTGCCTAACAACAATAGAGCCAATGTCGGGATTTGTGGTTTGGAGATGAGTATGTTAAAATACCTAATGTAGAGAGATGTAACAACAGATACACGTTGTCTTTGTTGGTCGCGAGCCATCTCATTAGTGCAAGATATTATCTGTACTCGATTAAGTTTTAGTACAGTGCAAGTAAATGCTTTTCATGTAACTTCATTTCAACTTGGTATGCACCAACAGCGGATTACAGATAATAATATGTGCAATTCTACTATAATAGTACCATAGCTGCCGTATCTAAATACATTTGTGAATTTCTTTGGATGCGTTTAAGATACAATGAAAATCAAGAGTTTCAAGTTCAATTTGTGATGGGTTAAATAACGCCGTTTTGGTGAACATTTCAATTTCAGAAAAATAAGACAAACTAAAGCATCATCAGCTAGCCAAGCATGAAGCAAAAAGGATATGGTTTCAGAATTTGATGTTATCACAGAATAAATGGTTCAAATTTGTAAACTCTCTTACGGCGAGGACGCAACGAAAAGAAAACAAAACACTATACATACAGATTTTCTAGGATGCTCTATATTTCCTATCGCCCTTTTAGTTTTAGAGATATTTTTTTGAAAGTCCTTTTGCTCATATTTTGCAATTATAAATAAAATAGAACAAGCAAAGAAGATACCTTTCTATTTTTTCTTTTTATCTACAAATGTTAGTGATGATTGTGATTATGAAAGAATAAAGTTCAAAGACAAGCAAGCACTCTAAACAGCTGATTCGTCTTTTCCGTCAAACTGTGAAAAAAAAAACAACATCATGAAGAAGGAATAAATGGAATTGTAATAAATAGTGTTAGGTTAGGTTAAGCAGTAGAAAAGGGGGTAGGACCTGAAGCTTCTAATTACGTCACAGTGCGATTTAGATATAACGCGATAAATATAGCGAATATAACATACCCTACCAATCATCTTAAGCATCTATCCATCATTGAGAACCCAGCATTCCATTCAAGCCTTGACATTATTATTATTTCCATCTACTGTCATAAAAGAGCAACCGAATGCATTAATTCTAGACTGCTGGTGGTAATGAGCTTATCATTGAAAAAATCTACATAAAAAATACAGAATAGCACCCTACACAACGTCATTAGCCGGTCGAGACAAAAACACTCAGACGATCTTGGCCCACGCTTGATTCAATTAAAAGAACCAGACTTGAAACCCAACCAACTGAAAAAAATTGAATATATTTTTCTAATCTCATCATTCATGAAGACTAAGCAATCAGATCTTTGCTCTTTCCTATCATCTCCGTCTTCCACTTCACCATCAAATACTTCCAAGAAGCGACCTCTTCCTTCCCTCAGAAAAAGGAGAGCATCTGAAACTGAATCCTCATCGCTGTCTTTATCTGTATCGGATAAACAAGAAATTTATTCAAACACAAAACATTTTAAAAAGATCAAGAATGAACAAAATACTGATTCTGTGGAAATACGAAATTTGGTCTATCCTAACAATTGCCATAATACAACAAACGAACCAGAACATGAATCATTCCAAGAAGCTCGATTGATTTATGGTAACATACAATCATTTTTATCAAGTTTAACTTTGAGAAATACAAAAAAATCTTCAAGACTATTCAAACTTACGCCCAATGGTCAGAGCTGGCTTATCTATATATCCAAATATAAGCCATCACAAAGGCCACAAGGAAATTTTTTCAAATTATCATTGCCCCCCTCTGAATCATACTCCCAAAAAGTGGACTCATTTGAATCTCAATGGGATACTCATCCAACGATAAAGAAATGTTTGGGTTCCATATATGGAAGAATATGCTATGAAAATAGATGGTCTCAATCTTACGGTGTATCTTATTCCTATAGTGGATATAAGGAGGCACAAAATGCGAAAATGAAATCCGCTGGAATACATTGTGATAGTGATACTACAAAAAAGGATGAATCGCATAGACCGATCAAAGATGATCCTATTTTAGAAGAATTTATACAAGATATTCATACCCATTTTTTATCCACATCGTCATCACAAATACAATCACCGTCAATAAATCATGAATTGCTCTTTCCAAACTGTTCCATTAATATGCGAAAACGATATTATAATGGATGTTTAAAAAATTGGTATTTACCTGAGCATACACTATCAGCACATTCTGATAATGAGCGACAAATGCGTCCCAACTCTCCTATTTTTAGTTTAAGTTGGGGTGGACCTAGGCGATTTTGTATCATGCCAAAAACTAATAAAAAGACGTCGCCAGAGGCTTCATCCAAGGAAAGTGTGAATAAGTTAGAAATCATGATTCATGATGGTGATTTAATAGTCATGGGCGGTTCGATGCAACAAACCCATGTCCATGAAATACCGAAATGGCGTAAAACAAAGGACCCCCCTACTAGTAGACGCATAAATTGGACTGTTCGTGAATTTCTATTATGAGCATGCATTGTTGATCGTATTTTTATTGCAGGAAGTGATCCAAGTCGAAATTGAAATAATTAATTGTGATTTATAATTATTTTTGCTATTTTGAAATTATACACCAACTCTAAAGGAAAAGCTATGAAGATGTGTTATGATAACATACAGCATTAAATTAAAATCTCGAATTGGATCGAAACTCAGCAGTGTGCGAATCAGTCATGCAATGAATCAATTCTAAAAACTAAGTAGAAAGAAAAAGAATTTATTGGTGTGGGAGTAGTGGTTAGTACAGAAGATAAGATTGTGCTTTGGTCCAAGTTGTATCTCGAGATACAAATCCCTCTTTTAAATTGTGGTGTGCCTCATCATTTCAACCGCCTTGCCCTATGCAAAATTGTAGGTGGTCTTCCCCACTAGTATGCTCTGCTTTGATGCAAGACTCTATGATCAAATTAATTTTATCATTAAAGTTCACCCACATACGAGTTTTATTATTTAAGCACGTTTCAATTTTATCACTTAGTTCTTTGAAATACATGTTACGTTTGTTTTTCTTTATGAAAGCTACGTGTTTGAACCCAATTAGACTATTCTGAAAATCATCTCGGATGAAGGAAAATATCGCGTAAGGAATTATTTCAATAGACATAGTAACAACAACAACGTCAATACGAAAGTATGGTACACCTTCCTCCATTTTATCTTAGTATGTCACAATTACGTAATCAATAACTTAAATGATTACAGGTACCGTGCATGCTGATTTTATTATTGGCATAAAAAGGAATTAGTGTAAATATACTCTAGAGGTTAACTGTTACTTAACACTATTATCAAACTTTCACTTAGCATTATTATTACATTAATAAAAAAGAGTTTTGTTCGCATTATCCTTTGTTCATCTTTGAGTTTCATCCATAAACGAACTTCTCGAGAAAAATGGCATCAGTCCATATGATTATACGATCACTACTTCTTTGTGCTATAGCACTGTCTGCTTATTTTATAAGCACAGTAACACTTATGATTTCCTATTCTTTGGATCAAAATGATTCACCTAGGGCCATGATTCGAAAAAATCAAGTTGATGTTTCCATCGCTGCCCTAAGGAGTTTTGATCTTCGTCCACGTTGCTTTCAAAAAGCCGGTAGCACATGTCGATTTGACGAAGTTGGGAAATATTTAGAAGATTCTGCCAAATTTGCTATCATACACAAATTCAATGAAGCTGTACCTGCATCGCGAAGAATTTCTAAAGAACAAGGAGATAATTCAACCTATATCTTCAATCGAAGGGCCGAAGGGCCTAAAGATGGACATCTCACTCCGTTGGTAGAATACAATCCTACTTTGTTGGCCCTTACCTCTGATTTTGATCCGAAACTACTGAATTATCTCACCGGAAGATACCACGATGAAATTTCAGACGAAGAAGCGGATCGAGTCAAATATCTTTCAATAGCTCGGGGAGCCAATTTTCATGCTTGTGGTAGCAAAATGATGAGACGGCTTGATAATCCAACAAATGAAAATTCTTATTTATCGCTATCACTATTGGACGAGAATCTTCAAGCTATTCCAGGAGCAACAGCTTATGTGAGGCTCACACAAGCGATCGTTGAGTATAAATGTTTTCTGAAGAAAAATTTTAAAGACACCTTCCAGGATTATCAAATCATTGCCATGCCCACTACTAAAGGAAATGGCAGAAAAGACCAACTGTTTGTTGTTGCATCTGATGCAAAATCTTATATTTTCCCAATTGATATTCGAAGGGTTCCGGCTCCCACTAACAGTGCCATTGGTTGGGATACAAAATTAAAGGGTGAACCCATACCAATGATTCCTACGATAGGTGAGGAGGATGAACAAATCCTATCACAGAATTTATTTTATGGAAAAGGTTTGCAAATTCGTTTATCAGAGAAAATAGTTCCCAAAAAATGGAACTGTGTTGGAGCATTCGATTCTCTCGTACTCGATTTTCAAAAGAATTATCATTTTTTTACTAATGGTGATAAGGACAAAAATGGCCTCATTAATACATATATGGAGGTCCGTCCCCATGGCTTGCGAACTTTCCGAAAGGTCAATTTTTATTCTGAACAATTTCACCAAAAAAGTGATTGGGAGATATTACCAAATAGTGCTTTAAGCCAGAAGATGCATCGGAATGATACTGGCGTAGTTTGGTCAAAGGTTACTCCACAACATCAATGGGAATATTCGAATGCCAATACAACTTATTGGAATAAACTGAATAAGCCTCGAGGTACCGCTTGTTGCATTGATTTACCATGGGGTGAAAATAATGATGAGATTGTGAAAGTTGGAATTTCACATCTTGTTTCTCAGGAGCGGGGCTATGTTTCGAGATTTTATGCCTTTGAGCAAAAAGCACCATTATTTGAAGTAGTTGCAACTAGTGGACTGTTTTGTTTGGGTGGTAAGAAAGAGACTGACATAAATTCAGATTCTCAGATCTTTTCTGCTCCAGATAAAGTAAATCTCCAAATGAGTGTTACATCCTATGACTGTCCTCAAATCACATTTGCTTCTGGGTTGGCTGAGTACCAAGGAGACTCAAATTATGCAGTTTTATCGTATGGAGTGAACGATTGCTATTCAAGGTCAATTGTTATATCTAAGGAAAGGATTAGAGAATTCTTGGATTTGAAATTGGCAAGATTGAAACATTCAAGTCAAAGCCAAGGAATATCAAAACAAATAGCACTGAAATAGATCAGTATTGACTAATCCTTCTTTCACAAACAATTTTGCTAGCTTCAACATGATCTATTCATTAGCTACATATCATGCTACGCATCACTATTAAGGACACTCAAGAATTTCCCACATTATTCATTTGTTTGAAAAGTGATTTGATATTTCAAATTGAAATTACTGACATCTCCCCTACGTGTTCCTACCCGATATTACATCCATTAATATTATGCCTTTTCCCACCAAAATTATAACTCATTATCTAATATTTGAATCATTTTGTTTCATCGTTTTTCATTATATTTTATCGAAAAAGCTGAGATCATCCAAACCAAGTTATTCGACAATGGGTTCTTTCTCAACAAAAATGTATGTTTCATTCCTCCTTTTCTCAATTCCGCTCGGGGTCGGAGCTTCTTTTTCCAATCGTATTCGATCTATTTTAAATATTGGTAAACATCACAAGCTCAAACAATGTCGTCATGGACTCTTCTATTTCAATTCTCTTGACACCTATATTGGTAAGTAAAAATGTTCGAACTATCTGATATATACTTTCATATATTTGTAATACACATCACCCATCTATATTTGCAACATTATTGCAGGAAAAAGCTTAGATCTTTATGGAGAATGGTCAGATGAAGAATTCCAATTGTTTTCAAAATTCATTCAACCGGGTCAGATCGTACTTGACGTTGGTGCCAATATCGGAGCTTTCACTATCCCATTTGCCAATCAAGTAGGTCCTACTGGCATCGTTCATGCTTTTGAGCCCCAACGCCAATTATCTCAAATGATCTCTACAAATGTTGCTTTGAATCAATTGCCCAATGTTCATGTACATAATGTTGCTGTGGGAAATCAATTCGGCGGAAGTATCCAGGTTCCAAAATTGGACTATTCGAAATCAGCAAATTTTGGCGCTATTTCCATTCATCCAAATGAAATGGATTGGACAAAACAAGGAGACACAGAGTCTGTTCCTGTTATGACTCTAGATTCGAAATTTTATGTCCCTGGGTCGATCTGTCCCTCCTTTTTAAAAATTGATGCCGAAGGAATGGAACTCATGGTACTTCAGGGATCTCAACAATTGATTGCGGAATGTCTTCCTGTGCTTCATTTGGAAAATAATTGTGTAAAAGATTCACCTGATATACTTCGATTCATTGATAAGTTTGGTGCTTACCATTGTCATTGGGATGTCCATCCATATTTTTCGAGTCAGAATTATGCTGGTGAAACGACTTCTGTATTTTCAGAATATGCCTATTCCATCAATGTATTATGCTATCCAAAAGATAAAGAGGTTTCGCACATCGAAGAATTGCAGGATATTACTAGGATTGATTTTGAGAATCAGAAGTTGTTACTGAGTGAATATGGATTGAGTTTTGCTGGATCTACGAATGTTGTTGGTCAATTAGGAAACGAAATGGAGTGCATTCGTTGAAAGAAGCTTGGAATCGAATACTTGATGAAATAAATTAGTGGAACCTTATGTTTTCTATTTCTTATTTCTCTTAAAAATGAAGACAGTCTTTGAGACTATAAGAGCTATAAAAGCTCAAATAAAATACATAAATTCTAGCCATACTGTATTTTGAAAAAGAATTTAGTTTTGTTTAGTTCGTCTAACTTTCCCACCTTTTTTCTCCGTTGCAGCGATCTCATTCGATCCTGATAAATCACCCCATAATTGATTTAACATCTTACTAGGGTCACTCTGCATCTCCATCTGTCGTTGCATTTGTTCCTTTTGTTCGGGATCTAAATTCTCCATCATGGAGGGCATGATGAGCATTAAGAATATACCAAAGATCATCATGAGCACCATGGGGTTTTTGAGGAGACTAAAAATAGAAAATCCGGGTTTTTGAATGAAATAATTGTAAGTTGCATGGGCTGTCAAGATGAGAGGGTGTGGGATGGCCTGTTTTGGTGAGCCTACATAAGGATATTGGATGCATTGAATATCGTGCTCGGTCGTTTGGGTCGAATCCTTGCTGATTTTGATCTTCACGTGGCTGAACATGTAGACGGTACTCTGGACGTCTAACAGGTGGATCCCTAGTGGAACATTGTAAAAAGTAAAGCTACCATCGGGTTTGGTGTAGGTGTTGTATTCCCCGTTGTTAAGAGTCAGCAAAGTTGTATTGAGCGGGACGTCATTGGGAAGACGGAGACGTCCTTTGATTTCAGTAGTACTAGGTTCTCCTTGAATGACTATGAGACATATTGCTAGGAGAATATTGAAAAAAATACGATGTTTCAATCCTGTTGTCATTTTGACGTTGTTCTGCAGGAGTTAGAATTGTCAGCAGTTGCCGTCGTTGCGTGTTTGTCGCTTTGGTCGTATCCGTTCAAAAGACAGCAGTGTCCATTCTTATGATCCCTCCTATTCAATGTACTTACGCGATCATATTCAATTTTCACTTTTTTCTATTTTTGTTTTTTCTAATAATTTTTTGGAAATTAATTTATCATTTTATCAAAAATCAACTCGTGACACCTTTTTGAATAGTACTACGGTACTCCTTCTGATTCATTTTTTCTTTAATCAGGCCAAACTCAACTAGGAATAACCTTTTTCAATCATGTTTATTCATTGCATTACGTGAGGTAGGTAATCAAGAGGTATTCTGTATCATGAAAACTATGCAGTTCATCATACTGCGGGTGAAGTATTTTTACTTGAAACTTCATTGGTTTTACTTTCAGGATTGTTTTTGTATGCATACATTTTTGTGACGGCAAAAGAAGAGGCCGAATATCCTGAGCAATTTTGAGTGGAAAAAAGGTATAGATTTCTTAAAGAAGCTATCGGGTGCTAGTTATGCTACTGTTAAAAAATATGTTGCATGTGATACGTAGGTCTTTTGATGAAAAGATATTGTGAAGAAAACGAGTGGGTTATTTGGACAAAATGTTGTCTAGTTTAATGAAAATGGTAGGCTCAATAAGGTTAAATATGTCAAATACATGGCTATGATTTTATAGTCCTTGAAATGTTTTTGGCTTCTACTTTCTCTTTCAGTTGCTAAATAACGCTTCAAGTACAACTCTGACGTACCTTTACGGAAACCGGTTTCAAGCAGTTTTATGCTCACTTTGAATCTTAAATTCATTTAGTCTTATGAGATATTCAATTAGAGTGCCGAAATTGTTGCCTATGTAATCAGGTTTGTGTCAAAATTCTGTGCACTACCATCCAGACCAACATCAAGTCTTGTCAGTTTCATAAATCATCCCATAAATTCAAAAAGTCAACAATCGTCAATACTCTCCTCATCAAATCCAAAAATGACCAGCTCTCATTACAGAAGAATGATATATAACGCCAGAGAACAAGCACAAACAAATAATACCACATACAGCAGAAGAGAGGTTATAAAAATCTCACCATCGCCTCAACCAACAACAAGAACACCAAAAACAACAACCACACCAAAAGCAAAAAAAATAAACAAGAACGTCTCCTACGAAACAATACAGCAGAAAGACCTTGAACTAAAGAAACGTTTCAAAGCCAAGAGAGCCAACTTTATTACAGGTGCCATTGGAAGTTCTGTATTAATGTATGGAACATTTGCTGCTGTGATTTTGGGAGGTCCTGTTGGTTTAGTTGCAGCTAGTGCAGTTGCAGGTGCAAGTGTGGGTGGTACCGCATTATATAAAAAGCATAAAATACGAAAAGAGGAACAAAAACAATTCAATATTGCGACACAACAATCAATCGGAACTCGTGGTGTCTTTGTATGAAACAAAGAAATCATGAATAATGGCTAAACGGGACATGCCTATTTTGTTGGGGTGCTACCAATGTTAGCCATAAAGAGGCTTCTACCTTTCTCAATTAAAATAAACGCAATTTATAATACAAACTTTCATATTATTTTATGTTTTTGTTCATTTATACAATCTCAAGTAAATAGGCAGGCATCGGCAGTAAGGATATATAGATGCAAGTACAAAATGAAAAAGTTGATGCAGTAAAACAAGTTTCAAACAAAATTATTTTTCTTTTGATTTTCGTTAATTTGAACTTAGTGAAATCTTGAGAGAAAAATACACGATTGAAGACTTCGTCGAGATTCCATTTTGACAAATGTAGAAAATTTATACGTACTGTGATCACATATGTGTATATGCACATCAGTAGTAGAACAAAAGGTCCCATTATTTCTTGTTAAAAGTAATTAATGCAATCGCACCAACTTTAACAGATGCAGATGCATTGGCAGTCAAATGATGACATACCTTATAGGAGTCGAATGCATTGGCAGTCGAATTATGACACACCTGATAGGAGACGAATTCTTTTTTGTATTGTAAAAGTTATTGAACAGATGAGACCTGACGCAAGTAAAATTACATTGGCGAGAATTCTCGAGAAGCACCTGTATTGGTCTGCTGCTTCCAAAGAAGAATATAGTAACGTCTTCACATTGAACAATAGATTGCAGAGGGTTGCAAATGCTCTACGGAGGACCAGAAGGGTCACCACGGCTGGATGGGTCGCCACGGAATAATTCCACATATTTTAACTGCCCCCCCAGTGAATCAGATAACTCTTTTAATGTATCACACCATTTGAAACTATGGGTTCGGCATTAACAGTACCCTACATACAAGTAGGTATTAGATTACATGTAGATTCCACTTCCAAGTGGAACCTTTCCAGGATACTATTTCCCAAGATTGACTCTAATCCTTAGACACATAAATTAAGTTAGAACATCTTTATGAACCAAAACATTAGCGTATTGTTAGTTCTAACTTAAACAGGACCATCGTAAAGAATCTCTGCC
>Ga0209092_10001022_pt1 | contig 28199 bp, 19 predicted proteins | sample FraStrMetagenome_FD_187446 | JGI IMG/M metagenome (GOLD analysis project Ga0209092, IMG submission 187446) | Marine eukaryotic phytoplankton communities from Arctic Ocean - Fram Strait ARC3M Metagenome (SPAdes) (version 2) | ecosystem: Environmental > Aquatic > Marine > Oceanic | place: Fram...
CGAAGTGGCGAGAATCCACGAAAGACATAAAATTTACTTACAAGAATGAATACCAGTTAGCAGTTGGAAATAACGGTATACCGGGAAAGTATCCGGATTTTGTACCACTACACGTACCACCTTGTTTTTCTACGGAGCTTTACGTAGAGGCTTCTACGGCGTTTTACGTAGACTTTCTACAGTACATTACGTAGATTTCTCTCAAACACAATTGATATTTTCAACTTTAAAAAAAGGCTGGAGATTTTCATTCTTAAGAGGTCTCATATTATAATTTCATTTTAGTAATGACAAAAAGGGGTTCAAGTTATACATTAAAAATCTCATCACTATTTATGGTATTAATATTTGTCAATATGATCGTGAGCGTACATCGGTACGTATTCGTACAAGTAGTTATCAGTTGTCAGAACTGTGGGGAGTGCTTGCGTTTACACCAGTCTTCTCCAAGAGAGTTTTATGTACAGTAAACGAAAGCGCATAATTCACTTGCTACATGTATTGACTATGGCACGACCCTGCGAGTGATATGTACGAGGAAAGAGAAAATATCATTTTTTCTAAAGAAATGGAGTCTGCTTGGGCTTGATCGAGTGGGATGTTCATAAGCATTTAATTCCAATAGACTTATTAATCAAGTGAACTTTATTTCCTATTTCCCCTTTTTTCTAGATTTCTTCTTACTCATTGATGCGCCAATGTCATCGTATTGTTTTTCAAGTTCCCGTCGCTCTTTTTTTAGCCTGTCCACTTTTTGTTTGTTAAAACTCCTACCCGCTTTATCTTTTTCCCGAGATTGTTCGATTTCCGCTCTTTTGCGTTTAAGAATGTCAACCTTAGCTCTCTTTTCAGCGATTCCATATTGCATTCTTCCGTATAAACGTTTAGCTTTCTTGCTCATCATAAGCTTTGCAAGCTCCTTGGCCTCATCGTCTTCCTTTCGCGTTTTCTTTTTCTTCTCATCCACAAGAGCCTCTTCTGAAACTTCATCCTCCTCTTCCACCTCTTCACTTGAACTCGAACCTTCATCAGAATCACTTTCTCCTTCCCCATTAAGTCTCTCTCTTGATTTGTTGTCTTGCTCTTCATCAGTCATAGCCTCATCCTCCTCGCTCACCACTTCACCGTTTTTCAATTTTTCAATTTCTTCGGCATATGCAGGCTTGTAACCCTCCTCCTCGTCATTAACCCAAGGTGATAGATGAGGTGGGAGACTATTTCCAACGCCATACTTTCTAACTGGCAATAGAAACCTAAAATTCGAGCAATCAAAAATCCACTGTGGCTGGATATACTCTCTCGATTTCGGATACGAATTATACGAAGAAGGCAACTTCGGCCTATCGATTATATGATGTGTGATGCAAGAATCATGAACAGCTATTGGACTATAGTTGGTGAATAACGGTGATAAGAAATAGCCAATTTGTATATCAGCGAATAATGCAAACAAAGATCTCACCTATCCGGGCCTTCCCACCCAACTTTTCCTCCAAATGAAATGCATAGAACCTCGAGGTATCCTCTTGGAACTTCTCGAGATAGAAAAAAAGTAAGCCCAGAAAACAAGTTTTTACGAATATCGGATTCGGAATCGGTCAACCTCTCCGTTTCCTTTTCAAACGCCGTGTTCGTTTCAAAGGCAATCTTCAATTCTTCTTCAACGATCTCTCCACCAATACTTTCGTTGTCATCATTTGGGTTATTATCACTATCCTCTTCATCTTCTAAAGGGAGCATAGTCAATGCACCCTCTGCGATATTTTGAACACGTTCTTTTTCTTTTTCGGACTTCTTGGTAGTCATGACTGCAGTATTCTCAACCGACACAGACTCAATAGCAGCACTAACGGTTTGACTAATACTTTGAAAACTTCTACCTCCGTCTTCGTTTGCTTGGCAAAGTTGCGTTACACCTAGCTCTTTATCAAGCCCAACCAAAGGATAACGAATACCCTGGTCACTAAATAACTTGAAAAGAACGAAATCAAGCAAAGTTTCATAAAACTCGAAAAATGTAACCATCACGCGATAATCAACGTCTTTCGGACAATTCTGAGTAAAAGAATGTGGGATAATCCATCGAATTGGTTGCTGATCCGAAACATTTCCAGGAAGTATACATTCCATGTACACGCCCTTCACGCTAATGAAAGACTTGCTCATGGAGGATGTCAATGCGCAGTATGCTCCCCAAGCCGTAGCAAGCTTTTTCGCTTTATTCGTCACCTTCGTTTTAATCTTTCCATCACTTGGAAGAGCGGCAAATAAATAAGTCAAAGTCAAGGCATCGTCAAGATCGGAAAGGGCATCACGGAATCTCGGGTAACGTTCCTTCACGAGATGATGAATTGTAAATTCTGGCTTCAAATCCCTAACCTTGCGTTGTGCTTCTTCCACGTTGTTCTTGCCAGATACTTTCCGTACTTTACGCATGAAAGTTTTGAATTCACGAAACTTTTGCAAAAGAGGTTCATGCGACAGTGCCTTGATATCAGCCACATGATAAAAGACTTGGTTGCGTTTTTTACGCGGCGCACGCCTCGGTTCACGTGGGTAAACTCCTTTTAAAATACATAATCGTCGGAAATCTTTGATGGAAATCTGCAACCTTCGCAGAACGGTCGACCTTCCAATGAAGGTATAGTCGACGGAAGATAAATTCTTCGACTTTTTCTTTCCCAACCGCGAGAGTTTACGCGTCGAACCCATACGAGAGTGGGCTGCCACTTTGATGCTCTTCGGCTTCTTCTTCCCTTTGATTCGATTACCCATCTTTTAAAATCTTCTAAGCTTCCATTTATAGTAAGTCTCCCTCTCTATTGTAACGAACAAAATAACGAAAACTTACATGTAAATCAAACAAAACAATCGAACAGAATCGCGTGGAAAAAATCGGTGGCTGTAAATTTTAATAAATAACGGTTATAAACAAATCTATTAAATGACACTCTCTGAAACATGTCCTTGATGTTTCTGACGCTTTCTCAGAAATTTGTGGTAGTCCTATACGAGTAAAATATACATGTACAGACAGCTATGGTGTAGTTGTGCGATGTAAGTGGTAACTGATGATGTGTTTGTTGATTTTGCGATCCAATCGTAATTTATACATGTACAAACCACCAAGCCAAGCCAAGCCAAGCCAAGTTAAACGAAATCCATCATCAAAATACAACACTGTTTTACGTACAGAACGATGAACATCCCAATTTACTCAGCAGTACTCTTGCTATTGATCGGTCTCACGTTGAGGACCGAAGCATTTGCACCTATCGCGAATAGCAGAACATCCTTCGTGACAAATAAACTTCACCCTGTCGTAGTTCGACGTGACAGTGAACCATCCTCCAGAGGAACGCCTATATCAACCAACGGCAGGAAGTCTGTTGCTGATGTAAGCGTTATGGGTTTATTCGGATTAGGGGCACCTGAAATTGCAATCATTCTCGTTGCCGGAGCTTTTGTATTGGGACCTGAAAAACTTGTTTCTTTGGGGAAGGATGCCGGTAGCATCGCTGGAGAATTGAAAGATATACCAGCTGAGTTTCAAAAAGGTGTAGAGGAAGGGGAAGTTATCGCGAAGAAGAGGGCACGAAAAACAAAGAAGAATTTAGGAACTTCCGAACCTGTAAAAGATGTTGAGAAGGTTAGCGACTGATATGCGGTGTGATGGTCAAAAGTGAGGGTCCTATCCCTCTCACACAATTGGTCAAAAAGCAGTAACTTTATTTTGTTTCTGCTTTCATTAATACTGTTTGTTTTGCTCCAAACAAATGTGAACGTGCGGATATGATATGTAAGAAGCAATACTCCCGCATTCAAAAAAACTTTGTGTTAAATTAAGGCATAGAGTTCTATTATATCTATGTAATGGCGTCGAATTCTTGCAATCCATTTCTACATATTTGAAGAACAAAGAGGAGACCGGCAAACTCTTACATGTACAAAGACGATCAAAAGTAAAGAGTTTTAAAGATTATCTATCGTTCCATTGCCTAGGATTTACCCTGATGATCATCTTCCCTTCTTGCGCTCCATACCCTACAAGTGTCTTACAGGCCATTCTCCATCGAGGATTGTTTACCAAGATCTGTTCCTCTTGAATACCCATTGGATTCATTAGATGACCTCCCTGCATTATTCCCACGACACATGTGGCACATGTTCCTTCGCTCCCGCAATCGCCTGTCCCTCCACTATCAAAACGTAACGCGAGAGCGTCGTTAAGTCTGACGCCACGGACAAGCATTGCTCTCCTCAGATTTTCTCCAGCGAAGAGCTCCAAAAACTGATCTTCTTCACCTGAATCAGGAGGATATTGCAGTACCACGTCAACTTTCGGTTTTCTTCTTACACGTTTCACTTTGATTACGACTTTTTCACCATCTCGGGGTAAGTTTACTATTGAATCAATAGTCAGATCGTAGCCCAGGCACTCCGTTGATGCGGAAGTATCATAACCTTTTCCCTCGACCTGAAGAGAGACTACGGAATCACCTGGTAAAATCCCGGAGTCAATCGAATTCCCACCAGCTACAAGACCGCTTACAATGGTTATACCAACTCCGTCTTCGCGACCTCCTGCTATCTCCAATAACTCAAGGCCTAATCCTCCATTTCTAGATACCTCAAAAGTAAGGGTATCAACAAAAAGATTTTTCTTGTCTTTCACTCCTAAATATATTCCCTCTTCTTGCAACAGAGTCTGGGGTACTAAGTTCGCCGTCCATTCCTCAACTGATGTTTCGTAGTCAAGATTGTACTGATTCATATCAGTTTTTTCGTCTACTCCAGGAAGCATTGCCCCGCCTGTGCTGTCGTACTGTAATGAAATCGCGGTCTTCATCATCGCTTGTTTACTATGTGGGCTTGGAAGGGGGACGAATGTTGATCCCATACCAACAATTCCCAAAATCAGAACTAGCGGTCTCGTCAATTTCATCATCATGTTAATTTTTATATTTACGTGATGCTTTTCCCTCGATATAACGCACAAAATTATATTACCCATACCTTGTTTCTATTGTTGGTAATATTCCCATTACCTTGATTCAGAATCATGACATTCATGACTCATGATGCGACCGCCACAAGGTCGTACACATTTGGAACTGCCACGCACTTCTCCTCACAAGTTCGGATATTATCTAAATTTTCAAAATTTCTGTCTAATGCGAAGAATAATTCAATTGACAGAATACAGAACAGACAAGAGACACAGACACAATCTGAAAATTATACCCCCGTCCCCAGTTTGAGAAAAACCGACTCAAATTTTCGACTTTTTGGACAAAATTTAAATTTGAAAATTTGCGCTCGTTTTTTTTACCTTCGGGTTTAATTGACATAAAGATGTTGTGAGTCATTGTTTCAAGTGCTATATGTAGTACCTCGAACTTTGTTCTAAATTATTCAAGTCGTGAATTATGCCGATGAATTAACTTTGTCCTCTATGAAAATTGTTTGCTCTAGACTATCTAGTATGATCTCCTGTCAGCACCGCTACCGCTACATTTTGCGAGCATATGAGCGTAGATAGGGATAATAAAAGAAAGTGAAGGCAAGCTTATTTATCCTACGAAGTTAATAAAATAAAAGCATGCAGTTTAAAAAAAATCAATATTTGAAGATTCGAGCAGAGTTTCCAATACAATTGAATATTGAATTAGCCGAATGACCAACACAAGTACCGAACCTCGTTGACATAAAGAATTATACGAATGTAGCGAGACGAAAATTAGCGTAATACCTAAAAACTAAATAAAGTACATTGGTATATTACATGTAGGAAAAAATCTTTTATCATTTAGTTCTCCAAAAGAATTCTTTTATCATTCATCTTTCCAAAATGGTATCATCTTATCAAATGCGATAAATATTATTTTTCCACTATGAATTTTTTGTGTGTACATGTACCAAATTTTTGTCTGCCCTCAAAACATATTACGCCCTTCTAAAAAGTCATAGGAATGTGGTCATCATCGCCCACTGGAATCAACGCTTATACGTATGGATGCATGTGAAAGAATAACCAGGACTAGATCTTACATATTACATACATATGTACCTCGCGCTTAAATTTTATTCGAAGAAGGTATGTAGAAGAGAATCAATCGGAAAGTTTTTCCTTTTCTTCCGCCAAAAATTTCCCGCCCTGAGCCTGCCCTGCCTGCCCGCATCTCCGCGCAAGTACACCACAGCGGTCTTATAAATTCAATATACTTTATTGCTCAGAGCACACACCAGATACATAAAATATACATATATACATCGATGCAGGCTGTGTGGAGAGGATCACCTGTACTTCTGTAAGTGAACAACTATAATACATTGCATTTCCGGCATGGGTTACAAGCTGTAAGGGTGTGAACGGCAGCGACGGTGGAAGCAGCAGCAGCAGGATGGCAGCAGCAGCAGCAGCATTATTTCAGAGTAAAGATCCTTTCTTTTGGAAGGAACACACAATCAAGACTAATCGCGTGCAGAAGCGCGTGGACTGCATTTACAACTATTACGCTACAAACTGGATAGCCACTCATCTCTACTTATGACGCCTGTTAATGATTAACCATTTATGATATCTTGTCTAATTTTGCTACTATTACCAACAGGGAACCAAGACCACTGAATCATTTGGGAGGTATGGACATTCGACCGCCGAAGCATTCCTGCGATTCACAGCAGCAGTCAACATCAGATTCCCCCACATCCGCAGGTGCTCGGTTAAAGGCGTTGTCTTCGTTGCCGCAAGTGGCGGCTGGTAATAGTACGTCGAATCGCGATGAGTCGATGTCTCCCGAGCCGCCGTCCGTTCCTAGAACATCCTCGGCTTCGTCGAGGCAAAACATGTCACTGCCACCCGTTCCTCAAACGCAACTTAAAATGAGGAGGGTGAATTCCACTCCATGTGTTTCGTCGAGTTTCTCGGATACTAATGACCCTATTCCTTTAGCGAAAAAACCTATTCCTTCAGCGAAAAGCACGGATGTAGGGGAAGGACCTCCGGCAGCGAGTCCAAAGCACATTTATTTGACAGATAGTCCTCATAAGCTTGCGAGTCCCCATTTTAATTTTATGCAAGCAAGTCCAACTCTAAATACAGTTGCAAGTACTGTTCTTATGAACTTCCCGACCAATAATGAAAAGATCTCTACTGAGGCTATACTTAAGTCTGAACCACCGACTCCATTTCCAGAATTGGACACGTCGAAGATAGCAGCATCGTGTATGATGAGTCCGGGTAGCGTTGGTGAGCAAACACCGAGGAGCTCTGACCCAGCCTTTTCATGGTTCAATGTCAACAGTCCTACCCTGATGAAATCGCCGAAAGTTATTGGGAATATTCCGACACTTACCGGTAACTTTTTCAGTGATGCAGCCGACCTCGGTTTCGCTGAAAAATCCCCCGCGTATTTAAAGCAAAATTCTAAGTTGCCTTTCAGTCCGGTGTCAACTTTGCGAAGAAGTAAGGACCCGACTGACGTTATTATGGAAGCTGAGAGGGAAATTATTGAAGATGATGATATGACGTTATTGTTGAAATTGGCAGCCCAAAGTGGCGGTACAGGGTATGTTTAATCACGTTTACTGTGGATTGAGTTTTGTTCAATGCTTCTCACACCTATTTTGTTTTCGGAAATGAAAGAAGTAGTAGAACTCCTCTTCAGAGAAATATAGAGTCCACCGCAACGACTTCGGATATTTTGACAGCTTCTTCACTTCATTTGCCACATATCCCATCTGTTAGCAGTAACAATGCTTTTCGGGCAAGTAGTATGAAAGATGCAGTAAAAGGGACTAAAAGTGACTTTCAACCACCCCTTTTAAAACCAAGTGGGTCATTTCATTCGACGAAAATAACTCGAATGGATAGCTATGGAACTAGCGGTGTTGCGAAATTGACTATTTCCAATAGTAAATCCGGTGATGCTGGAGAGTCCTTACGTGCTGATCAGTCATCGCATCCAGCAGATGCTGTCGTCTCGATGAATTCATCTGCCAAACAACCTGTAAGTTTTGTTATTCCTTCATGTAGTGTTTTTATCAAAGGTTCACTAACGAATGTCTATCGAAAGACTTCAAATCTTCCGCCGTCATTTGTGCATCCAACTCACCAAACTCTCCCATTTCATCCACCGGCGTTTCTACCTATGCCACCAATGGGCAGTGGTTGTTACCGTTACCCACCAATTCCTGCACCTGGTGCTCCAATAGTTCCTAGACCACACAAGAAGCAGAAGTCTCCAGTAAAGAAGCGGCCAAGCAAAAAAGCGAAAACTCCAGCAAAGAAGGGTAGAGTTGGTGCATATGGTGCGGATGGAGACGCTGGGCTTCTACGTGGTGTGACTATGCGTCCTTCAGGAAAATGGGTAAGATTTTTTTGAAAGAATGAATTTTTGCAAAATGTATAAATTAACGCATTTTTTCAGCAAGCACAACTGTACTATGCTGGAAAATCTCGTTACATAGGTGTTTTTGATACTCGTGAAAACGCAGCTACTGCCTATGAAATCGCCCGCCAAAAGCTTAAAAAGTCTCCTGGTTCTGATGTTGCTAATTCGAATAGTCAAGCAGGAATCGAAGAAGCTGTAACAGCTGCCCGCAAGGCAGCATTTGAAGGTGTGAACAAGAGTATAGAAGCAAACAAACTGAAGTGATGATCACTCAATAAATTGTTTAACTTTAATTTTGTTTTTGATCCTTTCCCGTCTAATTTAGCAAAGATACTGACATTTTTAATTCCAAATTCGTCCAGCAGGTTTGATATGCATTAAGGCGTGTTAATCCTCACTTCGAGGTCTGTAACAATTCCATTTTCCAAACTACATGAATAATAAAATTGTTAACATGTTTTCTTTCTTGTATCGGTATGTGACTGGTGCCAAATAATAAACTTCGAAGTACATTTCATTGTCTATAAACAAAAATATCGTCGACGGTGTTCCTTTACGTTCCATCGACCCTCATATCAATATGAGATTTTGTCTTATGTTTTCAACCCGATAGGTTTTATTTACATGTTAGTGGATTCTTCGTTCGATCTCAAATATCCGTTCCCGGGATGAGGTGAAGAAAAACAGTGACATTTTGAAGGAATGTGTTTTCTCCTTGCTTAGCGTCGATCATCTTGAGATTCGTGTTTTCTCTCTCTAGATTCAATTCATTGGCCCTCTCGAAGCTCGAAACTCGAAAGATATTTTTAGTTAAGCTAATTGGTTGGCTTCAGGTTCGCATTACGTTTTTTGCGTTAATTTCAGCGTCGCTCAGATCGTGGCCATCTATTTCCACCGACACGTTTTTTCTCTCACCGCCACAAAAAGATCCAAAATATCTTTTCGCTCACGAGCATTTTTTCATATTTCGTTCATCCAAAGCTCACTCTCCAACACCATCACGCACCTTTGAACAATGAGCGAATCTACACCACTTGTTACCAATGGTAACGGGACTCATAGCGACGATTTGGCCCGGCTCAAATCGTACCAGAAGTAAGTTTGTATGTTGAAATGCCAATGATTTTTCTTTTCGCTCTTTCAAGGCTTTGCCATCACAACTGGAGGAAAAGTTGAATTCACTGTTCCAAACCAAAAATTATTTGCGCAATATGCAATAGTTCTTAACATTAATACTCAATGTGTCATTGCTTTGTACAGATGGGCATTTTTTGTAACCTTTGGTGGTTACTTCATGGCTCATTTTAGCCGTAAGAGTTACTCCACTATCAAGCAGCAGCTTCAAAGCGATGCCGGTTACAGTGCCCTATTTCTCTCCGAAATGGACACTACATTTATGGGGACCTATGCCATTGGAAATATCATTTCTGGAAAACTTGGCGATACCTTTCGACCGACGACTATTTTGGCGATAGGCCTTTTTGGTTCAGGGATTTGCCTCTTTTTCATCTGTGTTGCTCTTTGGTTCGATTTCGAAGGTTACAGTGTTGCTTTGGGAAACTTTTTCATGCTCGGTGTATACTTCCTTTTCGGTTTCTTTCAGAGCACTGGAGGTCCTGTTGGAACTGCTGTCATGGGTAATTGGTTCTGCGACAAAGAAAGTATCAAAAATCGCGGCCTGATTTTTGGTCTCTGGACATGTCACCAATATTGTGGTGATGTGAGTTCACAGCTTGTATCGGCAGCAGTTTTAGATAGCGGTATTTCCTACTGGTGGGCGCTTTTGATTCCATCTGTTGCTAACGTATTATGGGGGTTCTTAACCGTCCGTCTCATTCCCGATCCATACGAGATGGGAATCATCACAGAAGAAGTACGTCTTCGTCATGAAAAGCTTGCCGCTAAGCGTGCTGACATGGAAAAGCAGGGATTAGCTGGTGATCTCGTTGAAGAAATTCCCCCAATTAGTTACAAAGATGCCATCTGCATTCCTATGGTTGCTCAATATGCCATTGCGTTTGGCTTTTTCAAGCTCACTAACTACGTCCTTTTCTTTTGGCTCCCTTATTTCTTAGGGAAAGAATTCGACCCTGTTACAGCTAACCTAATTGCGGCTCTTTATAGTGTTGGTATGATGCCTGGAGGCATTATCGTTGGAATTGTCTCGGATTTATTTGGTGGCCGCAGAGCCGTGGTCATCGGTACTTTCATGGCTGCCTTGTTTGTATTTCTTGCCATTTTTGCGCAATGCTCCGAAACGTTGACGCCCGTTCCTTTGCTGGTTATGTTGTTCATCATGGGAATTCTTGTTGGAGGGTAAGCTTACTTTATTGTTGTAAAGCGTAGCAAAAAAGATGTTTCTCATTTTACTATTTCGATTTCTAGACCCAACAATATTATTACGTCAGCCGTGGCAGCCGACTTGGCAAGTCACCCATCTGTAAAAGGAAACGCCAAATCGCTTGGAACTGTCACAGGGCTTATCAATGGTACTGGAGCTATTACTGCTTCTATTGGTTTACTGGCAATTGGTCCACTGCAACAATCCTATGGATGGGCATCAGTTTGGTACTATCTTATGTTTTGCACTTTCACGGGTACTGCGCTTATGGGAACCAAGATTTGGTCTGAATTGTTCGAATAAACTTTTGTTCTATACAAAATGCATTTGAATATTGCAATCGATAAATGTAAAATGCTTTTACATTGATTTTTATTACTTACGGAATCTGTAATGAAAATATTTTCGCATTCATCTTTCCTTGATACACTTACTGCTTTAACTTCAACATTCAGTTGCTCGCTAGGAATACTTCCTAAAGTCTTCTGGTGATATTGACGAAAGAGCACTAGGGAAAAAGCTACCCAGGAGTTTTTACTTAAATTGTTAATTCTTTACAAACCTAAATCTCTTGAATCTAACTTGTGGCTGGTTCCGGTCTGATAATGATCGGGGAGTAGGAATGCTCTCCAGTATCACCAATTACGGATATTTGACATTAACTTTCTAATTCATGCGTTATAAAAGAGAGCTCTTAGCTCATGAAAAGTTCCAACCCAATTGTTTTTCCTCCTGAAGCTCGTATATAATTTAATATTAATTTCGCTCTATTCTAGAATTTAACCATAACAATAATCGGAAATAGATGCCCCACAGTGTTGCCCACTAGGCACAACTGACGTTACGGTTATGCTTCAAAATAAGAAAAATGCAAAAGATCTTTTCGAATATAGATCTAAGACTTATTAGCGTACAGAACTGCAAACGTTCCAAACATCGCGGAAAAAGTCAAGATCTTTTCGAATATAGATCTAAGACTTATTAGCGTACAGAACTGCAAACGTTCCAAACATCGCGGAAAAAGTCTATCAATGAATCGGTATATCTCGATGTCTACTCTTCCTCGCCTCCATTAAACGATCAATTTTAGCTCTCATTTTGTCAAGAGCAGCTTGATGACGAATTAAAACTGCGTCATCACTCAAGTCTTCTTCCGACACCAAACTATCTGATTCATTGTCATCCGACGTGTTTAATTGATTTTCATCTACAATTTGCACCAGAGGAGAGAATATGATTGACTTATTTTTCGTAAACGAACTTCCTAACTTCTCTGACCTAGACTCAGGTGCACTCTGATTATGTTCATTTACTGTTACAGATTGAAATTTTGAAGAAACATCGATCCAATCAATTGGACACGTACTCCTATGCAAAATAAAATCGGAGGGCGCATCTCCGTTTGCAGAAGTCACGCAATCAATTTCAGTTACGTCATTATTTACACAATTTTCTCTCGCAGGAAGACGACTTTTGGTAGAAACATTATAATCATGATTCCCGTACGGTGTGTCGCCGAAACAAGTATCATCAAGTATCAGAGGATCGCAATGATGCGCTGAATATATTCCTGCGTTGACAAGAGAAGCGTCAACGTCAGAATTTTCCATCTCAAGCCGAGAGCATCGTAAAAATGGTGAAAGCATTGAGGTGGATGGGATGTGGCCGTCTCCAAAGATTCCTGCATTTCCAGCACCGCCTCCAACCTTGTGGGATGCTTGAAACCGAAAAAGAGATCTATATGAACGATAGTGAGTTGCGGTGAAATAACATGAACATTTGTCATTATTGCGACAAGTCAATTACCTTTGAAGCATTGCCTTTGCGTGGGCCTTCCGAGCTAACTCAACACCCGAGAAATCAGAAATAAATCCAACGAGAGGTCTTCCAGGGTCTTCCCATGATTTACCAACTCCATTCAAAATCACGTCATACACCATAAGCGAGGACACATATCCTTCTTCGTCTTGAACCAGCTCTGCCAAATCTTCATGGCCAATCACATCACCTGATCGAACAATGAAATCAACATACTTCGAGCCAAACGAGTCTGACATGAACGATTGCCTCGAAACAATATTCGCCAAGTAAACACGCTCCCTACACTTTATCCTGAGCGCGCTTCCCCGTTTTTTCTTAAGGATGTCAAAGCACTTGTCAATCTTTGGGAGCATGGTATCCTGTTTACAGAGAGCTTAGAAATGAGGCGAAGTATAATTAAGTGACGTCAAAAATTTAAACACACCGTTTCGGGGCACACGCGTAGTATTCCGTCAAGTGCCTTTGCGACTAAAGTTGTTGCAAGTATCGAATTTGGTGGCGAATCAAACTTTTTCGTTCTCTCTCCGTCATGTATGACACGTACACACGCGTCTATAACCATAGTTACTATTCGCTTACAATCAGCGTCTTTATCAAAGCGACCACCCAGTTGAAACGCTTTTTGGAATGTACTTTCATGTTCTTTCCATAACCATAACAGTGCAATCGCAGCAATAGCCTATGATAAAATCGATAAGTTTAGATCAAAGATTTCATGAATCGAAAATATATGAAATGTCCCCACCTCTTTCGAAATACTTGATTTCGACAATTTTTCTCTTAGAGGCTTCAACACTAATTCAGTTGGAATGGGTAACTTCTTCCAAACTTTAAGCAAATATTCAAACGATTCCGCTTTCTCTTTGGGTTTGACGTCATGAAAGCAAGCATTCCGTACAAGTTCAATCGATTCCTTGCCGAGTCCAGGTGCTGGTATCATATAGTTGAAACGAAGCGTTGGTTTAAATTTTAATTCAAGTGGATTCTCATCATTATTAGATTCATTATTTTTGGGGGGTTTTGCATCAATACGCTTCGCATTATTCGTTGCAGAAGAGAAAACTTCCTGAAAATTGTTTCTCTTGTTCGATGACGGAGAAGAATGCTTCGTCAACCCAACTCTCCCGAACCGAACGGGCCCTGTGGATGAAGATTCACGCCGCATAATATCCCCTGTACCGCCATTTTGCGACGTATGGTTATCCAAGATATTACGCTCAGACGCGACAGGAGCGATATGCTTCTTCACTAACGACACGTTGGGATGGCGATTTCGAAACTGAGACTCGACAAAAGAACCAGAATCGTATACATCATCCATTCGGACGGCAGAGTGGTGAGATCGGTTTTGATTGCTATTTTCGTCCGGCATCGACAATAACGCGGATGCTGGTGGTGGACGAGAAACTATATTCGACTGCGACGGTATAGTCAATCGATCCACCCGCCCCCCTGATGAATGTATATTACTATATCCAGTATAAGATCCTTGAATATTATTATTTTTTTCCATAGATGACGGGTTATAAGTTGCTTGATTGGCTCGATAAGATATATGAGCATCGTTGCCGTATGCGTTTCTTCTAAAATTCAACGCATTACGTGTTTGCGAACTCCATAAATGCGTTTGCTGTTGCGAAATCATACGGCCGGCATTCCCACTTACAACAATGTGTTGTTGTTGTTGTTGTTGTTGCTGCTGCTGTTGATTTTGTTGTTGCATAATATTTTGTTGGCTAGAATGGTAAATCGTCGGGTAAACGTTGGCAGAAGCTTGGATTTGTGCTAAATTAGTATTCATATTTCGAGGTACGGAATGTGAATGAGAATTTTGACCGTATCCGTCTGTATGTTGTTGCAAAAGATGTTGTTGCCTTTGTGCTAAGTATACATGTTGCTGCTGCTGTTGTTGTTGCGGACGACGGTGTCGATGATGTTGTTGAGGATGAATCGGTGCTGCGGACCGTAAGGACCCATTGGTCATTATATGCTGCGGTATACGATTGCCAGCAATATGAGTGTCTCTTGTGTATGTCTGTCTATGAATGTATTGTTGTGAACGACGATTTGATTCCTGTGCAGTACTCGATGGATGCATATTTGTATGTTGTTGTTGCTGCTGTTGTTGAAGCGCTTTTTGAAATGGAATCGATGTTGGTCTATTGCTCCTACAAATCTGCCGATGCTGTGACTGTGATTGTCTGCTTGTTTCACTGCTTCTACACCCCGGCCCTGATTTACTTTTCTTGGATGACTGAGGCTGTTGTGTTTCAATGGCGGCGACTTGGCTGGAAGTCAAATCTTTTCGTTTCCTGCCTTCACAATCATGAACGTTACAGCTGCTGACTGACTTTTTACTATGTTTGTCTAATTCACTTTTTTCACTTAGTTTCACAAAATTAGAGAATAGCGACTCGCGTGATTCGCCTTCATCAAAATTATATAACTGAGAGTTCAAATTTGCATCAGAATCGATGACTTTGTTAAAGTTGGTAGATGAAGAGGTTGACCTAGCTATCAGTCCCAATGCATGAAGTACCGAAAAGGCCAATGACAAATCGATGTCTTTCTTAAAAGAATTTGGTAGTGTCGAGCTTTTCTTTTCTCCTCCTTCCGAGTTCGAGATTACCGCAGCACTCATTTGTTGTTTCCTTTCTTCATCTTTTTTCTTCTTCACTTTTGCTATACGAGCAGATGCATTAACCAGCCCCATGAACAAAACTTCTTCTTTCACAGAACCGTACTTCATTACATTCTTGGAGTCGATGTCATCTCCAACATTAATAATTAGGCTATGTGGCCGATTATCCGACAAAGATGACGATGTCGAAGATTGATCCCCATCCTTATATGGTTCCTTTCTCACACGCAACATTTTCGACAATTCTCCCAACACAGCTGTCGCACGATCCGTACGAACCTGTGCAGTGTCCCAAATCTCAAAAGGTTCCGTCCGTTTCGGTCGTTTCAATGTGGGGTACTGTTTAAATATTGCACCCATACTAGCCTTTTGCAAATTGGACACCGTACTATTTCCACTTATTCTGCTTGCTACTCTCTTTAACGGATTCTTAGATGATATGCTTCCAGCAGCTGGTTGCATGCTTAAATGAAGAGGTTTTTTCATGCTACCTTGTTGGCCATTATCTCCAAAATCAAGAGAATTTTTTCGACGTGTGACCTTCTTAGATGTCATCGAAGACGCAATGTTTCCATATAAAGAAGAAAAACTTCCATCATTGCTGCTATTACACGCTGTACTGCTGATATTGCTAGGATTATTCACTCCATTTACATTATTATTGTTGGTCGTAGTGGGTATATCATGACCAGCCAACTGTAAAGTTTTAAGCAACCTAGACTCCGGGTGCCTCTTACTGCTACCAGTATAACTCGAAATAAAGCTGATCTCCCACTTCAACCGCTCGGCGGCCCCAGGTGCCAAACATCCTCTTAAAATTTCATCCAGCGTCGGAACGACAGGGAGAGGAATTTGAAATTTCGTCTGAACTCGATCCGTGAACAACAAACGAAGCTCACGCGTCTGCCGAATCGCCGTCGTCAAACGACAACGAACATCATCTAACGACTGATCATCCTGTACCATGTACGGGTGATATTGTTGCAACAACGCCGCGTGTTGTTGGTCCCGATTCTGGGATTGCTCGTCAGCTATTTTAGTCGACACTGAGGACGCAGATTCTGCCTGGTCATCCTTAGCGTTTGCGCTCATGGGTTGGAGTGATGGTGGTTTCTCTGAGGACGATATTAAGCTGTCGGTATGCCCTTTATGAGATGTGGCATCGTCGTTTGTGCTATTGTTCTTGTCAAAAGGAGGAGGGTGTTGCGGTGTTTGATTACCCATAATAAAATAATTTCAAACAAATGTTTTTTGGTCTGGGATCTCGCTCTCGTACTCATGGGCTTGGGTTTTGGGCTTGGGTTCTCTACTTTGTCGTAGAAACTGTCCGTAGCCAGAATCCTCACGGTGATTGATATTTTATTCTGGGAGGATCGATCACCGCTCACCGCGCAGAAATCAGAACACCTATCTACACCTTCGTTTACACAGATATCGTTTTATTTTGTGTTGTGTGCCTTTCTTTGCTTTTTTGCTTTGGATGTATTAAATACACGTACATTTGTACACACGTGTCGGTACGGCAAACTTCGCAAGTAGTGTCGGTGAATATCTTTTTGGTACCGGGTATTTATTTTTTGTCTTATTTTGGGCGAAAACGTGGTACTCTTGCATCTAATCGTGTGTGGAGTGTGGAGTGGAAGGCATTGGACATTGGACCTGATAAAGCTGCCGAAGGTAAATATGCACGTCGAAATGAACGAGCGTACAAAATGTGCGCTATCAATTATTAATACATGTATTAATAATTGTCAATTGTCAATACCGGTATTGCGTGAGTGAATAAACTTCGAAGTAGACGTGTCTACCCACGGTACATGACGGGATGCTTTGCTAGAGACAGATTTTCGGCAGTATTCCTCTCCCAAACAAACTCTGACCAGTGACCGCTCCACTCCACTCCACTAGAGGTACTAAAGGACTTGGTAAATGGTGCCTTAGACTACGAGCGTAAACAGCGACACAACGTTTTACAGCATCAGCAACAGTTACGCAACTGAATGCTTTGTCTGCATGTGCTGGGATGATATCGAAAGTATCTCATTACTCTCAACGGAACGTCTGCGCAAGAAATTGACAAATCTAGTTTTAGCTTAGAGTTCAGGGCGATCTGTAAGCATATCTAATGGCGTTTTGCCGTACTTATCAGGGTCCTTGAAGCTAACTCCGCAAGCCATAAGCTCCTTTACTATCTCCATGTTCCTTTCTTCGTAAGCCCACCACATTGGACCCCTTCCGTCAGCACTTCTCATGTGTGCCGCAGAGGGGTCTCTCTTCAGCCACTCTTTGACTTTTGTCACATCGTTTGTGTTGATTAGGTTCCACATGTGGGTCGTTTCCTCATCGTCTACCCATTGGGTCTTTCTCTCTTCAATGCGAGCATTCAACAATTCTTTTACCTCGTCTCTGTCTATCTTCATGGCCTTTTCAGCTTCGCGCTCGGCAACCTGTGCTTTTTCGAATGCTTTCTTTGGATTCCTATTTCAAAATAAAAATGAATAACCTCATTATTAAGCACAATGCGATCATTATAGAGAACTTACTTCAAATTCTCAAAGTACTGTTTTTGATATTCATCATCTGTCCGTCCTTTGTTGAAATCCTCAAGTTGCGCAAAGTCTGTTTTGCTCTTCAAGACTGGTTCAAGGGCGGGAGGATATTGGCCAGGACAGTACCAGCTACCCTGAACATCACATAGTTTATTAGCGGGATTGGCTACCCACACTTTGCTTTCTTTTGAAACCCCCAAAATTTTGAAAATTCTTACTTTTCCATACTTTGACTTGAACACTTCCTTAAACCTAAGTTGAGGCAAATTATATGCATTGACAAGTTAGTGACCGCGAACTCTCAAAACCATAGAAACTTGGCGACCTTTCATATTCTTACCTGTTTGGATCCGCCTCCACACCGGGGCGGATATTGTGGCTATGGAGTTTGAACAACAGACTTTTTTGCATCATAGGAGATGGTGTTCCTTGGCGGTCCTGTCACAAACAAAAGAATTTAAGTAAGCAACATAATGCCGATGCAGAGAGACAATAAGTTTACAATCATTTATCGTACCCTAAAACCAAATAAACGACAAGTTGGATCATTTGGACAGTGATTTCTGTAAACAGAGTTCGCAATACGAGCAAGATGTGGACTTTTCGCCAAATCATCGCCTCCTCCACCTGCCCAAACGAGTACATAGTCCGCAAGATGTCTCATGATTCGATGACTTTGCTTCTCTGGTCCTGTCAAGATCATTCCAAGCAATGCAATATGCTCATGATTCCATGTATTACCGTCGGCAATGGTCGTCCGATTGGAAATTCCAGTGATCTGATAGCCATAATCCCACCAGGCTAGAATTCTCGAATCCTCAGGGGTACTTCTTCTCAGCCAATTGTAAGCTTCGCGGTAATCATCCACAAGAACATCCTTCCCATTACTAGCGCGTCCTTTAAACATAATAGAAGGATTTGAAAGTGCATGTGACATACTATCGATCAAACATCATTCAATCAATCAAAAACGATATGAGAAATATCCAGTGAACAGAATATGACAATTCGAAGTAGTAAAGCTCACCCATCGCAATAGGCCGCAAATTGATTCCAAGAAAGGGTTACTAAAACAAAACAAAGTATCGCGACTATCTTCTTCACCCCTTTGAATTCATTCGATTCGGGATTAATATTCAACACATATAAAATACGATTTGTGATCGATTCGCCACCACTTTTGTTTTCTTCACTGCTGTTGTTACGTTTGCTTTGTTTTTTAGCCTTTTTCTTCTCTGCAGAAGATGAACAGGAAGTGTCCTGTGCAGGTTTAGCAAAAGGAAGAACTTCACTGCACGCCCATCCAAGAATCCTACCAATGATTATTCCGCTTAGAGCAGATGCCACAGGTCCTGTTAACAAAATCAGCCGAACCATTTTGGAACTAAAGAAATACGTAACCAATCCGTAGAGACAAAGGAACGAAGAACGATTATCACTGAATGAACGCATGAGTACCACGATGAATCCTAACGGAGCTGTGCCACATAATCCGCTCAAGTATGTGAAATAAGCCGATTTGGATGCCGGCTGATGCTCTGCAACGCTATCCACTAGCGGGTTTCCAGTTTTGGTATGTTTAACGAACAATCCACGCACGCGAGAAGAGATCGGTCCAAAGTAACCCTTAGGCAACATAATGGCACTTCCCATCAATGCTACCACTGCGACACAAGAGAAAACCAATATTCGAATTTTCCATTCAAAATATTTCGGTATCGATTTGTTCTGTTTGTTGAATTCGGTCCGCTGCTTTTGAATAATAAAGTTGGACAACTGGATGAGCTGATAACCTCCAAACACAGCCAAGACGCTAAGCTGTTCTAGTGACTTTAGTGGTGTCCACCCAACGACGGGAACTTGAACCGCCAAACTCGTGCCAACAATGTAAAATATGGTAAAAGCTTTGTAAACTTGCGCGTCGAAGCGTCCCATGAGCACAAGCAAGCCTGCATGCATACCAATCATGTTTATCACGAATACGTAACCTCCCCAAGCAGCAACCATGTAAAAGTAAGCTAACCCAGCCGCAAAAGCAAAGTAATGATTATAGCGCCCAGGACGGAGCGATCGAACCCAAAAGTAAAAAGTTAAAAGCATAGCAGAGACTGCAATACTTTCATTATCGTATCCACCACCGACACTTCGCATGAGATGAGCCGGGACGATGGACATACAAGCCATGGAAGCAACGAAAACTTCTGCGTTGCTATAGTATCCTTTGGCAGTAGAGTAGGAACATTCGTAGGCAAGTAGACCAGTCAATACCGTCGCAACGCAACCGAATATGGCAGGAATCAAGCAACAAACGTCATTGAGGGAATAGCCAGTCATGACATACTCCTTTAAAAATACGGCTGTAACTTGCATGCCAGGATAAATGGTAGTGCCAACGGGACGTCCGAGCGGATACCATACCTTGTAATCAAACCAATTCGCGAATGCCTTCCATCCGTTCAAGTATAAATACTCAGTGGCACGGTAGTTGAACCATGGATCGAATTCGCTGTATATTACAGCACAGGATAACATTATGAATGAATATTCAAATTAGGATTTCATATTAATCAAGATCGAACAATACGAACGCATAACTTCTTCCATTCCTTTCGTTGGAAACCAAAGTCATAAAAATAAAAACTTACTGAATCACATATCCATACTCATTAATAGCATGCATACGAATAAGAAACGCACGCAGAATAAAGTACCGAAATAACATCAATATCACGACAATACGCAACGCACTGTACATAAACTGAAACATATTCCCATCCTTACTACTACTACTACCTGCACCAGCATTGCTCTGCTTGGCAGCACCGGGCGCATCCATACCACCACCATTCTTCGCGGTATTACTCGTTACCGGTACATTCACGGATGAATCGGATGTAAATCGAGCTGGTCGTTTGTTGGATCGCGATTTGGAACTGGTCGTGCTCGGCATTTTCGTTTTCGTTTTGGAAACTTACTCTTCACACACCAAAAACAGGTACACAAATCTCACGAGACAAGTGTGAAAAATGTGTTGCTATAAGAGGTAATGATATAGGAATGCTTCGTGTACTCGTAGAATGAATGTACAATGCACGAGTATCACCTCAAACTCCCAACGTCTTCCCTAGAAATATTTCGAGAGGATGTCGTTTACAAAGAGTGAATGAAACAGATTTCAATGAGAACGACGAGTTAATTGAGACCTATGCAACACACCAAGTACATGTATTTTATGACCTCTCCCGTTTCTCGTTCCCGTTCTTCTAAGAGGAGAGATGAAGATCTTGTTTTTTTTAATCACAAAACTACGCGCGTACGGGTCCTAGTTAACAATATTTGTTAAGTGAAAAAGAGGAGTCGTGGTGGTTGTGTAGAAAGTCTAGAGGATACATTGGTTTTCCCTCATTGGAGCATTGGCCTTGGAAGCCAGCTGTGCAGATTTATTTGGATTCGTTTCTTGTTTGTTGGCTTTGTTTTGGACTGCGCTAATCGACAGCCGCTCATATCATTTTTCTGTGGAAATCTACGACAAATCTAGCTAATCTAGTTATACTCGTTAATTTTCGTGTTTGCTTTGTGTCTGAACGTCTGAACTCTGAACTCTCAACATTTTTATCTGGACATCTGGAAAAGCCTGTAGATATCAATACCGGTATAGAACTTCATTACTTCGAAGAAATATTTTTAATCATGAATCATTCTCAGCTACTTCTTTTGCAAAGAACTCGAATTCTCAGTCCGAGACGCTTATTAGGTGATAGAGTTATTCGAAATGTAAGCAGTTCTTTGTCAGAGGAAAGGAGAAAAGAAGCTTTGGTGTCAATTTCGAAAGGAGGTGGAGGTCCTTGGGAGCCTACAACAGATGGAAGAGATGCAATTTGTAAAACATTCGAATTTGCAGATTTTTCACAAGCTTGGGCATTTATGTCACGTGCAAGTTTGTTGGCGGAAAAGGTGCGTGGTTATCTGGATTTGACAAAACATGTGTCCCTTACCTATATTCATTGATGACGAATGATACATCACTTTAGATGGACCACCACCCTGAATGGTTTAATGTTTACAACCGAGTTGAAATCACATTGACTACCCATGATGCCAATGGTCTATCGGAGAAAGTGAGTTGAATAGTTTCAGAAGATAACTCTCTTGCATAACGCTAATCATAACTTTTTGCTCCTGAAGGATATCGCGATGGCATCTAGTATGAATGATTATGCAAAAGACATCCTCCCTTTTAGAAATTAAACGGTCTGAAAATAAGTTAATGACGCATTGGAATTCAGCCGTATCTCTTGATATATTGAAAATCCATTTGCGTCCTTAGAGCCATTCCTAAGGTCTCAAACCCTTCCAGTGTCTCGTGATCTATATCTCGGTTCCCCTTCCTTATTGTCATCTGACGTTGTTCATGCAAGCGACTTTCATTACTGAACTAAATACTAGTGATATATGATCGATCAGCTTGAGGACCAACTCGATCGTATGTCTCATTTCAGAAGTAAATAACATTTGATCTCATTTACGAATTTATATACCTTTCATCCTCGTTTGTGATATGCAGACGACAGCAATATCCCATGATGTTTAATATGATATTTTGTTAGCGAATCACTATTGGGACTCGAAAATTTTAGACTCTTGTTATAAATAGTTGCGAATTACATGTAGAACTAGAGCTGTACCTATCGGTAGTCAAAATTGGATACTACCCTCAACCTAGAACCAGCTTGTTTCGTCTTTTCATACAAGTTAATGGATATACGTATGATATATCTATAGATAGATATATATCACATCTTGAGTGTACTTTCAACTTTTACATGAGTATCCAATCTTAGCACTGCTATAGTCTCTTCCTCTCCATAGCGAGAAGAGAATGAAACATGGAATCGACACATTGGTAGGTCTTCAGGATCACGTCTTATTTCAAGGTAAAAAGCAAAAATACTATATTACAACGTACAAGTACTACCTATTTTCTCCAATAAATCGATTCCTTGCGTCAAATATCTTGTTAAAATCTCCATTGTCCATTCTCACGCGCATAGCGTTGATAGAAGCAGCGACATCACGATTGATAACAGACTCATTAATATCATCTTCGTCATCAAACGTCTCGTCATCAAACATTTGTAAAAGACTGCGCTCGGACCATTCTTCATCTTCCGATAGCGCTGCCATGAGTTCGCCATCAGTTGTTATCAAACCTGTATCTTCCATTACTTCTTTCGTTACAGAGGCCTTCTTATTTTCATTCTTCATGACTTTCTTCGACTTTTTTGCTTGTGCCTTTTTCGCCTCATCCTCAACTAAATCACTTTTTGCTTTTTCGAGGAGCATTTTCGCATTTTCAAGCAGTTTCGCGGTTTCTTCATCCAAACCATCACTCGCTGATGCGAACAACGGCTCCTGTCTGCAGAACTTTGATAAATTCATCCGTTTACAAGATGAGCAAAGTGCAAAGCTATCAACAGCCACCGGCAGATATACGAACAGCAATATTGCCCTCCTAAGTAATGCGTTCATCGTTATTTTATTTAAAAGGTTGATTTGAATCAAATTACTTTCACGATGAAGAAAATTTAATGAACATCAGTGGCTGCATGTGCCATGAATATTACACATGATGGTGTGTGTGTAGAGAAAGATAAGAAAGATTTCTTCGACATGTGGTGGGAATTATTACGTCATAATTTTTCTAAAATATAAATCAGGACGTTAAAAAGGGGTGCGCGCATTGGAAGAAACTTACACATGTGTCGAGCTATAAACAAAGCGATGATTGCGATGACGTCTTATTGCAGAAGTGAACGGCGCGTGGACAGGTAGAAAACAATGACATCGATGTGTGTTTCTGATTTAAGGATGTCGATTGTTTTTACCTCCAACATCGACACCAGCGCGCTTCGCTTCAACCATTTTGAGTGGATGCAATCTGTTAATACAATTATTTAAAATACAATACAGCTCTGGTTTTGAGGGAACGAACATTATAATATTACACAATCTTTCAAGATGGAGTTTAAGGATCCGATATCAATGTTTAAAGCTGGTTACTCAGTGGTTCTGCTGATCTTTTCAGTCTCGGTTATTATGGGTTTGATCGCGAACAAACAGACGGAACTCTCATCCGAAGTGAGTGCTGCGCTTTCTTACTTTACCATTTGGGGGGCCGTTATTTGGCTTACAATGATCGAAGGTGGACAAGCTTCCTTAGTCGGACTAGCCCCAGTTAAAATGGAACTTTATAAGACGTCACACCCTATTGCGCATAAAATTGGGGAGGTGGCGTATACAGGAGATAACCTTGATCGTTACCTGCTTGGTCGGCAGTTCATGGTGGTCGGCACGATCTTCATAATAAACATGTCGGGAGCTCCAATTGAAGGAGCAGGTGTATGGGGATTGCCTGAAATAATAACAGATATTTTTCTTGGAAGCGGTTTCGCTATGATTTTGCTCACATGTATGGTCGGGCAGCTCAATACTCAAGTTAACGCCTCACATTGTATGTTGGATTACATAGATAACTTCTTTGGGTACTTTACCTTTTGGGTTGCCATGGCAATTGAATTCTCAGGTCTACTACATGCTGCATATGTCGTGCAGATAATTGTTGCATCTTTAGCTGGGAAAACAATCGAATCGAATGAACCTCCTAGAACATTCATTCAAAATGTATTCTTCTGGACTCGTTGTGTCATGTCTGTAGCTGTTTTGTGCTTTTGCTTTGCCGTCACTTTCGAAGCGCTGTTCGACGACAAGACTACAATGTGGGAAGGCGTGCCACCAGAACTTGCAGTGGTAGTATTTATCATTCTCATGTGTGTCGTTGGTATGCTAGAGGGCATGCAGATTGCATTTTTTGCAGTTGCTAAATTAACAGAAGACGAACGTGGGGATTCAGCTTTTGCAAAGAAAACTTGCAATTTAATATTTACTGACGAAGGTACCAATCTCCCTGGTTTTATGATTGGACGTCAGCTTTGTGTGGTGTCCTGTATGTTCTTTGTAGCACGTGTCGCTAGCGTAAAACTTGAAGACGGCGAAGATTACATCTTTGGAGTGAACGATAGTTTACAAGAGCTTTTCAACACCGGACTTCTCGGGGCTCATATAGTAACAATAGTCGGTTCCATATCATGGCAGCTCGTTGCATCGGCTTTTCCGCTCTCATTTTTGTCCAATCCACTGACATATTTTTTGCTTCGTTTGTGCTTGTTTTTGGAGTCGACAGGAGTCTGTGCCGGTGCCTGGGTACTTGCAGCGATTCATAAAAAGATTGCCGGCTACAACCGTGACGAATTTTACATTGGAACAGCGGAAGAGCGTGCAAAAACCCATTTGAAGGATGACGGTGAAAGGCTGCACGTCGGCGTTGGACACTTGGTGAAGCTTCCAGGTTTCCTAGAAAACGCCCCGCCTGATCTTGTGGAGCTTCTAAAAACAGATCCTATCGTTGCAATGTACGTTAACAGATATATGGATGATATTGAGTCTATTTCTGTCAATAGTGATATAACTAACGCTTCATAAGATCAATGGACCATTGAGAAGACAAGCGAAAAACCGAATTATTTTCCATATGAAGTGTGATTGTCAAAACAGTTTGAATGTGTGTTTTTTTATCCATAGAATGGCTACAAAGTTTTTGTTTTAATATATATATATATAAAGTAAGCAAATGTTCTAGTATGCCGTAATATCTTTTCCTGTGTCTTCTAGCTTTGAGGCGCGTACTTATTAAAAATCTTGAGTTCTAAAAACGTTTATGAATTTATCGACTCTATATATGCGTCAACACTCAAGTTTGCTGAAGGGTCGATGGCGTGTTTGCGCTCCAAGGAGTAATGAAAATCGTCAAGATCCGTTTCGTCAACAACACCAACTTTTAATTGACCATTTGCATTTTTCACGTGTAATTTTAGATCTGGTTTAGTTGAAGCCCCCTATGGAACTGGGTGATTTATCGTCGTTCACTACGTGAACAAATTACCTTTCATTGTAAGTACACACTTTAAAGCATTTTCTTCCACTGTGTAACATCCATAGGCTTCCCAACAGCATTTTCCACTATAGTTGTCCCATTCTTATTCACGACAATTAATCGAGGAATGGAACTTACTCGATACTGTGCTTGTAAACTCTCCCTCAAGTCATCATCGTATGGAACAGCTTTCCAAGGCATCGATTCAAAATATTCGTCAAACGACACTTCATCATGATCAGCAGAAAGAAAAACTATTTCGACATCTTTTTTATTTACTTCGTAAAACCTTGCTAATTGTGGTGTAAATTGGCGGCAAGGACCACACCAATGAGCGCTGACATAAAACAAGACGATTTTATTTGCAACGGCATTCGACAACGACACTTTTTGTCCATTCTGTGATAAAAGCATATCCTGGGACAATCCACGAAATAACGAAGCCATTCCTGGCGATATATCAAAAACTTTGACTACGATAGACGCAGCCGAGAATGGCATATTCTTTCCCTCTTCATGGTCGCCTACTATTGGCCGGACTCGAAATTGATAGGAGTTCTTTGCATTCAAATTCTTTTTCCTTACGGAAAGACCTGATACTGTTCCAATGGTCTGCCATGGATTACCACCGACATCCTCCCTGATTTGAATTTCATATTTCACATTTACAGATGTTTCAAACTTTTTCCACTCAATCAATACTGATGAATTGCCACCCGCAGAAGAAACCTGTGGAGCATCCATTCGATTATCACATTGCTCCAACAAGTGCAAATTCTCTGAATAAATGTATTCACCCAAGTAATCGATTTCATCTCTTGGTCGAACCCTAAACCTGAACGGTCCATCCTCTGGGTTCAAGTTACGTTTACGTACTTGAGTGGTTGTGAGCTTATCGGAAAGTTTTTGATACTCCAGCTTGCCGTTCGATGATGATACAGCGTACTCGAGCACGTACCTCCTTGCCCCCTTCACCTCTGGCCAGCTTATTGTTAATGAAGATTCATCCAAATCAATTAAAACGATCATGGTGTGAAACAATTCTTTAAAAAGTAAAAATTAAGCATAGCATGAGCACGCTCGTATGTGAGATGTGGGATGTGAGCTGGGATGTGGGAGTCGTCGTCGTCTCAAAATTCAATTGAAGTTCGTATTAAGTTCGGAATATGCAACTCCCGGTTTTATCTGCTCTCCGCTCAACATTTGTAATAAAATGCATCTTTTCCGACGACTTCTTCGTTTTCCCCATTGATTTTGACAATGAAAGAGACATAACGAAGGGAAATCTGTGTTGTCAGTCAGTTCTACAGCTGACTGCAGCTACTGCCAGAAAAAAACACGATAGGGTGGAGGGCCTTAAGCTTAAACGATATGATTTAATTCTTAAATCTTGTAAAGCGTCGATGATAAAATGCAAAAGAATGACATCGCAGACGAAGTTAAGATGAAGGGAGAAAGAGTAAAATCATAATGTCAAGGCAAAAAGTTATATTGACGTTGCACTTCACATTCTGTATGAAAGAGCAATTTGTTTTTAATATTTGTGGGGAATGCAGAATGGCTTGAGCGGTGGCGATGGAATGAGAAACGGTGAAATTTACTACAAGCCGAGAGAAGACGTATGATTGGAAGGATATTTTAAAGGTCAAGTCCAAACTCTCCACTTTATCGCTGGTATAACTCACATGTCAATAATCGTGATAATCACAAAATGAAATTTTTTAACTACTTATTAGCAATGTTCATGTTATTGAAATGTAGGGGAGAGTGTAATATGCTAGTCAATTTGGATCATTCTGCGGTTCACACGAAAAACATAACCATGGCACCGTCAATTTAACTGCTCAAGAATTTTTTCACTGTCACAAAATGAACACTTCACCTGGATATTGCTCCTACATCAAGACTATCTTCTTTAGAATCACGCATTTGAACTAGGAAGAACCCTTCAGTGGCAAGATATGCAGCGAAAAGTTCCTTTTTCAACGTCTACAGTGAGATCGGCTTAAAAAGTATACATGTACATGTATTTAGTTGTTAGGTATTACGCTAATTTTCGTCTCGCTACATTCGTACAATTCTTTATGTAACCGAGCTTCGGTATTTGTTATCTCATATTCATGTAGATTTATAAATTATACTCTTAAGAGTGTACTACTTGTATTCAATTGACCATTCCCTTTATCGCTAAATTATAACGTACATCTTGAGAACCGTTAACATGAGATACTCCCCTCGGGCACAGAACCTTGTAATGTGGTCGTAAATTCTAGAGTTGTATCCCACTGGGATAACTCCCAGTGGGATCCCGGGAGATCGGGATCCCATCTCCTTGGTTTTCTGTTGGGAGTTGGGATGGGATAAGAAGTAAAGGGTTGTTATAAAAGCAGCCAAGCGATAGGTTCACAGTAAGCTGCGTGGACTCGTACCATGCTGGTAACGCTTTAGATCACGATGAAAC
>Ga0209092_10001023_pt1 | contig 28198 bp, 11 predicted proteins | sample FraStrMetagenome_FD_187446 | JGI IMG/M metagenome (GOLD analysis project Ga0209092, IMG submission 187446) | Marine eukaryotic phytoplankton communities from Arctic Ocean - Fram Strait ARC3M Metagenome (SPAdes) (version 2) | ecosystem: Environmental > Aquatic > Marine > Oceanic | place: Fram...
CGCATCATCATCACCTTTATCTGGTACAATGAAATCTTTCTTCATAATGATGCAATGCAAATATTTTTTATTTTAAGTGTAAATTACAATACCATACAAGTAGAGGGTATGTAACACACTAGCCCACTACTTAGGACTCTACATTATTATTTTTATTACGAAATATAGGAAAAAATTTGTCACTCGTGGATTTTTTTTGTTTTGATTTTGACGTCATATATTGTCGTATGTCATACCCAATTTTTTTCAATTTCATACTTATCACCTTTTTTTTCTCATTACGACCAATTAAAGTCGCGCACAATGCCTCCGAAATTTTCCCATCGTCCATCTGACACTTCGCGCGGGAAATTTTCTTTGGATCAGTAAGTGCTTCACTCAATATACACACTTTATTTAATTCTTCGAAATTCACAGATAAGTCATCCTCAGGTTGCTGCTTCAACTTGATATTCCCTGACTGCTGTGCATGCAAGACACCTTCAATGCTTTGTTCCCCTTGCTCACTGTCGTTTCTTGCACTTCGCCAGACTTGTTTGATTGTGCCCGCGCCGTTTGTTTTTGTGCGTTCTGATGTAGTTCCGCCGATGTTGTGATCCTCCTTTCGATTTTCTGGATGCTTGTACCTTTTTTTGTTCATGATTACATCATGTCTCGGTATTGGATGTCGTTGCCTCTGTATATTGCCCAATGCTTGCGAGGAAAAGCTTAGAGTATCGGCTCGCAATTGTGAATTTGCTTCTAGGTTTGGATCTCGATGCTGTTTAATTTTTCTATCCTGTTGAGGGTCAGGAGAATACTTCACTTCGCAATATCCCCTAACTAGTTGGGATTCTCTATTTTGTTCTGCTCGTTTGGATTTTTTTCTAGTAGCATCGGAGCTAGGATGAACGGCTCCATATATTGAGATACTTTGTAATTTCTTTAAATCCTGATGCTCTTTTAAAATTTCCATGTTTTCGATTTGAATATTCCACAACTCACTTTCCTCCTTCTCCTCCTCTGCTTCTTCTTCAGGGAAAAAATTCAATTCATGTGCTCTAACAGACGTGATGCTACTCCCTTCATACAAGCTTCCTTCCACAAGCATTTTACTTATTTGGGAATTTCTTTGTCCTCTCCTCCTATTCACTTTCAATTCCCTGACAACACTTTGCCTTTTTCGTCTTGGATCAACGACGCTAGTATAGTTCCCTTCCATAGAATACCCATTCGTTGACTCATCACTCCATATTTGTCGACCAGGTAATTTTGCATTCGCTCCTACTTCAGTTTCTGCTCTTGAAAGTAAGCCTTGGATAAATTGATTTTTTTTCCTGCATTTCTTTTTGAAATATTCTTCAAAATTTTCCTCCACTGTACTTCCTGAACTAAACTCACATATAGAGAGGCTAGAGCCTTCAATGCTCTCAAATATCATCGACTCACCACTATCTTGATAGTCGGTGCTATCGTCGCTTCCAACATATTGACTTTGCCCGTCTTCCATACCTGCTCTTATATTATGTTCGGCAAACCTGTTTGCATTGGGTGTGCATATTGGTATTTCACCCTCATTGCTCACAAAGACAATTTCCTCCATTTCGTTTGGGACATGTGGTTCCTGTTTTTTCCAAGTGCCAAGCAGTCTTTTATACCAAGTTCTAATTGGGGCATTCACTATTTTTGACTTTGTTGCCTGCAGGTAGGTATTCTTGATTTCCTTATTCCCATTGTTTTCTTGAACCTGATTTTCTCTCATTTCATTTGGCAATTCTATTGCTTCAACCATTCGCATATCTGTGGCAGTGACTCTTTCTCCATTATTCCATAGTTTTAGTTGTTTATACTTCTTCCTCACTGATGGTTTCGGATAAGAAATATTTTTCACATATCCATTTGCAGGTAAGATTATCCATTGTTTGATATCCTGTCGAGTGTTTATATCATTTTCTTCAGCGATTCTCATACTTATCATTATTCTTTCCACCCATCCTTTAATATTTCGTAGGGCTGACTTAGAAAAGAAATTTTGGTTCCTTCTAAGAAGGAATGCATCCTCAAGTCGAAGTTTCCAAGGTTGGTTTTTCAATGTTATCTTTAACTGAATTGCCAACATTCTTGTTTGTTTTTCCATATTCATATTGCTTTTCTCATGGTAGAAGTCACACCTATTCTTCCATATCGCTTTACTGTATGTTAATAGGGCTCTCACCAACCATATGTTCCACTCACTTCTCGTGAACTTACTCCCTTTTTGTTGAGTATCGATATAATATTGCTCCTGGAGCATTCCAAATTTATATGTAATTACTCCAGCGAATAAGTTAGAAACGCCCAGATTGCATTGATCAAGGAAAGCTTGGTTGATCCTGCTGAAAGCTATGTTATCGTCCTTGATTTGAATTGGGTATGTGTTTGTCCATTGCCTCAACACTGCTAATATTCTTTTTACCAGTATAGGCGCAGTGCATCTCCTTTGCAGTTTTTGTTTAAGTTGTTGCAGTTGCAATTCTCTTTCCACACGTGCCACCATACTTCCACATCTAAAGACATGATCCCAATCCTCAACCTCATTATTGCACAGAGGACACATATTAGTTACACTCATCCCATTCCGCTTCATTAGTTTCATCGTTGGTAGTTGTTTATGAGCAATTTTGCACATATTTCCATTCTTCGCTCCTCGTTCCCGTTTCACTGATGTCTTAAATGCGTCCCATTCCACATTACACATCCATTCTGGGCGTATTTTCCAAAATCTCGCAAGTTGAGCTTCGGACGCATGTCCATTCATAAATGACGTGAGTTGCTCTTTTATGTTCGATACAGGTCTCGTAAAAGGAAGTTTTAGTGAGCATACTTGAGCTGTCAAAAATCGTACCTCACAATTGTACTTTCCACATTTCTCATCACTGTATGTCCCACTCGCATATTCATCCACTATACAATTGAGTTGTGCTTCAAATGGTAGGTCATCAAACGCTATCTTGGCATCCTGGTGGGCTCGTACATGGTGTAGGCGAAATTGGAATGGTGATGTTCGTAATATATGCTTAAGTTCCAATTTCATATCTATATTGTTTTCTAACACATTTTTTGTACTAGGGTACATGGCACTTTCCATATCAGTTATTGCATTTGCGCTGTCAGTATATATTGACAGTTGGTGTTTGATTGGGATTCCCTCCGTAGTTGCAAAGTCACTTATAAATGCTGTTGCCGCTATTAATGCTCCTAATTCAGGTCGTAGCGAGCTCGCATCATCCTTCGAATAATTTACCCGGCCCCGTCCTCTCGCCAGTATCCTTCCCTCCTTAGTTGCAATAATCCACGCCTGAGCTCCTTCATTCTCCTTATTCGACCCATCAGTCGCCAGCACACATTGATTAAGCTCCACACATTTTCTCAGTTCATTACGCTGTACCTTCATTTCCACCTTGCCCCATAATTCTCTGTATTTCGAGAATGGATTTACCCGATTCTCTGTGCTTCCTACCTCATGGATATATTTTTTTTCCTCCTTAGCAATCACATATGGTTGTTCCTTCCTATTCATTCGGACATCTGCTACTGTTGTAAATTCAATCTCCCCTATAATCTCCAAGTTTGCCTCTTTCTCATATACATATTTTCCTCGCTTGTACATTTCATCTCCATGCTTCAAGTACATTCCATCCAACGTACTCTCCCATTCCCACACTTGATGTGTTTCATGAATCCACCTTCCTAATGGATTTTGTTGCAAGCTTCTTTCCAGGATTGGGCAGGCTTTCTTCTTCCACCAGTTTTCCCACTTCGTTAGTGGTTTCTGGGGCGCAAATGTAAATGTACTCAATCTCCTATTCTTTCCCTCCTTGATCTCCTGCAGGATTCTCCTCCCTCTTAAGTCTACGATATCAGAAAGCATTATCACTTGCAAATATTGTCTATATTTATTTAAACCTATAAGTTCCTTGTTAGATAACTCATCACTTTGTACAAGTATATCCATAATACATTGGTCGTTGTGTCTTTGATACTTAGGTACAATTTCTAAGTCCATATCTACTTCGATGGCCCTTGAGTCATAATATTCCCATAAATTAGAGCACCATGTCGGCGTCACCAATGGTACATATTTGGAGTAGCTCAAGTTGAAAAATAAATCACTTGCCCCACATTCCAATTGTATATTTTGCATGGCTATTTGAAGGAGTTTTGCTGTGGTGTCTTTACGTCGGAGGTGCATAAGCATAAATTTAGTTTTCTCCATTCCCATTATATCATATACATGCTGTATATTCATTCCTCCATATTGTTCGTTTGCTTGAAGCAAAGTTCGTGGGTAATTTTTGTTAACATGATTCGTATGCAATAATGTTGGATTCACTATTTTCATTAATTCATCACATTGCTCACTGGTGAACATATATAGGGGCAACCTATATCGTATTTGACTTTTCAATTCAGATTCGTATGATTTTCTAATCAGTTTTGCAGGTAGGTTAGAATGCATCATCCTCTGTACCCAGTCTTTCATGAATTTTTCAATTTGATGATACGCTTGAATCTGCACACCAAGAGGATTAACCCAACATCCTAATGTTTTATGTTCGTCCCAATTGTCCATTTTATTGAATTTTCTCGTATAACCATCACACTGGTGTAGCTCAATACTTGTATTTTCATTTTGTGTAGTATCGGGAACTGGCAATCCATTTACAAACATCCATTTTACATGATAAAAATGTGATTTATCCGCCGCAATCATTCCTCCAGTTGTTTCTACATGTTGGCTGTGGTTCTGGCAATTTATTTGTGCTTGTTGCATAATCGTAGTATTTGTATCCTTTGTTTGATTACACCCACACCCCATATCGTCCACAAACATGTCCTGTTTCTTTTTTACCTGCAAATTACTTATAGGGCTGTTATACACCATACCCACACATGTCTTGTCCTTACATTTAGCTACGGTGTCACTTGACAACAACCAACCCGGCCCAGACCACGCTATTCCTTGTCCCAGTCCATATAATTTATTCGTTTCCTCATAAGCATAATTATTTTCGGATATACCAAAAGCAGTCTTGACATGGAATTTTTGTTGTTCCACAAAATCTACCATAAAATTTGCATTTTTCTTGTGTAACCCAAGTTTAATTCTCGCTTCTGCTGCTACCAAACGTACCAGCTCTCTATCGTAGTTGCTTTTCATATCGATATCGTCATATTGTGCTTCCTTCATCTGCATTCTATTTATGTCATAATATAGAATTTTGTTGAGTACCGCCGATTGGGCTTGGCGATTTTTTCGACCACCATATTGATCGTCCGACATATTATTGGTTGCTGTTGCTATTTTCATTAATTTCTTTGCCCACAACGCTTTAGCAACTGCATTAATTTCAGGTTCAACTATGTGCAATGGCCTGAGTCTATGTAGTTTAGGTTTTCCTCCATCCTTTGGTATTAACACTGTTACCGTTATGGTCCATCTATCTAACAATATACCTGTTTGGAGTGCCATATTCATTATGTCATAGATATTCCCAAAAACATCTTCCGCTTTTTCCAACAACACTTTCAGATGTCCATAATGCCGGCCTGCTGGAGAAGTAGTAGTTCTTTCTAGGACTCTTTTAATATGTCTCTTCCAGTCATCATATGTGTAAACAAGTGGCTCCATCTGATTTACCGGATTAGGTTGTTGCATAGCTTTGAAGTAGTCTTGCACAGCTTCACTTTCCGTACATAATTCCTCATAATTTTCCTGTTGCATTTGAGTAATAAATTCGTCATTGACTAATCTATCACTCCACACATTCGTAGTAAGTGGTGTACCCTGTGCTTGACTAAAATGTTTTTTCATGCACTGCATCGTCAGCCGTTCTACTTCTTTTCTCTCTTCAATTTCTATCCATTTCCCAACATCCTTTCCATTTTTTTTCTGAAGCCTTTCCCATATAACATCCATATTCCGATAATTCATCCTTTGTTCTTCATTGACATATTCTGTAACATCTGGGATTAGTACACTTGTAATACCTTTCTTTTTCACAATAGCTTTTGTATTGCGTATCATACGGGCCTCCTTCCTCTGCGATTCAATATGTTGCAATTTCTTCAATTCTCCAGCATATGTTGAATTTGGATGATTCTCAAGCTTTTCCAGCGCCAGTTCTTCAATATGTGCTTTTCGGTACTCCGCATCATTTTTCTTGACTTCTTTCAATTCTTTTTTTATGCGTATTAGTGAATCTCTTTCTATTTTCAACTCCTCTTGTAAATGGCTAAAGTTACTATCAAGGAAACATCGCTTTATTTTCCTCACTCGTTTTTTACATTCTCTCTCCTCTTTGATAAGTTTTCCCAATTTTGGGGACCATTCATTTATTGCGTCTTTGCTCACGTTTGTACAACGTTTTTCCGCACACGTTAAGATTTCGCCAATCTGTTTATCCAACCCATCTAGCGCCTTCTTCAAGTCGTCCTTTCGCATCTGTTTGTAGATGTTTTTCAGGTTATCGATTTTAGTCTTCAATCCATGCTGCACCCACTTCAATTCAACGCACTTCACATACGCCTTAGTTCTCTTAGGAATTGATAATTGTAATCGACGATATTGAATTTGCTTGAATTCAATGGGGGGACTATCTAATATATGTTGCAAGGAAAGATCCATATACATGCCCCTATGATCTGAGTCAAATATTTCTGAGAATGGAGCAATTCCCATTTTTTGAATATGGGGTGATAAGGTGCAACTGACCCACATTCCATCTATACAGTGTTTCCCTCTATTTTGGGTTCGAAACTTTTCCCCTCCTAAATGCATTTGAATAGCATTTTTTATACCCAAATCACTTAGTTGCTCATTAAATTTCGCTCCCAATACATTTTCATTTAAATCCCCCAAGAGGATAATCAATGTTTTCTCTTCAATGTCCTTCCGTATATCCTTAAGGAGGGAGTTCAAAATCGCTGTTCGTGGATTAATTATTTTTAAAGGTGTTTTCTTTTGTTTGTCACCATTATTATGTACTTCTTTGTTACCATAATTTTCGTTGAGCAAATTATACTGTTGCACATATGCCGTAGTATCGCCAATTCCATTACCACTGTCCTGAGAAACCCTATAAAATGTGTATATCTTAATAGTTCTTAATCTTCCACAAAACTTCATCCATGAATATCTTCCAAGGCTGTCGCTACCCTTTCCTGCGTATCGTCCTGCAAGCTTGTTTGTTGCTAACGCCATAGAGCCACCAGGCTGATAACATGTCTCTTTACAGTAGCCTTTCGTACTTGTAAGACACATTTGGGAGTTTGGATGATGGTATTCTACTAATACACTAAGCCTGTCTCGTACAAAATAATTGTTACTATTTAATGTGGATTCCGGCAATGCTAAGAAATCTATTTCATTTTCTCGTACTTCATCAAGTTCACTCCGAAAGACACGAAAGTCATCCTTTGCAGTAATACCATTCGGGTTTTGGAGCCATAATCTCGTGTGTCCCTCTGCCTTTTTATGTATTTTTTCTCCAATCCATTTTTCATCATTCATCCATTGCGTCGAAAAAGCAAATGGCTTCTTTATTTCTTGTTGCAATTGATAGTCGAGAATTGGTTGATCATTTTTTTGTTCTTTCAAATATGGATTCCTTATTTTTTTACTTGTTGACCTACTTTTGTCATTTTGCAACTTATGAATGAAATCTTTATCATTCCCACCCAACTCTTCTCCCATTTGTTTTAGCTTCACTAAAACCTCCGTGTTCAAATGTGCACCTTTTTCGCGGGTCCATTGAACTCCTTTTCTTCCTCCCTGCTTTCCTCCGTCATTCCTTACCAGGTTCCCCACCTCAGAGCCTGGTTGATTCCCAATGGGCATTAACCGCATTTCCCAGTCACAAAGGCACTTCTTTTGTGCTCAGTTGCGCTGGTACTTTCGATTTTGGCCATAAACATGGTCATATACGTATCCAATTTGTGCCCCATTTCATTCATTTTCATATCAAATGATTTAGTGATGTTCGCTGTGTTTTGGATCTGCATTTCCTGGAGTTTGCCCACAATTAGTTCCTCACTTTTTCGTAGCCTCTGATCGGTTTGCTCCTCCATATGTTCCAGTTTTGCATCAAATTGCGCTTTAAACTGGTTCATCTTTTCCGTTAATCTTCGGTCCATTTCGTTTTCCCATTGATTAGGGGAGGTTTTTGAATCTTCTTCAAGTTTTTCCAATCGATTTAGCATTACTTCAATATGTTTAGTATTGATTGTTTTTTCATCGCTCGAATGAATTTTGGCTTTTTTCTTTTGCACATTCAGCTCAATTGGATTTGCCTCACTGAATTTAGAGTAATGTAGGTTCATTCTACCAGCTTTACTAGGTGGTGCTCGGCTCGCATCTGCATAAGACAATTTTGATGTACCAGAGTGTCGCATCGCATTGTCCACGTCCTGCGGGTTTCCTTGAAATTTGCGTTTCAAAAATTCTGCATATTCGTTCCCCAACTTTGTTGCACCATTTTTATTGCCATCAATTCTCATTTTCTCACTCCCAAAAATTTTTTTCAAATCCTCCTCCTTAAAATGTTCCTGGGCATATTCTTTGAACCCCTTTCCGAACAATTGTTGGACAGTTTCGTTCTGTTTTTCATCATAGATGAGATGAAGTGTTCCAGTTGGCCCCACCACACATGCATCTAAAAATTGCTCATCTCCATATGTGATGGATTCTATCCATTCGCAAAAGGACACCTTAGTTCCATCCTTCACTTCATATTTTGTTAAAGGATCTTGGACGCCATATATATTTCTGCGTTGTGTGCGATGCAAATACACATTTTGACTTAAGAAGATTTGTTTCAGGGTTGAATTGTAGGAAGCATCCGCCATTTGAGAGAACGGGATATACGTCATCGCCTCACAATTGCTCAATTGAAATTCCATCATTTTGCTATTGATAGCCTCTCTAAAATCTTTAGGTACCTCAACTACCATTGCCCTGGTTTCAATTTTTTTTCCTTCATCACGCATCCATATCTTACGTGCAAACACGTTTACATCATCACCTATTTTGAGTGGTGATAAGAACGCTGTTATTTCCTTTTTTATATTTTCTCGATTATAGAAATCAGGGTGTACATAATGTAAGAACCCTATAGTATGCACTAGAGCCGCTTGTACTCTGTCGATAGTCGCAAAGCTCTTATTGCGTCCCATCCATGCAAAAATTTTGCTCTTCAATGTTGGCAATTCCAAGTGGCCCGACATTCTAATAGACATATGTAGTTTGCCTTTATTTTGGAACATGCCAGGCATAATATACTTTTTCACTTCTTTTTCTTCAGATGGAACTTTATTGATATCATCGATCATTAATGCATTATTGGTTTCGTCTGCATGTGCAAGTAGAATAGCACTTGGGTCAGTTTCCTTCCAAAGCTGGTACATTTTTTTGAGCATTAATCCCATATTCACAGAAGAGTCTGTCACATGCAATCTCAACCTGGCTGTATAAGAATGCCTCATTTGGTGCTTCATGGGGATATCTTTTACTATCTTCTCCACTTCTGGCGGTTTGCAAGCATTTATTGCATTATTTTTCATTGGAGTAATTATATTCGAAACCGCTGCTACATTCAACCCTGTTTCGTCATAAAATTTAACTCTTTTATGGTTTGATACCATATTCGCCTGGGTAGTATGATTTTTACTAATACTCTCACTATCTTGATGCTTCTTTTTACAAACATTAATTTCTCCTAGTTTCTTTCGCAGTCTGACCATGTCCCACGATTTCATATTACATGCCTCCTGGGTACTGATTGTGTATTGAATCGATTTTGCTACTTCTTTAATGATTTGGATCATATTTTCGCGCCTCTCTTCATGCTCTTTCTCAATTTCTTCATCTTTCTCCACCTCAAGGTTATGAACAAGGATTCCATGGTTATTTTTTTGTTTCTTATTACCTTCAGGGCTAACCATTGTAACGTGTTCCTGATTTGTTTCATATACGTCGCTCTGTTGGGATGTAGGTACAAACTGCTGTGCATTTTTAGTTGTTTTTGAGAATGCCAATTGAACTACCTTTTTGCTTTCTAATCTTTCCAAAGCCTCTTCCAATGTTTCAATAGAATTTTCGCTTGTTTCTGGAATGGGCAAGTCAAGTTCCATGCTTATCTTCTTAATTTCATTCCACAATCCATTGCGTATGCTGTCTTCTTCAATATCAGCTACTTCCATTTCAATATCCTGGGTATTAGCTTCTCTCATCCCGTTCTCCTCATCATGATTATCTAATTTTGTTGTCATATTTTTCCAACACTTAATTTCTTGCACACTTTTACCCAGCTTGGATTCCAATTTATGAGTAGGTGGTTGATCCTGATAATATTGCGCTGGGGAAATCACATTATATTTTTTCTTCCTTTTTTTTCGTACAACTGTCGTAAAGTCAAAAGATTTTTTTCCAATATTCGGCGCGATCTCATTTTCATTGAAGCCAACCGTTAAATTTTGGGAATCTGGAATCTTTTCGTTATTTTTTCTCTGATCATTTTTTTTATTCTTTTTTTCTTGTTTTCCATTTGCCTCTATGCATTCAGCACTTTTCCTATTATCACCTTGACACGTTTTAGTTTCCTCAATCTTTTCAAGCACTTCATAAAAATTATTAGAGTCAACATAGTGTTTATCTAAATGATTATGCGAGGGCTTCTGTGACAAGTACTTTGGTTTAACTAACCAAGGGAGTCCTCGACCACCTCGTCCAGGACCGGCATGAAGCCTCATTGTCTTGCTAGTTTCGTTCGTTTCGTACGTAGGTTTCAGTATGTTGTAGTATGTATTGTTCGTAGGTTGTACGCCATTCAGTTTTCCACAACCTTAAAAAAGTAGGGGTAATAACACTTGGTCTGGGATAACGTGTCAGCCATGTATTTTCAATGACATTGGACACAACATCAGCTCTTTTGGTCTTGATATCCTTGATTTCAAGCCATCCTGTAGCAGGATTAATCATGGTTACTGCCCATACTTGCAAAGGTGCTGGTTCATTTTTCTGTAGAAATAGGATATGAGCCTATTAGATCTACACAGAGGATTTCCCAAGGTTTGCTTTCTGCTTTCTATTCAGGGAGAAGACCATAATTTCTTTTGTTATTTCTTTTAGTCAACAAACATGTGATTGGAAATGTATCTTCAGGCGTATCATCATCATCTAGTGCGTATAATTCAGCTAGATGGGCTATATGTGGCTTTGTTAAGAAGTCCAAAATTGGGTTCGTGAAGAAGTCCAAATTTGGTTTAGTTAAGGAATCCGTAGTCTTATCAAGACAACTTAGAGCGTCAGCAATGATGTTATTCTGTCCTTTTATATAAATTAGTTTGCACAAACAGTGTTGAAAGTTTTATATGTTAGGTTTTTGTGATCAGTGTATACGCAAATGCGTTGGCCTAACAAAATATTTTTAAACTCTTTCAGTGTTTCCAAGTTTGCCTAGAGTTCTTGCTTGGTGGTAGTGTACCGGGTTTAAGTATCGGAAATCGAACCAAAAGGGTCATCCTCTTTGTTTTTGTCTTCTTCAGAACAAGAGGATTCATCAAGTTTCATCTCTTTGAAGGCCTCACGTTTGCCTGCTTGGTATACTGATTCATGACTTCTTTGAACATGGCTTGAACCTGCTTGTCGCGGTTGATGTTCTTGATCTCTTTGGAATACTTTCCTTTGATGGTTTCTGCATGACGTTTCATGGAACAGCATTCTTCTGTAGAGTGACCACAATCTCCGTTGAGCATGAAGTACTTTCCTCCAGTTCCTAGTTTGAAACCAGAAGCCTTTTTCCTTTTCTTACTAATTGGTTGATCATGGTTGAAAGATACCTTCTTCTCAATCCTGTTGGTCTCTGGCTCCATGAGATCTAGACGTTCCCAAAACTCAATGAACTCAGCAATGGTGTGGTTCATGGGATTGAAATCTTGTAGGATCATTGCCTTCTGCCAAATACCAGGCATCTCAAATTCCATCAAATCCAAAAGTTCATCACGGGGAAGCTTGGATTTGTCATTGGCTAGAGGGAACTTGGTTAACAGTTCGTTAATTTTGCATACGTGAGATACGAATTCGCGTGCCTTCATGTCGCGAGGCTTACAAAGAAATTACCTCATATAACGCTTCTGCATTTGCAAGGCCTTGATGGGGAAGAAATGAGCGGCGACCACATCCATGACTTGCTTGTAGTTAGCTACAGTATCATTACAGACTTCTATCGCCTTAAGATTGAAGACCATGAGTGCGTCCCCATCAAGTAGCTTATGGGTCAAATTGTACTGACCGGGACCTTTTGTCACGTTCTGGTCGGTGAGTGCGCGATCTACGTTGCGTTTCCACCTGAGAAACTGTTCCGCAGTGTCGGTCTAGCAGTACAAAATCGGGAGGTCTTAGATTGCCAACCCTCCCGTGTCAGAAGACGTCTTGCATTTGAGTACTGAGTACTCTCCTTTGGTCAGAGTAGTCTTAGCTTCAGATCTGGCTAAAGGAATAACAGGGACAACTTAACAAAAGTTAGTGGTGGCTTTCAAAACACTTTTACTTACTTTCATCTTTGAAATGGATCAATACAATCCAAAATTGGATTAATGTTACTATGCCTTATGCATGGATAATAAATTAGATAAACTAATACAAAAGTTGAAAGGATGATAATTATGAGCTTATTTTAATTGACTAGACTAATTTCATAACTTAACGTACAGGACATATTAAACACATATTAGAAACCACACAGTTTCCACAACAAGGGCAGCTGACACCTGTGGGCCAGACAGATGACAGCTGGTCTCTTATTCCATATGTCCAACAGGGCTGTCATTCACAGATGGCAAGCAGCTGTTGGATGCTACACAATGCATATGAACCAAGCTGCAAGCTTAGCTTCAGCAGCTGGTATCCTTGTGAGGAGGAAGGCTTTGTTGATTTAGATTTTGTTTTCATTTAATTTAATGTCATCTATGATTTGCTACGTGCGTACTCATGTCTAACTATCAAATTTGAAGATAGCTTTTTAATCATATGAATCACTATCTTGATTCCTCTCATAACATTAATAGAGCAGAGGAGGTTCACAAACTGTTGTTGGTAATGAGTAAGTGAACTTGTTTGATCTAGTCTAATTTCATTTGAAGGGCTTAATTTTCTTAGTGGTTAGGTGGAATACTAACCATGCCAGTTGTCACTGGTTCGATTCCTGGTGGGGGGTTATTTGATCAATTAATGTTCAGTCCACCATTTGACCAATTAATTAAATAAAATGTGGGAGTTCTTAGCTTAAGAAGGGCTAGTGTTTTGTCATTCACATATGGCAAGCAGCTGTTGGATGCTACTCAATGCATATGAATCAAGCTGCAAGCTTTGCTTTGGCAGCTGGCTTCCCTGTGAGGAGGAAGGCTTTGATGATTTTGTTTTCTTTATTTTTAATGTATTTATGGCTATTAATATATAAAAATAGAGGGCACCCTGAATACTTGGGGTCCGGCACCGAGCGAAGGTACTTAAATCAGTATAAAAACATCATATACAACAACCAAGATTTTATGCACAAGATTTGGTGTACAAAAAAATTGGCGTTAAAAGAAGTTAAAGATAAGACGTTGTGTAAACATATATACGACAGGAAGAAAGTAGTAACAGCAAGTAATAAGATAAATAAGTGTGTGTGTGTGTGTGTGTCTGTGTTGTTTACAGAGGAACATGGCATTGGATCTATGACAGCGCCCATGAACGTCTCTTTCAGGTCATCAGCCCACAGTCTCCGTCTATACACATAGTCATCAGACTCTACATATCCATTCAACCATCTCACCTTATTCGAGGATATCAGGATATGTAGTTTTATATGTATAGTGGGTGTCCAAGGCACGAGGCTTTCGGTCAATTAGGGGCTGAAAATACCCGGGTCCAATAAGGAGACCCCGTCTCACATTTGATGTGGTACGTGACCCTATTACTCCGGCCATACAGTAATATTGTGGTCAATGGATTTGCGATGACTTACCAATTAGCACGTACCTTGAATTGTTATCGAGTGTGTTTTTACAAGTTTTCTTTTCATTACCTTTTGAAGTGACAGCTGGCAGGAATTTAATTAGGATGTAAAAGTTGGAGCAGGATTTTCTAGTTTGAGTTGGATGGAATCTTGAGGATAATACGCGGGAGATAGAATTAATTTTCGAGCTGTAGATTTTCGTGAACCTTGGTACCCAAAGGACGAATAAGATTAAAGATATCTTTTGGGCGGTAAATTTTGTTGAGAAGGAATCGAAAATGTCGACTTTGATGCTTGGTTGCGGTCGAGGACGTATTTGAAAAAAAGAATCGCACGAGGAAGTATGGTTTAAGTATTCTGATGAGGATACTGCTGCTTTTCCTTGAAAATATTCGGTAGGCGTCGTTCTAAAAAGGGGGTTGATTTATCAAAAGTATGAGGTTGGGATGTTTGAAGTACGAAAATGGCCGAAAAGGTAAAGATCGTTGAATAACTTTTGAATTATTCAGAGGATTTTTTCCTAACTTCACAGTCCGTTTCGTCTGGAAAAACTGGATCCAAATTGATATCGACTTTGAAAATTGGAGATCTGTAACTTAAGAAGTGCCGTCGATGTGGTTATTTCGCCATGGAGGGGGGTTGAAATTCCTTAGCGCGTAGTTTTTTTTTTTGAAAAAAGTTGTATGCGCATTTTATAAATAAGATATATAAGTACGTTTTTCTAGCTTCAATAAGTTCTCATGACGGTTACGCGCGGTATTATTGAATTTCTGTCGCAGTACATTGATTTGCAAGTAGAAACTCCCATTTCTTTATGCAATATCTATCAATTTTTTCCAAACGATTTGGTACCATTATGAAGTTGAACGCACTAATGGTAAATAGCCTTTTTATGAAAAAAATATCCAGAATGACCTTTTGATAAATTTGGCGTATGTGGCGAAAAAGGAGATAGGTATGCAGTTTTATGATGAGAACATGTAGTAGTAGTAATGTTTAGTTTAACGTGATCCGATAAATTTGCGCAATGGCCAAGAATCTGACACAATAAAAAGTCCGTGTCGGGCAAGTATTTAATTAATTTAGTTAATCTGTGAGTTGTTTTTTAGTAAAAAAAGAAAGTTTGTGGTACCATGAAATTTTTTATGTATAGTAGTACCAAGAAGTGAACGATTTTTCTACGATCCACGTGCATAGTAGATCGTTCTGGATTAAAATTACCCCATAGCTCGATCTAAAGTCTAGCATTGTTCATTTTATTTTGATTATATTTTCCGAATAAATTAGTCAAATTAAGAACATATGGCATATTCGGACCTCTAAAGATTAAAATCTGTATATGTAGTTCAGAAAATGATTTGTCATAAATGTCTATTTATATTGGAGATGTCCAATCAAATATTGCAATCAGTCCCTAATAAAGTCATCATCTGCGTAACTCTTTGACAATAGAATAATTTTAGTTCTTTTGGTATTTTGCAAAATCTTTTATCATAATTAGTCAGTGAAATGCCATCTTTACTCGTCGTTAGACATGATACCAAGTTGAAATCTACAAATTTTGATAGAGTTGTATTAAAATGTTGTAGTTCAATGACCTTTCCAGAAAAGGTGAGAATTATTAATTTACTTTTTAGGTAATATCCATTTCCATAACCATACTGATACCGCAGATCTTTGATATCCCCTTAACCTTAAAGCTAATGAAAGTTCTTGAAGACAAAGAAAATCATGATGCAATTGCATGGAAACATGGCGGAACCCAATTTTCGATTCGCGATAGAAGACGTTTGTGCTCGGAGATACTCCCCAACTATCTTGAAAGGAAAACAATAAGATATGATGCCTTTGTTAGAAGATTAAGAAGATGGAAATTCAATCGAACTAGTAGTGGCTCAGACACTCGTATATATAACCATCCAGTAAGTTTGTTGGGGTCTTGGAATTCATTTTTCACATGACATGAAAAATGCTGACTTTGTTTTCCTCTTTATTTTGAAAGCACTTTCAACGTGATAATCCTGGAATGTGCAGCTTAATTTCAAGCAAAAAGGATCCTCAAAGAAGGAGAACTCAGCTACCAAAAAAATGCCTCTCTAAAAACCTCCAAATCTTGTATTCCTAGCGATGAGGAAACAAATAAGAAGGAGAATAAAGGTTTGACTTCGAAATTATCATTAGCATCAATAAATCCAATAGATGCAAATTTTTTTGATAATATGGTAAAGAGAAGAATGCAGTCAAATTCTATCATGATACTATTACGTCAACAAGCATTAGTTCTCTATAACTATCAAGCTAGTGGAACTCTAGATTCAGGGCAAAGCTTACCTCAATTAAAGCATTCGTTCAAACCTAGTGTTTGACTCTAGAACTAAGTCGACAATTACAAAACAAATCTCTTACAATTGGAAATTTAATAGTACGCTAAAATTGTTCTTATTTTTTCGGGCTTTATGGAATTGGTATCATACAGAAATAAAAATTATTTTAAACAGTTCGAAAATGAGATGGCCCTCTTAGCAATGCATTGCAAGTTCTCCTAAACCCATGAATGATGAGAGAATACGACCTTAATTGTTTAATTTCACCAAAGGTGATCATAAAGATAAACAAACAATAAGATTTATATATTTATAAGGCCAGAATATTACTTAAATTAACATTTGAATTTGTGAGCTCTAATAATCTGAGAAGTTTTATTTGCACGCGCGCAGTGACCGATGATTTGCACACATTTACTTAGCCAAAATCAAAAACAAGATGACATATTGTCTTTTTAGCCTCTTTTTTGATCATTCACTGCTTAATTGCTTCTAAATAAATTCTCATATGTTTTGCATGTATATTTGTTGTCTAAATATACTTTTTAAATAAAACCAAATTTGTTATTTATTAAAAACATACCTTTCACTCAATTTTCCTGTAGAACTTCAATCGATTTTTTTTAAGTATTTATTTGTTCCATGTTCTATTCAAATCTACATGCTAAAACATTAACTGAAGGAGAGAATGTTTAGCATGGGGGGTTCTTGTAGAATATGACGTATGTGGAAGATAGATGCACTGTAATAACCTATATCACTCTATTTAAGTAATCTATATTATTATATACCCTATATAGATGGAAGCAAAAACCTATGAATATATATAGAAGTAGGAAATATATATGACGTTATAACGGCCACAAAAGGCTTACTTAAATAATATATGAAATCAAGTGTTCGCGCCACATATATTTGGTCACTTAGATAAAGATTGAATTGTTTAGATTCATGACTTGAATGTTCCTTTGTTGTTGTCAATTTGTGCAATTTTTAAGGCCACGTTTACTGGTTTTTCAAAAGTCACAAATTTAAGTGTCAAGTTCAATTTCAATTAGAAGTTTGGTCAACATGATAGATAAATCCACAACAAATTTGAAACAATGATCAATTTCTTTGTGTTTGCTTTTATCGTTTCTATTCCATTGATAGTACCTCTTTTCTCTTATAGTGCAATGTGTGGTCTAACTCTTGAATCTATAATTTATGAAAAAAATCGGGATATTAACATTTTGAAAATGTCCGAAGCAATCACAGAATCAACTATGGACCAAAGTGCTAGTGTGAGTGACCATGAATTGTCCGTAGAATTAAATGAAAAATCAGAATCGGAGGCAGAAAGCTCAGAAAAATCACAAGATGAAGCGACATTGCTCGAAGAGGAAAGTGAAGAACAAGAGGCTCTGGCAGCAAAAGATGAAGAAATGAGTGATACTTTATTTGAGAAAGGTTCGGAGGAACAAGAAGAAGTTGCAGAATCAACGACCAAAGCAACCAAAGCTGAAGGATTTTTTGAAACAGATATGGAAGAAGCAAACTCTGAGGCAGCAGAAGCGGCAACAAATGAAGCTGAAGGAGAAGGTAGTGGGATTGCTACTCTTATATGCAATTTTATACCATTCGTGGACATTTTATGCGATGCTGTGGGTGCAGCTGCTGAAGTAAGAAAGACGAAAGAAACATCTTACTTTGTAGCCAAACTCTGTCATTTTTTATGTGTACTTATTTCAAAAATGTTTTTCCTACAGGTTGGGTCAAAATCTTCTGAAGCCATGAATACAGCAACATCTGTTGCTTCATATACTGCTGCGGTCACTGCAAAGGCACAAGAGGATGCTGATCTTGCTTCAGCTGCAAGCTTTGAAGCTCAAGCTGATGTAGATGCTGCTTCGGCAACTAAATATCAAGAAAAAGCTACAAATGAAGAAGAACTTGCAGAAGAAGAAAAAACTGAGGCGGAGGTAGACGAGGCTAAATCAAAAGGGGATCTCGCTCAAAGCGAAAAAGATGAAGCAGATAGCGCTGAAAAGGAAACCCAATCTGAAGCAGAAGAATTAGAGTCTGGAGAAGCTTTTGAACGAGCAATGAATTATGGTCTTGACGCTACAGTAGATGCACTTTTATCGATATTTTCCTCTTTGCCAGTATTATTCTTCTTCTCTTCGAAAGTAGTCACAAAAGCCGCTAGCCCGATGGTGACTCATGTTCACCGTCAGCTTAAGACACATGGGTTTCATAGAGGTGCCATGGCGATCAGTTCTTCTATTAAAATGAACACAATTCGAACAATTATACATGGACTCCTTTTCTTTTGGATCATAAATGTACAAAATCAATTGAATCATACTTGGGACACATGGAATAATTATTCGATTAGACAAAAGGGCGGAGTTATAATTATATTTGCAACCTTAGCTGGAGTTTTGAATACAATGATATTCATATACCTTGATAACCAAGAGCTAGTTGGGAAAATATATTTCATTACGGATGACTCGAACTTTGAGAGAGAATGCGAACAAAATACTGAATCATTGCGAAATCACAAACATCTAGGCTTTCAGATTGTATCTAAGATGTGTTTTTTCATCCCATTGATAATAATCGAGGCGCTAATTTTAGCCATTGTATCCGGAGGATTTGGTCAAGGAGAAAAGGGAAGAGTAACTTCAATATCAGGCTGGTATGCCTTTGCTGGTATTTCCCTTCCAATTATTATTTTGATTTTGCTGCATACATCAAAAGAAGATGGAAATGACTTTGAATCAATTTCAATTGTTGAGGTATCTGAAGAAGAAAATATTGTAAAAGAGATAATACAGACGAAAAATGTCTCTCTGGAATATTCTACGAGCCATGAATTATCAAATGAAAAGAATTTAAAATCCAAAGAGCACATAGATGAAGAAACTGGACTTCTTTCGAAGGAGAAGTCAGCTAGCATAGAACATGGCATAGTTTATATTCCTTTCAATGATTATAATTTATTGCAAGAAATAAAAAAGAACATGATCGCATTGGAACTTCCATTTTCAATACTTTTGCTGACTATAGTTGTTACAATTCTCCACAGACACGCTATAGTGACACTGTCAGGACTGATGCCAGTATTTGAATATGGAATTAATGAATTGGCAACGATAGCTGGTTCGATCGCAGGGGCATACATCATCATAATCTTTGGTTCTATTTTGTGCATAAGTGTTATTATTTGTTGGACCAAAATCGTTCATAGACAAAGTTCTTCTAGTAATGGGATGGCTTGAAGAACTGCTATTTATAAGTTTATATTATAAAATTATTTTCATACACATCATCATACCTTGTATTTTTTAACCTGTTTGCATTGTCACATGCATGACTGAAGCAAGGATTTTTTTTTGTATAGTTTAGCACAGCACCAACACGTACGCATTGGAATTCTTCTTCATCAGCAGCTTCAAATTATTGAAAAGGTTAGAAGCTTCATAATATCACAGCTTGTCACGTTGTTATACTGCACATATATTCTGCTTTTCGGATTTGAATTGTTGAAAGGAACTGACAGCGATACCTTACAAAATGTATGTATTTCAATTCATGGGAAGATGTGCCACGTTAATGCTGGTATTTGTAACAAGAGATACAATCTTCACAAAGACTTCTGTTTTTGCATTTACAACATGGCCAAATGTCCCAAACAATTTCATAATGAAATCGCCAATGCCGTTCCAATCTCAAAGCACAACTCAAAGCAATTGGAAAAAATCCACATCTGAGATAGAAAATTTAGTCACATTGAACGTGGCATCATCGACACACTTTGAATTAGGAGACTTTGTAAAAGTTGTCGATGCCAAGCAATCCATGAAAGAAACGAAATACAATAAAGAAACTACGAAACCACCACCAATATCTTCAGCTAATCCCGAAGATGACTTTACTCGAGAAATAAGAAAATCTTGGCCTTTATGGGTACAGAATAAGCTGCTTAGGGACTCAGGGTTGCTGCGCTGTATTGTGGATAATATTCTAACTCCATTTGTTCTTGTGCCATCTACCTTCAAACAACGACCAAATTTATTCTTTAAGTTTCTTCAATTATCCCTATTCCAAACGAAAAAAATAGCCTATGGTTCTCATCCTCTACAAACTATGGACCTTGTCACAAATAACAAGTACAATTTACGTGAGGATCCTCTAATTACTAAAAATCTAGTGATCGTCGTTCATGGTGGAGCCTACGGTTTTGGTCGCCCATGGTTATATCGGCTTGCATCATTATTTCTTTTAAATAGATCGAAAAGCAATGAAACGCATGTAGCTGTTGTTGGATATCGAACTTATCCAGATGGCTTCGCTACAGATCAGGTTCAAGACTTGGATCGCGCAATTTCAACTTTATTAGACGCTTCTGAATGCATTCCTTACAAGCATGTTGCCATTGTTGGGCATTCATCAGGTTCCCACATCGCATTATTGACAATATTTCGACGCCTCCAACGACAAATAGACTCCATTACCACTTCAAACGAAAATATTTATGATATCGGTTTAGACACTTTTATTGGACTATCAGGTATTTCTTGTGTTTCATCACATTACCAGTTTGAAAAGGGACGTGGTCTAGATCAAATATCCCCAGTTGCACCTGCTTGTGGCCTAACTGACGAAAAATTTCTGGAATTATCATCAGGTCACATTTGGGAAAAGATGTTAAGTACAATGAAACAAAGGCAAATTGACTTTAATCAAATTAAAATTCCATCAATGCTATTCCTTCATGGAATAGAAGATGATACCGTTCCATACTCAGCAACAGTTGAACTAATGAAAAAACTGATACCATCAAGCAAAACAATTCACAAAATCCAGGCAAAATTGTTAGAGGACGTTAATCACACCGATACAATAAACCATTTCGTGTATGGCGGACCTTCTCTAGATATAAGTCTTGATTGGATTGAAAATTCAAAAAAAGAATGAATATGGAATGCATCATTGTCAATTGTAACTTTCAAAATATTTTTGAGTTATTGTGTTGGATTATTATCTTGTTTAGTAGAAAAAGTAAACCTTACAAAAATACAAAAAACCTTTAAAAATGGATATAGAAGTTCGTTAATCTACCCATTCTATACCTCCATCAAGCGCATCTATAAATCCTTTTTCCTTTGCTACAGCCCTCCAGTGTTTTTTGACAACATAATCATCAAGTTTATTGTGCTCAGAGAATTCTTCGATTTTTTGTCTCATTTCAGAAGGGATATAAATGCAGTTCCGAAAGTGATGTATGTCCAAAATCCACACTGATTGACATATGTCTTTTATTTTCCGTGGATAAATAATTTGCAAACCCTCAAAATGATTTGATTTCATACAGAATTTGCACTGTAAACCAACCTGATTTTCGAAAGAAGCAGAGTAGAGAGGATTTTTATTTGGAGAAAATTCTGTACAACGCACATCTCTTCCAGTTGCTTTATGCATGTGAATGACAGAATCGAAAGGGAAGTTTTCCCATTTCTTTCTCTTTGGTTTAATATTTGTTTTGTTTAGAGTAGACACAGCTCCGAATTCCATCGTTCTTTCATCCACCTTTCTAGGTGCTGAATCTTCGTTAGAAAATTTGTTGGCCCATTCAACGTCAAAATATAATTTACCCTCTGAATTCGGCGGAAAGAATTTTCGTTCCTGTCTAACGTCAGCTTCTTCAAATGTATCTTTTACATAGAAATAGTCTTTATTTGTATCCTCATGATATAATTCATTGCCTAAACAGCTGAGCTTCACAAGCTCCATGAGATTAGAGCAAGTATGATCTAGCTTTGGATTGTTATCACACTTCGTCAACACCTCCAAGTCTATAACACTTGACCCAGGGACACTTTTTATCAATTCAATTGTTTCATTAGTAGAATGCAAAGGATTCTTTATGCATTCTTTCTCACTACATGGTATTTCTTCCAGCTCCGTTGAATCATTACACACTCTTGTTTCCTTCAACTGTGGGACATCGGATCTTGCTATTTCTTTAAGTGATGTAGCATTGTCGACTTCCGAGTTTGACTTGTGGAGTTTTTCATTCATCTGTTCGTGACTTATAATATTAGCATATGATTTCGATTTTTCTTTCGACTCTTCACAGTTAGTAACAAGTGCGTCGGTAGCATTGCATGTATCAGAATCCTGATTATAATCATCTGATTCTATATCAAAATATGGCTTTAACGTCTTTTTCTTCAAGGTACAAGGACTGGTTTCATGTAGCTCTTGTCTATAATTATATACCTCGTTTAAGTCAGAAACCTCACTTTTATCACTTTCTTCAAGAAGTGTACCCATTTTCTCATCGTGATATGATGTCTTGCTCTCATAATCAACTTCCTCTTTAGCTTCGTCTTCATGTATCGATTCTTCTTGCCCATGTGTGCCATTTTGCATCTTCTGCAAGTTGACGTGAATCTTATCCATGTCGATATCTGAATCTGATGCACAGCCTTTCTTAACAATCATTCCCCTTTCCAAGTTAATAGAGGAAGATTCCTCTTCCCTTTTAGAACTCTCCAACGTTACAATATCTGAACTTCCTTCAACATCAGAGTAAGAGGCGCTTTCAACAAATTCCACATTTTCAACCATTGTTTTTGTTGATCCCTTCAATTCATACGCTTCAATAGAATCCAGAGGAAATTGCTCTTGACTCGTTGAGCATTGCAAGGATGGACTCGATGAGGATAAATAGTTGACCGTAGATATTTCATTTTTGTTTGCAACACAGCGAAGGGCATTGACTCTGTCTAATTCTGCTACAATAGAACTTGTGTTGATTGGTTCAAATGAAAATGTAATTTCCGTATTTTCTGCCACGCAGCTTTGAATAGGATTTCGGGTCTTGATATCCTTTTCGACGAGAATTCTGTCTATCATAGGATATAAAATCGAAGGAACTTTTAGCACCTCTATAAATTTCCGTTCCCTCCAACATATTCGATTCAATTCATGGCATAGCATTCTACGACTTCGTTTGTCAATGACTCCCATTCTCTTATCTTTAACGATTTTTTCAGGGGTAACTAAGCCTTCTTTACAGAATCTTCGAGCCTGCAAGTAAGATTCCAGCACAGTTTCCAAAATTCTTTCTTTTTCTTTGAGGGTCATTTCAGAAGCGCTTAATGTAGTGACAGAGTTTAACACTGTAATGGAAGCAATAGCTTGGACTAAAGCACGCTGTTCAAGTAATCTTGCCTTTGCCAGCCATACACATGCCACATCGCTTGCAATTGGACATTGCGTTGCTTCCTCCAGGCACATGTACGCTTCTTTCATTGCTTGAAATGTTGTAACTATTTCCTTATCAGCGTCTTTTCTTTTTCTTTTTCTTTTTCTTCTTTTTTTCGTTTCCGGATTTCTATTTTTATCACTGTGCGTTCCTAGAAAACCATTCTTTGCTGCATTGTCATATGTTTTGGAGGGATTGCTATCTTCAAATACTCCATGTATCTCAGTATCGGACCGATTGTTGACGTCGAGAATAAAATGAGCGTAAACACACCATAGTCCTCCGACTGCATTCGTGACTAAGCCAACTTTAGATTCAAATTCAGGGCATAAAAGATCAACGCAGTGGTAGTGTTGGAAATTTAGTCTCTTTGCTTCGATTGTCCATCTATTTATATTTCCTTTACAAAACTCCTTTGCCTCCTGATATTTCCCAATTGCTGCTTTTGCTTGCATCGTAAGATATACAGTTTTTATATCAAATGAAGATGAGGAATTAAAAGGGTATAAATCGTTGTATTCCTCGCCAATTTTTTTGTCGTCTTCTGTTGAAAAATCAAGATCGTCAAGGTGGGGCAAGTTTTTCTTAAAAGAATCATCAGAGATCGGTGGGAGTAAAATTGGAATTGAAATTGTTTTAATCCGTCTATACATTTTACCCAACTTGGATTTTTTTCGAGGTTCTGACATTAACTGGATTACTTTCTTTAATGCAGCTTCATCTTCAACATAAACATCACTTTCACTGCTTTCACCATCTGAAAATGTTTCTTTGACTACTCTCCCTTCATTTTCTGGAATTTCCGTTTGTAAATTTCTCATAGGCATTGCTTTTAAACCAGCCTTCTCCTGATCAATCTCACTTTTCAGCATTTTGGGAGAACATCTTATCTTATTTTTTTTTCGTATAATTCTTTCCGTTCCTTCAAGCACGAACGAAGTATCTGAATTGTAATTTTCTATGTCCGAATTTGATATAATTTGCTTTCTTTCATTTTTACGATATTTCCTCCTCCTCTTTCTCTTTTCTTTCGGAACGAATGAAATATCTGAATCTGTACTTTCTTCTTCTGAGTTTAAAATTCTTATCTTTGCTGCCAGTTTTTTGTTCTTCTTTTCCGCGCATTGCTTGTTCCTTATGACCCTATTTTCAATTCTTATTTTTTGAGGTAGGAGTTTCGGTTCGATACTTTCTTTATTTATATTTGGAATTTGTTCTCCTGTTATTATCTCCTTAGGTGGTCTACCTCTTCCACACTTCTTTTTGGCAATTATTTGATCAAACCCAGATATTTTAGTCTCATTGTAATTTGCACACGGTAATCCTTTACGCAGTGAACTTCTCGTCTTTTTGGTGACATCTCTATCAGATTTTCTGCTTCCACATTTCTTTTTCTTTCTAATACTTCCATTTTTATTTTTAGTACTATTTTCGATATCGTTATTTTCAGTCAATATTTTTTTCCTTCTTCCTCTCCGCCCCTTCTTTTTGGTGTTGGTGGTGTTTAATATGTTAGTTTTTGGATCCTCACAAGTAGGCTCCTTTGCTGCACTACTATTTTTATAAATAATGTCACAACATTTCTCCAACACTTCTTTCACTTCTCGATGTACATTCATTCCTTCATTGGGACAACGCACTAAATTTTTTTTTGCGTTTTCTTCAGATTCTTTTGTTGGAATAGTGTTTTGATCTGATTCGCGATCAGGATCTACATCACTTTGTATGGTCAAATCATTAATTTCATTCATATCCTTTGGTTGTGACAATTGTATTTTTCTAGATTCTGCCAGAATTGCAATCTCTGCGACTTTGTTTTCATGATTTTTTTCACAACTCTTCTTCATCATATTCATGGATATATTCCAAAGCTTTTTTGGTGGTTTAATTTTACAAGGAACTCGTCTTTTTGTTTTTGTCATATTGTTACGCTTTTTTTGAGGGCCAATCTTTTTTGTTGGTTTTACTTTTGTAGAAGCTTTTCTTTTTGTTTTTGTAATATTATTACGCTGTTTTTGAGGAACAAATTTGCGCTTGATTGGCCCAACTCCATTTAAAGATTCTTCTGGTCTCATTGGTCCTTCGTTTGGATAATTGTACAAATATTGTTTAGTTTGATGAGATATATTGTGAGGACGGGTTATTACTGTTGGATGTACAGACGCATTTTGGTTCATTTGCTGTGCATTATTATATGTATTAGGCTGATACAATGGATGGTTAATAAATTGATTTGGAAATACAGGAGAGCTGTGATTGTTATGAGACGCCTCTGGAGAAATTATTTGGGTAGAGTTATTTGTGCTTGTGTATTGCGACGTTTGGTACGGCTGCGACCACGAATTGATGCCTAAATTTTCTATACCTGGGTTGTGAATTGGTTGAATTTGCATGGTTGAACTCATATTATGAACCATTGGCATAGTTTGTGCGTTGGAAATATCGCCATTGACCAAGTTATTACTCTGCAAAATTGCTGAATTATTTCCTGAATGGTTTAGTGTTCGACTGCTCATTTGAGGGTATCCATATTGAATGTCTTCTTGACATGCAATCATTCTTTCCGTTTGAGGATCCTCTCTTACGTGTGCATACAGCTGATGGACAAATTTACTCAAATACGACATGTTGATAGTTTAGATAACAGAGAAAGCTTATCTTGGTCTTTTCGACGCATCTAAGAGTGCAATTTAATTTGATTCTTGTAATTCGCAAAAGCTAAACTGTCTGACCTCGTGCTGGTTGGTGGTTTTGAAGAGATGTGAAATTTTCAAGACAACAGAAACGATAGACACCCCCTATCAATTAAATAGATCCTCTCCATGTGCTAGATTAAGAGAGTGTAATTAAACTTTTTACGTAGCTTAATTAAAACTCCGCAGGCTTGAAAAAGATTTCTTAGAAGTGAGTACGGAAATTTACTGTACGATACATAAGCGATTGATATGTGGTCAAACATTCCCATTGCAATTTATTTAAAAGTAAAAATTACATATAATCTTACGTTGAATTTTACTTCGATTATTGTTTATTATTGCAAGATATATTACTTAGGAGTATTCCTTCTCGTACAGGTCTACACGATTCCTCGTATAGATTCATAAATTCATTCTTTTTGAGAATTTAGGACCGATTCTTTACGTTAATATTAGCTAAATTTCTCGAAAATCAAAAACTCTTTATGATCCTTTATTCTCCCCAGTCGTGCTTAAAAAGGACAAGCAACGTCACGCGATTACACCATTCACATGTAGTCGCGCCTGCACTCTCAAATGAAAAGAATTCCTTTGTCATTAAGATAGATTCTAATCACCTCTGATTGTAAAAGCACAAAGAATACTCCAATCTTGCTTTGGATGTTGGGTACCTATATTAATCATAATTCTGATTTAAATCATATGATCAGATCCATGTTATACCTTCTTGTACTAACACTGAAAAGTACGTGATTCATTAATACTTAAAGTTGGCCTGCCTGAATCATATTTGATAATCATGTCATTTTTTAACATAATTCTAAAAAAAAAAACGGAAATATGCAATACACTTAGACCTACTTCTTAACCAACAATAGAAAGATAAGTAAACATAATCTGTTATTTTAAGAATCCATGGATCAGCAAAAATGCTAATGGATAAGTATTCTTTTATGATTGATCTATCATTTTTTTCATAGGAAGGTCCTTATTGTTATGGTGTGCCAGGCGGGAAGCGGTGCCTCTATCATTGAGAGTGAACTAAAAATTACAACTTGGACAGGTAAATTCAGCATACATGTCTGAGTTTCTCCGTGTGGCAAGAACACTGTTTATATTTAGCATTTTATGGTGGCACAAATGCTCAAGACTGAAATTCCAAGTATACTATTAGTAAGTGGTGTCGTCCTCTTTCACAATTTTGCGGGTTATCTCACGGCCATGCTACAATTATGCGCGTTCGCCAATAGTTCTAACTCCAACCGAAATGTGTTCGCCGAGTAGCCCTGTGTTGAGATGTGTAGAAGAGAAGCCTCTTCCACGGGCTCCTAAGTGCTCGTACCTGTCATAATACATGATTACACAATACAAATTGTGGCAAATGTACGAGGCCCGCATTTGCATTCGGTTTGTCTTCGGGATGAGTGAGGTGGCCACCAAAACTATCCCCGTTCTGGCAGAAACAGGTGCTTAGGTTTTTACCATCCATAAAAAATTGACGAAACAATTATTGAACATCATATTAAGAATTTTGTTCAAAAATGTGACATTCATTGAACACAATTCAAGCACAACCTCTCTAAACGGAATATTTTGTATTCAAAACCGGTTTTTGTACAAAAATATATTGTACAACATGCAGCACCAAACAAATTATATTTTACGTACCGAAATCAAATTGGTCTACCAAAATATATTTTACAGCATGCAGCACCAAAGCAAAATATATTTTACGTACCAAAATCAAATTGGTCTACCAAGAACAATATCACCTGTATGAAATCATAACCCCTAGACCAATATTTTTATCTGGCATTCAAAATCAAATTTGGTATCTACGAAATCATATTTGGTATACCAAAATCTATTTCCCAGTTCACGATATCACCAAATGGCCTT
>Ga0209092_10001025_pt1 | contig 28153 bp, 35 predicted proteins | sample FraStrMetagenome_FD_187446 | JGI IMG/M metagenome (GOLD analysis project Ga0209092, IMG submission 187446) | Marine eukaryotic phytoplankton communities from Arctic Ocean - Fram Strait ARC3M Metagenome (SPAdes) (version 2) | ecosystem: Environmental > Aquatic > Marine > Oceanic | place: Fram...
TTATCTACTAACTTTTTATCTTTTTTGCTCATGTTTCTCTGGGCGTATGGAACCATGATATCTGTAGTCATCGTAGCAAAATCTGTAGATTTACCACCCATTTGATACGGGAAAAACAAGGGGGAACCTTCTGCACCGGGTAACTGCATCGCGCCTTTTGCGTTGTTCATCATCCCGGTTATTGCTCCAGCGTCTGAAGCCCACAAAGCTCCCTTGTTGGCATTCCTTAACTGACGCATGTAGTCTTGCCCGCCTTCCATCAAGACGTTGTACTCACTCCCACTTATGGATTTAAGTGTCTCTAACGCCCCTCTTGATGTGTCAGACATTCCAGCGACATACGGACGATTCACTATGTCTTCGGCTTTAACCATAGGGTTGTCTAATAAAGCTGGCCCTTCCTCAAACTCAACATCCAAACTGTTTACAGATTTCGGATCACCCACTCTTTGCAGTAACTTCGTGTCGCGATCAACCTCCGGTATGTCTAAAGCCCCTTTCGCATTCTTTGCTGGAAGTAACATTGAAGCTAACATACCTGTAGCCTCAAGACGTTTAGTTCCTGCATCGCCAAGCGCACTTGTTAAAGCTGGCCTTATCGTACCTGTATACGCATCCATAGCTCCTTCTATGATGTCCATACCAGAAGGGCCACCCATAGCGCCCCTATAGTTCAGACCCCAATCCGCTACCTTAGATATAGCGTCTTTAATTTTTACCGCATCGCCCTCACTCTCTGGGGTTTCCATTAACCGACCGTCATCTTGCTTACCCGTCACGGCCTGCTTGCCGTACTTGTACACATCGTTGATAACGGTAGAAACCATTTCAGGTATAAGCGTAAGGCCACTCATATCTGCGTTGTCTCCAGGGTGTGTCCCTGCAAGCGTTCTGTTAGATTGGCTCATAGCCCCTACGCCCACAGCAGTTGCGGCGGAACCAGCTAGAATGTTTTTGCTTGTGGGGTCTTTGAACTGAGCGTGGACTGATCGAAGGTCTTTTGAGTCAAAAACATTTATTTCTGGCTGTGCGCCTCCTACCTCTCTTCCGGTAAACCCTTGTTCTTGCAGTACCCTGTTAGTTTCTGCGCCCCATGCCCGTCCTCCGACATTGGCATCTCTACCGCCCAAGTTAATAATTGCCTGTTCTCTAGCCTTATCGGTGTCTGCGGCTTTTGCTATTGGCCCACGCGCATATAAAGGAAGAACATTTGCGGTTCCAGAGTCTAGGTCGACGTAACGCTGCCCACTCTTAGGCTCTGGCAACGTATATATACCAGGGCCAAGTTTACCTCTTGTAGATGGCTTTAACTGTTGTATGTCTTCAGCTTCAGTCCAGTGATACAGCAAACGATCCGTGTCTAAAGTTGGGTCATCGACAGCGCGTTTTAATCTGTCCGACTTGCTTTCCACCAGTTTCTTACTTACAGCACTAAAAACAGACATCAACTACTCCGCAAGTTTGCCAGCTTTGATTAGGTCTTCGTCCTCGTCGATCAGCACGGGGGTAGTCTCTTGGATGATCTCTGGGACAGGTGGCGCGTCTGGAACAGATGCGAGGTTATCTTCATACTCTTTGACATACCCTGGGACTGGGGCGGCATTGCCAGCTTGAAGGCTTGGAGGCGCAGAGGGCAATACTGGCAGACCACCTTGAAGCTGTGAGCTTGCGGGGTTCATAATTCCAGCCTGAGACATTACGCCTTGAAGGCCAGCGGTCGCATCGACATATCCAGAGTTACCTAGTGAGTTTTCCAAGCCTATGCTTGTATAGTCCGACGCGCCGTGATTACCAGAACCGAAGTCGCCACCCGCAAAGGCTCGGTGCATTGGAGAGTCGAGCATTTTATCTTCAGCACCTTGAAAAGCCTCTTCAACTTTTGCAAGAGGGCTATCTGCATACAAGGAATCCATCGCAGAGTTTAGCCCCGCTGTTTTGGCCGCTACCGCTTCAGTCGCCCCTGTTATAAGTGCTAATAAATCCATTAATCCATATACTCCGACTCTGACAATGCGGCCTGATCTTCAAAGCTGTATTGCTCAAGACCTTGACGCAATAGCGTATTAAGTTTGATGTGGTTTTTATCTAGCTTCAGTATGTGATCAACGGTTTTTCTACCATCACTTTTAATAGCATTCTTGACCACATGTTTATCGCCAAGTTCTTTAAACCCAGCACCCATCGTGTACTGCAAACCTGTGAATATATTAAATACAGCATCTAATATCTTAGTTGCAGTGTTAGAGTAATTTACGGAGCCTTCTGGATGTATTGTTGCTTTTTTAACTGCATCCTGAAATCCTCTTAGGTTAGCAAACTGCTCTGGTGTCAAGACGGCCTGCAAAACATCTGATTTATTTTTAATCAAAGTGTTTAGTTTTGCTCCTTGAAAAGACCCTAACTCACCTTTGATAACGTTAGGGTTAACAGCTTGATCAAAAATATCTTTTAGCATGTAGGTTCGTAAATCGGCTACCGCTTGCTCGTTACCACTTTCGATAAGTTTCTGTATGACAGTTCTTGCATTTTCTGGAGACCTAGTAACGACTTTTACAATGTCGCTTGGACTTTTTATTGGCGTGTCCGTGCCAACTTTCACACCAGTGAGGCTGTGAAGAACATCTTTAGATTCCCACATAGATTGGTATTCTTTAAATGCGCTTCTAGCTTGTCTGGCTTGCTTCAAAAACTCTCGTCCAGATTTACCATCAACTGCGCCAGCCAAAGCGTCATCAGCATTAGTGCTAACAGCATCCTTTAGTTTTGCCAGTATCATGTTGCCCGTTCTATCTGTAGGCGAATACTTGGTGTTTAAGAATTTAACAAAGTCTTCAACATTGGCAACACTTAAAGGGCCGAAGTCACCGGCCAAACCCCTTCTAGGGATATCACCTTCAAACTTTGCGGGGTCAAGGATGTCGTACTGCGCCAGCTTTCTACCAATATCTTCCAACAAACCCTGATGCGTACCTAAATGATCTCCCGCGATGTCATAGTAAGATTGGGCTATGACAGATTGATTTAGGGGTATATCAACATCGTTTTCAACAGCAAGCTGTTTCGCTCTGTCGTACATTGCAACATAACCGTCTTTGTCATCTTGCTTGGCTTGGTCGAGTGCTTCTTTTAGTGACATCCCTGCGCTTTCGTTGTTTAAACCAGGCGCACCCCCCATCTCTTCGGCTAACTGGCCACTTCTTGCAGTGATGTCTTCATTCTGTTGATTTTTGAACTCACGCATCATGTCGCCAGCTTCTTGCGACTGACGGACGGCTGATTGCTCTGCGGATATCTGACCGAAATCACCGCTTGCCTCACCCGCTGTAAGGTTAAAACCTTGCTCATTTTCCACTGCTTTTTGGATAGCAACGTCAACATCTTCAGAACGACCTATGCTCTCAAGTATTTGCCTAGTAGATTGTTTGAGGTTGCTGTACTCATACCCCATTTCGCGCATCGCAGTGGATGCTTTATCTTTAATTGTGTCACTTAACCCGGCAACCCTGTCAACCAACGCACCGAAGGGTATTCTTTTTAAAGTTTGCTGCAACAAAGTCGTAACAGGTTCGCTCAAAACACCGCCTGCGCCAGACATAGCACTGTTACTTAAACGAGACTCGTCAGAAAACGGAAGTTCAACCCCGCCCTCAACAGCCCCTGCTACACCAGAAATAATAGAACGACCTAGCAGACCTAAAGTCTGTGGAGCCGCGTATGTTGCCGCTGCTGCGGTAGGGACTGCGGCTAACGTACCCCCCGCCATTCTGCCTGTAAAGTTTGCTGCGGGCGACTGCTCTGCCAACACACTATCGACAGTCTCAAGCTGTCTTGCTGTCTGTTCGCTAGGGCCAAATCCAAGCAGGTCAGCAACACCCATACCAAACTTATTCACGCCGACACCGGCAGATAAAGCAAAGTCAGTTAGGCTGCTGTTGTCAGCCACAGCGTTTTTAATATCTTGGCGCTCTAAGTATTTACCGTATGCGGTAATGTCCTTCATCATCTGGCTGGGGTTGCCAGATGTTTGCCTGGCCGCTGTTCGGTTTGCAAACTTTTGCTGCTCACGGGCAGGCATATCAAAGAAATTGTCAGGTACGTCTACTATCTGACCGTTAATTTTTGCTTGAGCCATTTAACACACCTTTAAATAGGTTCGATTGTTGCGTTGGGGTATAACTCTTTAGATTTACCCAAGAAATTTGTTACATCTTCGTCAGTGCCTTGTTTGTATCCAATTTTACCTTTGTGATAATCACGAACAGATTCGTACTTGTCTTCATAAGACTCAATAAGGTCTGTTGCCAGATTTCGCATCTCAGTTCTAGCTTTAGGCGTAAGCCCTTTACCTGTCTTGGCTTCTTCTGCAAGGTTTGATAGACTCTGAAATAAACCCGCAGCGTTTTTGGCTAACGCAAACTCACCTTCACGAACGACAGAATCTGGATCGAGTGTTTTCATGTAGTTAAATACAGCAGAAATATCACCGATACCCGTCTGCGCGTCTAACGCTTTAATCAGTTGTCGGTAGTTCATGTACGCAGCGCCAATGTCTTCGCTGATTCCTTGGAAGTTTTTGCCAATTTCTGTCATATCGTCGTATGTTTGTTTTTCCATGAACCTTCTATTGGCACCAACAAACATTGCTTCCCCAGCGTTAACCCTTGCTTCTTGCGTAAGCTGCTGCAATTTGAGAGGGTCTCTGGAATTAAAGTCATCCATGCGGCCATTAAGACGGGCGTAGTCAAACACCAGCTTCCCTTGGGGGCTTACTGGAGAATTCAGGTCGCGTATTTGCTTTCGCATAGTCATATCATTGCGAGTGTTAGCTTCACGGATTGCGTCACGCTGATCAGCGTGTGCAATTGACTTCTCATACAAAGCTTTTGTGTACCCAACTGACGATTCAAGCTGTGCGCGATATCCGCTTTTCCTAACCTCTGACGGATCGTACTTCCGGCTATCTTCTCCTGACAACCAAAATAGTGGTGACATAAAGAATCGGCCAGTGTCAGCTAACGTGTCACCAATCTTGAACATCGTTGAGTTGCCTTGCTCGTCGTATACCGCTTGACGAGCGTCACGCTTTGCCAACTCGTACTGCTGCATCTCAGTAGTGAGGTTGCGTACCGGGGATATAAACTCACCAGGGGTTCCGTTGTTTTGAAACCCAGCGCGTAAAAGTGCCTGCTCTTCAGCCGGATTGCTGGCCTTTCGCACAGGCAGATTACGGATGTCTGACGCTTCGTTGATACCCGCAAGACGAGCATTATCTGCGCGATAGAGTTCGTTTTCTGTCGCTTCCGCTTCTGTGGGGTCGCGGAGCATGTCAAAATATCTTGCCATTCTATCTATTCCTTATCCGAATCCGATGCCCATGCTGCTGGATTTACCACTCGCTTGCGATGAGGCGGTACTGAGGTTATTTGGCGCACCAACTATATTGTTATAGAAGTTCAAGCTGTTGTACGGAGACATACCCTGTTGAAACTGCTGTGCGTATAGCTGTTGCTCGTATGCTCTCTGAGCATCTCCAGCGCCCTGACTCATGCCGACTCCCGTGTTCATCATGTTCTGGCCTGTCTGCATATTATTGACACCCTGCTGGCCGATGTTCTGAGCCATGTTTGCGCCAAACTGCTGATTCTGAAGTCCCGCACTTGTTCCGTATTGTCTTGCTGAGTTGAAGGCGTTTTGGTTGCCCATTCCAGATTGCTGTGATCGATTAAGATTGCTTTGCAACTGACTTGCGCCAATCTGGTAGCCCTGACCCATCATCTGGTTCTGCGCGTTCATATTCGCGCTGTTGGCCTGCTGACCAAAACCAGCGTTCTGCGATGCCGCACCGGAGGCGATGTTAAGCCCAGTGTTCATCATTGCGTTGCCAGCGTTCTGATTTGCAAGATTTGTCTGCTGCTGGAACCCAGCGTTCTGACTCGATTGATTACCCGCAATACCCAGACCTTGACTTGTCATTGCGTTCTGAGCATTTGCGTTAAATTGATTACCACCTTGCTGAAGTTGCGCGTTTTGGTTAGCGCGACCAGCTTCAATGTTTAAGCCGGTGTTGTAAGCCTGCCCCCGCATGTTGGCCGATATGTCGCCAACCCGATCAGCCGCACCGCGCATCGCGATACCTGCCGCAACACCAGCGCGACTTGACCCGCTGTTGCCTGTGCCAGCCGCTTGAGACGCAATGCCTGTTAGCTGGTTCTCGTTGAGATTGCGAGTGATATCTCTGCTGGCCGCATCGATCTGACCGTTCAACACACTGTTGTTCATATAGCTGTTGAGGTTGTTAGTGTTGATGCCCTGGTTCTGGGCGATACCTGCACCAGTCGCCAAGCCGCCTGCCTGAGTAGCGGTGTTAGCGTTGAACCCGTTAGCAGATGCGGCTGTTGAGTTTTGTGCCAGACCACCGATGGCCTGCGCGTTCCCCATATTTATACCACTGTTGGTGGCCGCATTCATTTGACTGGCGTTACCTGCCATGCTGCCTGCCATGCCATGATTGACACCGCCACCCTGCGCCGCGTTCAGTCGCATAACGCCATTAGCGTATGAGTTACCTGCGCCCATTGCTGTGTTCATCCCGCCGCGTCCCATTGCATTAGCAGCATAGTTCATAGCAGCGCCAGTGCCTGCCGTCTGCGTAGCACCAAGACCCATAACATTAGCACCCGCGCCAGCCTGCATTTGACCGCCTTGGTTCGCCATGCCCATCGCGTTTAATTGTGTTTCGTTCAGGCCAGCAACACCCTCCACAGGCATTCCCTGGGAATTTAGTTGTTGCGCTTGAGATCGAAGATCATCAAGATATGGCTGCTGACTTTCGTCAACATAAGTGTTTGCGTTACTGCTTGATTGGTTTTTACTTTTTGATTTACTAAATGAAAAGCCCATGCTTGTGTCCTATGCTATTTTTGTCCAGCCACTGTCGTAGTAATAGAGACCACGACCACCGCTGGGGTTCCAATTTGTACCATCTGCAAAAACAACCTGACCGATTTGAGGCTTTGCAGGTTCTGCATTTATTACTGGTATTGTTGTTGTTTGCGACTCAGTTGAGATTGCCAGCGCCACCCGTATTAATTCGTTGCTGATCCAACCGCGAAGGTCAGTGACTGTGCTTGCCGATGTCGGACTAAGCTGATAACTCATCGACCAGCTACTTCAGACACATCGATATCCAACCCAGTAAGTCGCCAGAAATCTTCAACGTGATTACTTTCAATTCTAAGCGCGAAATAACGTCCAGAAGTTCTAACGTCAATTTTATGATCTGACTCGATGTTGTAAATCACTGGTGGTTTCCACCGTATGCCGCCTTGCGGTGAATCGCTAACACCTATAGAAATCGATACTTCGCCTTGGCCTTCGATCTGGGGGAGTATTCCAACCATCTGCTTGATGGCGTTATTGGCTTTTCCAAGCACCGTGTCTAAATCTATTTTAGTGGCCTCCAGATAAGCATTTAGAGGCTGACCAGCCGCACCGTGGGTGCTGTTCATTTGGTACAGCTTACTATTTTCAGCACCGGCAGCATAAACTCCGATACCTTTATTGGTGGTGTTGAGGCTAGACGTTGACCAATACTCGTTGCTGTTCGCCCATGTCAAACTGTTAGCATCCCAGCCGCCAGTGGTGTCGAGAACATCGCTAGATGTCAGTGAGCGAACATTTGGCAAATCGATAAACGTAAAGGCGTTCTGCGCCCAGTTGTAAACTAGCGCCCTGTTTGCACTTAAAACATTGTCAGCATCTTCATCGGCGTAGCATATCCAAACTTCTGACTTATCTTCTACGGTATGACAGAACACTGACCGGGTGTCTTGTACGGCGTTGAAGAATGTTCTTCGCACTCTCTTATCAACAATAGATTCTTTGCTATTTCCATCGTGAACATAGATATCATTGTTGCCGACAACAAGGTGCTTGTTGAAAAAAGCAGCCACAGCCCCTCTGTTGATAATGCCGTCATCCCCAAACACTTCACGGAAACTAAATACAAAAGGTGCGCCGATGAAGTCCATCGCAAAAACACCCGACTCAGCGTAAATAATCTGAGAGTTGTTGAGCGTCATTTGATCTATCAACTCACCGTTGTTGCCGGAGAGAACATTCTCACCAGCGAGATTAGTCGTTGATGTGATGTCGTAATCGCCCGGTACGGATGTCGGATTGTATTCATCCGACCAACGCACCGTGTACGGATGCTTCGTTGAAGCCGTCTCATAGCCAGCCATTATCAGAAAACTTCGATAGGGCTTTATGCAGTTACTTGTGACCGTTGACGGCCAGTTAGGTAAGTCAGCGAATCGTGCGCCCGTAGGCAGCATGTACTGCGGTGTCTGGCTACCGTTATTAAGCATCATCGCCAAGCCTAGCTGCTCTGACTGCCACCGTGGCGAGTTGGAATAATTAGTCGCATCACTTGTCTTTGTTACGTTAGCAACGGCTGATCCGTTATATCGGTACAGCTTATTTAGCGATCCAATAATTACGGTGTTGTTACCGGCGTATCGCCAACCTTGGACATGCGTCGGGTCAAACGCCAGTGCGTTTGAAATGCTGTGGCCCAAGGATTTACCAATGCGTCCTTCATGGAATTGCACGTTGTTCCCGTCTGGGAACTGGGTTAATTCCAAATCGTATGGGTCTTGATCAGTGACTATACCGCCACTGCCAATTTTCCGAAGCGGAACAAATGCCATTTATGCTGTTCTCCGCCACATATACACCACGATATAGGGCTGCACGTTATTTATTATTTTATCTGCACTAGCGTGTGCCAAAGATTCAAGGTTTTCGCTATTTTCAGTTGTGCCGCTACCTGTAACCAAACGTCCAACTGTTGAAGGTTCTGGGAAATGTGTGCCAACCTGATAATCACCCCAGCCGTCTCGCGGAACAGTTGTCGTTTTGTTTCCACCAGTTTCTTGGGCCGTATCAAAGTCTGTATCAGTGCTGTCGATTCCCACAAGCACACGCCCTGCTCCGAAGCTGACCCAGGTGCCGCCAAGTGAGACAGATGGTGATGTTGCAACTGTCGATGTGAAAATTGCGCCAACCGGGTATGCAGCCAACGCACCTGCGGCTGATGCAGCATTGGTCGCGGCGGTAAAACCGCTAATATCACTAGTGCTTAAATTGCTTGATGCTGATATAGAAACATTTGCGGAACCGTCAAAAGCAACACTTCCACTCAATACGCCGCCAAGCGAAATAGAACGTGCAGTTTGTAGCTTGGTCGCCGTTGCCGCATTTGATGTTGACTCTAGCTTTGCATTCAGAGCGCCTTGCAGCCCAGCAACATTAGCAATAGTGTGCGAGTGTGAATTGTCAACTACCGTTGCGGTTAGCGTTACGTTTGAACTGCCGTCGATGCTAACTGCTCCAGCCAAGTGGCCCGACAAAGATAGTGTACGAGGTGTTGTCCATTTGCTTGCAGAAGTAACCGCCGAACCAGAAACTAAACCTTGGATGCGTGAGAGTTCTGCCGATAAGTCAGTTATGTCAGCCATTACATGTGTGTGCTGCGACCCATCAATAGCACATGTGATGGTCGCGTTCGCTGAACCGTCAAAAGAAGCAGTTCCCGTTACATCGCCTGCCAAAGAAATTGTTCTGGCAGTCTGCAACTTGACGGCTTGTGCGGCCAAAACTGCATTCGATGCCGTTGAAGCATTGCCTGTGAGGCTGCCTGTCACGGTGCCTGTGATCGTGATATTGCCAGTCGTGATGCTGGTCGCTGTGATCTGGGAAGCGACAAAATTACCGCTCGCATCTCTTTTCACAACCGCATTAGCTGTGTTCAAATTTGTTGCGGTATTAGCCAGTGCGATACCAGTGTTTATCTGCGTGTGCGTTGCCGTGACCGCACCTGCGATGGCCGGAAAAGTTTGCTTTATTGCACCTTTTGTCAGTCGAATGTGATTATCACCATCCCCAACATTGTCACTGGACGTTGGGTTAGTTGCTACCAATCCATCGATATAAGTTGTCGTTTCTAGCGCCATTTTACTTCTTCCTCAAATTCATCAGCTTGTCGGCTCCGCGAATACCGAAAGACGCTGACACTGCAATAAATAATAAGTATTGATACCATTCCGGTAATTCGCTTAGTGCGTTTAAGCCGTCTTTGACTCTCACCACAATTGTTGGATCATCCACCGCAATTGAATAACCTATGAAAAATATGGGAGCCGATAAAATAATTGTAAAAAACTCATCTTTCCAGCTAGACGCTGACGCATCAGCCATCTTCGATTCCCAGTCTGCATTGTTTTGGATAGTGGACATTGTTGCTTCGTGCTTGGCCGCTTTGACTGCGGCTTTATTCGCCAAGTAGGTTTTTCCGACCTCTGCGACTGATCCAAGAATTCCGCTTAAAATATTCACTCAATATGTCCAGATGACTGAGGTGTCCATGCGGGTGTCAACATGTACAAACGTCTTAGCGATTCCGACCGAAAAACCCATCGCAGTGGCGTGTTTGACAATGTCATGCTTCTGCTTACCGTTTGATACGGCTATATCTGCGGCCACTCCTTTTGTATGGTAGCCGCCACCATTCGCCTTGTTAATTTCAGCAGAGTGTGACGTGTCTCGAAATCCTGATGTGACAACAAACGGCCAACCACAGGCTTCGCGCAAATGATCTAGTTTTTTAATAAATTCATCTTCCATAAAGTTGACCCCCGTCTCCTGGCAGTCAAAGTCAGATAGTTTGAAATATTTGTAATCACTCATAAATGCTTACCAAGCGTATTCTCAAGAGATTCAATTTCTGCTCTAGCAGTAAATTCTGTTTCTCGTAATCTGAAAACAACAGAGTCAACTTCATCGACTGACCTAAATATAATTAAACGAAGAGGTAAGGCTACAAACGCAAAAAAATCAGTATCAGATTTTTTATAAACCCCGGATGTCATGCAGCTATTAAATCGCCAGTAAATATTGTCATTTACAACGCTTACCGCACTGCACGTCTTGACTTGGCACTTTATAAAATTGCCAGTATAACTTTCACAGATAATGTCGTATGAGACGGGGGATGCGGGAAAAGCTATCGTCGCGAAATGACGTTGTAGCACTGCTGCGGCTAAAAATTCGCCTGAAGTTCCTGTTTGAAGACTAGTTATATCGTCGATATCACCACCTCAAGTTTTCTATTCTACCACTAGTTGATAATCTGTCCTAAAATCCGCTACTTTCGGCTCTCTGTGATCATTAGTTGCACCAGTTCAGCAAGCCGCGCATCACTAGCCCTTGCAGTTTCCTCCATTCTCCGAAGTCCTTTGCTTATTTCAACAATGGCTTGCTGATTTAATCGGCTTCCAACACCTATTTCAGCAGTTTTCGCTGCTACTTCTTTGACGATTTTCTCAATTCGTTCACTGTTGGCTTCTTGCGCTGAAGCACGTTCAACCATTGCCGCGTATCCCATAAAGAATGATAATGCGCCAGCGACAATAGGAACTGACCAAGTTGGGATGGAGATACTTTGTTGCATGTTACTTCCTCTAATTAGTGTAAAACCACGCTGCCTAAAATGCTAAAAATTATATATGCACCTCCACCAATTGCCGGTAGGCCAACTAGCACAGTACAAATGACAGCCATCATCTCTGCTAACCTCTGCCTAGTTTTAGCTTTTGCGTGAAGCCTGTCTTGCTCTTCCCGCGCTCTATCTTTTTTTGCTTGTGACTGAAACGCTAACCAATCGTCCCATAGCCCTGCGCGACCATGCCACTGCATAGCTTCTCTGAGTTCCGTCTCTTGTTCTTTTAAAGTTTCCAGAGCCATGAATGCTTCCATGTCTGACTTGCCGCCTGTTTTGTTCGCCTTCTTGGCAATGACGCTTTTACTGTTGAAATAGTTTGTTACTTGGTTGGCTACGCTGTGCAGTTCTTGGCCGTTACTTATTGCGTTCTTGATTACACCGAATGCCGCGTTCGCGACTGCGATTTCTGCAAGCATGGCTCACCTCGATCAAAGTTCTGGTCTAGTTGCAGGGAAATCAGAAGTTGACGGCCAGCCTCGTAATTCAGCCCTGTAGGTCAGGATGTTGTCACGGTTAGGCCAGTCTGCAATTCCTGCGGCTTTGTCGGTAGCTTCTAGTTCTGAGTTTCGCCATATTCTTGCAAGGTCTTCTTCTGGGATAGGGTCTGTTTCAAACACAACCTCTTCGTATCTACCAGCAAAATGCTCTGTAACAAAAGCCTCGTCAGCTTGGATGCGATTAATTTCTTCGTTACTTTCGTTCTTTATAATATAAATAGACATCTTAGCCTCCTTTAAATAAACATTACTATGCAAAGACCGTCACCGCCGGAAGCCCACACCCGCCCCGAAGCTGAGGTCATAGTGGAAAACGGCCCGTTGTAAGCTCCACTGCCACCACCGCCAACGCCGCCATATCCTGCGCGTATTTCACCAGTAGCAGCATAGTTCTCCTGACTTACGAAGGAACAAGCACCCCCACCTCCAAAGCCTCCCCCATTGCCAGCATAAGCGTAAGAGGATGTACTATTAGCGAAATTCCATGCGGAAGAACCGCCGCCGCCACCACCAAAGGAACCATCCGCAGAATAAGCAGTAGAGTTATAAGCAAATCGTGCGAACCCACCTTCACCTTGAGCATCAATAACGCTAATTGTGGGAGACCCTGTAGGCCCACCAGAAGTGGCAGTCCCTGCTATAGTTGTTTGAGCGCCAACCACGCTAGATAGAACAGTGCTATCTTTAGTCGCACTCCCTCCACCACTAAGCAGTGCTAATCTATCACTACCAACACTATTAACAGCGCCCGCTGAACCTCCAACACCAGCCCCTCCAGTTGCTAAAAATCTGTTGCTTGGCACGGCGCCGCCGTGGTCAATTGTTATGTTGCCGCCGGTATATGATGTTCCATATAGAGCAACAGAGCCGCCTCCTGTTACTGCTGCGCTGTATTGACTGCCAGCGGCACGAGTAACTGACCCTCCAGCACCCCCAGTAAAATTAAAATCTCCTCCAGAGGCTGTACCGCCAGTACCTCCGGCAACAACGTGGGCGTTATTGTTTCCACCTGACACCATCTGCCCACCGCCACCGCCATTTGCGATTAGGTTTACAGACACCGCTGCGGAAGCTGTAACAAAACTAGAATTACCAGCGTTATTTCCTACTCGTGTAGAATTAATACTGTTAACACCTGTTGAGCTGAACCCACCTGCGCCTATAGTTACAGTAAAAGTTTCTCCGGCTGTTACTTCAAATACTTTTTCGCTGTATCCACCGCCACCGCCTCCAGTACCACTACCATAATTTGATTGAGCAAACCGGTTTTGATTCGCAACAAACGCCCCTTGGCCGCCGCCACCCGTTATAATAACTTTAATTTTACCTGTTGCTGGAGCCGTCCAAGTTTTAGATTGCCCTATAACAAATTGCTTGTAGGGTAGTGGGGCTGCATCTCCACCCCCGCCTGAGATAAGGTCTGTTAGATTTGACATTTAGATAAATACCCATGATGAAGTTGAAGTTCCAATAAGACCAATGCTCATATTAGCCACATCAATTGTTAAGTCTGAAGATTGTCCTGCAATAGTGCTGCTGTTGCGACCAACCACTGTGTCGGTAAAGTTACCTACAGTGACGTACACCTTCATGCCTACAGTAGGCGTTGGAAGCGTGAGAGTCACACCTGATGCACTGACAAAGTGATGCGTATTAGCTGTAGCGTTCGCGTTGCTGCCCACAGTGGCCGTAGGAATACCAGCGGCTATCGTGTCAGCAAGGACGCCTGTTGTTACTTTCGTTAATGCCATTAGCCCACCTCTGGTTTTGTATCTGGGAATCCGTTGATGTATTCGCCATCGTCATTTTGTGCTGGCCAATCACGTAGTGCCTGACGGTACAAAAGGATCGCTTCAGCGTTTGGATAGTCGGACACTGTGGCGGCTATGTCAGTTCGTAGTAGTTCTGCATCTCGCCAGAAGATTGCTGCTGATGTTGGCGATACCAAGTCAGCTTGAATTAGTAAAGCCATTATTTAATCCTCGTGTAGTTTTGTCCAACACCCGCGACAGCAATGTTATTACTGCCTATGCCAATATTATCGTCGTATCTGTAAACTGTCTTGTTAGTATTGCCCACCATTAAGAACTGAGTACCGTCATGACATATATCAGTTACGGAAGTGTCTTGTGGATACACACTAGTTAAATGCCCAAGAAACGTACCGGTTCTGTCGTACTTCAAAAAGCTGTTATTCTGGGTACCAATAACGTAAAGATACGAGCCGTCCCATGTGATGCCATGAGCCGTAGTTTCTTTACCGGATATGTCGAAACTAAAGTTCTGATACACGCCCGCTTGGTTGTATTTGTAAACTCTGTTAAAGCCTTGGCTCACTATCCAGTAGTCAGTGCCGTCGAATGTAATACCCTGATGGTTAGCGTAATTTGAGGTGTTATTAGCGTTTGCTAAGAAACTGCTTACATACGTCCCCGTAGTGGTGTACTTATACACTCCGTTTCTGGCGTTGTTGCTGTCTAAGATACATAAGTGTGTACCGTCCCACACCATGCCTGAAGGCGTAGCCATTTGATTGTATGTGAGCCATTCAATGTTTGTATAAACCCCATTACCGCTGCTGTTCACTGAGTACTTCTTAACATACGCATAGTAACTGTCAATTACGTAGTAATACGTGCCGTCAAACGCTAGACCCCTTGGAAGATTTGAATTACCGTGGTTCGCTGACCAGCTATCTCCAGTATATGAAATAGCAGCCGTGGCGTCAGGGTAAGTAGCCTTGTCCGTGGAAGCCACGCCACCTTTGAGATACACACGACCATCAGCAAGAGTAATTAGATTCTCTGTTGAGTTTAAATATACAACCTCATTTATCACTGAGGCACTACCGCCTCCACCCAAACTAATAGCCATTTAAAGCTCCTTCCATCCAATTGCTGAGTCCAAAAACACTAGGGTTGCACCAGCGTCTGCCGCCAATGTCCCGTCATCTGTTGTTGAATTAATTTTAGAGCCGTTACGGCCTACGGTTACTGCTGCTGTACCAGCATTCTTGATAAACACCACGTTGCCCGCTGAAGGGCTTGCAGGCAGAGTGATTGTCACTGCGCTACCTGAGTTTACGATTAGCTGGTCTTTGGTAGCGGCTGTGTAGTTTCCAGTTTTTATTGCAAAGTCGTTGAACGCACCACCAATGGTTGCAAATGCTAACGTGCCAGAACCATTCGTTGTAAGGCTTTGACCTGCTGTACCGTCAGTGACATTTAGCCTTGCTATGTCAACAGAGTTGTCAGCTATCTTTGCGGCTGTTATGGCATCATCAGCTATTTTTGCTGTAGTAACTGCACCATCGACAATCTTTGCCGTAGTCACTGTGTTGTCGCTGGGTGTGCCTACGTTTGTGACTGCAATAGCCGCTACCATAATCTCAATGGCTGACCCGTTTGCAGGAGCTTCAGAGAAAGTAACTACTGCGGGTGTTGCGCCAGATACTGCATACGTTGATTTGTTCTGATACACACCATCGACATACACCAGCGTGTTGTTTTCTATTGCTGCGCCAGATAGTGAGAAGGTTACGTCACTACCATCACCAGTAAAGCTGTTGAGCAGCAGGTCAGCAGCACCGCCACCAATCTCGCCCCACTCTGTGGAGTAGCCTTCAAACTTGCCTTCCGTGGTGTTGTATCTGAACTGACCAGCTACGCCTGTGGGTCTTTGCGCTGTAGTACCTGCTGGTGTTCGCAAACTTGTGGGTATTACCAGCGAATCAATTGATAAAAATTGGAGAGTATCACCATCATTGACGTTGCCTGTCCCATCGCCATCGGCTCCAGCGGCACCTGTCGGGCCTGTCGGGCCTGTCTGACCTGTCGGGCCTTGCGGGCCTACTGCACCTGTCTGGCCTGTCGGGCCTGTCTGACCTGTTTGTCCATCTGTGCCATCCTGACCACTCGCGCCAGTTTGCCCTGTTATGCCAGTTGGGCCAGCAGGGCCGGTTGAGCCTTGAGGGCCAGTTGAGCCATTCGTTCCATCCTGACCTGTTGCACCCGTCTGACCTGTCAAGCCTGTTGGGCCAGTTGGGCCAGTTGGGCCAGCAGGGCCGGTTGGGCCAATGGGGGCTGAAACCCAAGCCGCGCCGTTGTAAAATCTAAGCAGGTCTAGCGTAGTATCAAAATACAACGCACCCGCAATAAGATTTGTGGTTGGCGCACTTGTGAGAACACCGCGCCATGTTGAATTGAGTGTTGCAAGGCTTGCAGCCGCGTCTGTCGCTGATGTTGCAGCCGCTGTTGCTTGGACAAGTGCATCGCCCTCTGCCGCGTCTTGCAGAGTTGCCGATGAAATATTTTCATAAAAACCTGACATATTAGTACCCGCTTAAAACTAATTGTGTTGTCCCAGATACTTCCGCTTGCCGGGTGTGAGACACCACGCGGCCATATGCTGTCTGGTAGCCTGCCTCCCACCTAGAATCGTCAGCACCTAAAAACTTTGCAGCCTCTGAAAGTGCGCCATAAAGGTAAAGTTCAGGTACCGTTTTAAGAAGGTCATTGGTTGTCGCTGTATCTGACAAGGATGGAACTTTGTAGTAGTAAATGACTTTTAACTTGTCGTTTACAGAAACAGTAGGTGTTGGGTGGAACCTAAACTCATTTGCCTCTCTAGCAAAAATAGTGGGTATGCCACTATTGGCAGTTTGGCTACTCAACAAACCCAATGAAACTCTATCGACAGGCTTGTCGTTAAAAAACACGTCTTTAATTTCTAAAAAGTCAGCAGGTATTGTTGCTTTACCCTGGCTGTCGGTAATAATGTATGCTGTCTTTTCAATGCTTGGAATTCGTAATTCATGCGCCAACCGGGACTCGACCAACGCAATAAAATCTGGTATTTCGGCTGACAAATCTGTTCGGTTTAACCAATTAGCAATTGAGTCTTTAAGCCCACTGTATGTTTCGATGCTCATAATCGACCGCCGCCTGTGCGAAGGTATGCGTACTCTGTAGAGTTAAGCTTTTGCTTCATGCGTTTAAGGTCTTCTGCATTCGGAGCCATCACGTTGATGCCTTCCTGCATCCACTGCACAGCAACAACATCAGGTATGGTTGCTACGCGAACCATGTCACCCATGCGCTGCCCTTCCGCTTGCTCCCTGGCTCGCTTGTTAGCTTCAAGTATCGCAGTTACGTCTTGAGAGTGGCTGATGTGGATTTTGTCTTCGCTCTGATCGTGTTGAACATTTGCGATCATTTCGCCAGTTGGGGAACTAGGCATTTGTAACCTCCCTAAATTAATAAAAGGATGGCCCCGTAGGGCCACCCAGTTTTATTGCTTTAAGCAGTGAGGGCGTTAATCAGACCAGATGCTTTGTCGTTTTCACAAACCAAAGTTTGCTCAGTCAACATTTGCTTCTTCTCGCTGTCGCCGTTGCGAGCAAGATCGATAGTCTGCATTGGACGCAGAACTGCGCGTGACCAATATTCAGTATCGAGTACCAAGCACGAGTTAGCTTGTAGAAAGCGATTTGGTATCACGCTGCACTCGCCGAACGGCGACACGTATAAATCCACGCTGTTGACTAGCTTGGTGCCAGTGCTGAAGTCACGCTCACGACCCGCAGAGGCTGCGAAGTTTGCAACAGTTACAGAGTGAGATGGAGTCACCTGAATCTGGTTAGGATCGCCACCAGCTTCGTATACAGACTGCAAAGTAGCCAGTAAAAGTGCCTCAGTAAAAGTGCGGTTAGAACCAGCGGTGTTAGTTGTCGCGGCATTGATCTGATTCTGAGCCGAAGTCAACTGACGAGCAGTAGTTGCGTTACCAGCGGTACCTGCCTGGCCAGCACCTACGAATGCGTGTTCGATATCTCGACGCATTTCTTTTCCTTTCATCGCGATGTTCATCGCTAGGTCAGAACTACGAGCGTGGGTATCAACAGCTTCAGAAGTGCCTGAACTCTGAACTACTTTAGTGAAAATCTGAGTATTCGCAGTTTTCATTGTAGTGGTGTTGTTAGAGGCTGCGCCTGCATCCGCGCCTTCAACGGCGGCATTCGAGCCTACAGCAGCAAGTTCTGCTTGCTGCCACTGATGTAAAGTTGCACGGGCAGTGCCTGTGCCGATTGAAGAGGTGAACGGGGTCAGGGTTGGGCTGATATCATATATAATTTCTTCGATACTCTGTTTTAGACCTACCTGGTCAAATGTCTTTAAGGTATTCGCTACTACTGGCATGATAAAATTTCCTAAAATTAAGAGTTATTCAAGAGGGCTTGAACAGCGTCTTCCATCCTTCCAGACTTCTTGAGACGTTCACGCGATTTGCGATGATTCTCTTTCTTGCCTAAATCTTTGGGTTCACCTTTCTTGCCCGACAAAGTTTTTTTGGCTGACGCTTTAACTTTCTTTTGCGTCTTCACCTTTGCCTGATCGAACTGCATGGCCTTGTACAATGCCGTAATCATTCGGTGATCGTGAACGTCGTTAAACTCTTCACTGGTCACACCTAACGTACTCGTTGCGTACTCACCAATCGAGTAGTAAAGGTCGTTGTTCCAATTAGGGATTGTCGATTTTAGAACAGTCAGACTTTCTTTCGCATTCTCACGCGACATAGCCTGCTGTTGTTCTTGATTGCGTTTTTGATGCTCGTCAGCTTGTGACTTGATAAAGTTATAAGTCTGCTGTGTCTGCTCAAAAACAGCCTTGGCCTGCTTGTATTGCTCAGGATTTTCTACAGCGGCCTGCTCCCAATTCACATTGTCAAAACGTGATAGGTCAGCACCAGATGCAGTAAGAAGTGCGCTAAGAGTGGATTCGTAATTCGCAGTTTGTTCTTCTGCGGCCTTACGCTGTTCGGCAACTACCTGCGTCTTCTTGGTGTAATCGGCTTGTCTTAGATAACCAAGTTTAATCTCTTCAACCGACACGCTTTCGCCATCGATTTCAATATTGCCTTCAGTTATGTATTCAGGCGCGTCTTCAGTTTCATCTTCAGAATCTTCGGTTGGGTCTTCGACCTCCGCAGCTTCTTCTAACTCTTCTTCAACGTCCTGTGACTCGTCGATTACTTCGTCGGTGGCCTCATCGACCACGTCTTGCTCTTCTTTAGGCTCTTCGGGGTTGTCCTGGCTGGATTCCAAAACGGCCATCAGTCGCGCATTAATATCGTCTTTATCGATGGTCTGGGAGTCCGTTGCGGTTTGCTCTTCTGACATCAAATTTCTCCAATTATACCTATTTACTCAACAGGTTGTTGTGTCTTCAATTCATAGTTGTTTATTAGCCCGGCAAACTGCTGGACAAACATTTGTCCCGCCTTAAACATCATATAGAGCCTTTCACGCTCTGCATCTGCCTCTGGCGGGGTGGCAAGGATTTGATCCATGATATTTGAGTTCATCATTTCAAACGCCCTGTTAAAAACATCGCTATGCAGCATTTCTTTTGAGGCTTCAGCTATCGTAGCCAGTTCGCCTATATCTTCTTCATTCATCGGTTTTAGACTCCACGTCAGTGGTTGGTACTAATTTAATGGTCTTACCCCTCATCCTTCCGTGAGGTCGAGGCATGGCCGTTTCCTTATCTAGTTTTCCATCACGATAAGCCTGGTACTCGTTAAACGCCTGTTTGCGTGTTTTCTTTTTGGCGTACTTTTTGTCGTTAGCCTTTTTGATAAAGGCATCAAACTTACTCGTATCTTCAATCATCATCCAATACTCACGTTGCGTTTTTGCTCGGCCTCAAGTGCCAGTTCGGCCTCGTCAATCTCCATCTGGTGCGTCTGCTTTTCAGTGTCCAGCATTAACTTCGCTTCACCGATCTCATGCTCATGGTTCATGTTCTCCATAGCAATGATCATCTTGTTCTGCTCCTTCAGCGCGTCCAGTTCTAACTGACCTTCAAGCACAGCGACCTGACGTGCTGTCATGCCAGCGTTAAACTTCTCAACTTCTGACTGCTTGGCTGCTGCCTCTTCCTGCTGTTGCTGCATCTGCTGCTGCTGCTGCTGAAACTCAGGGCTGCTAGGATCGAACAGGTACATGCTGCTTGACTTGATATTCAACAACTCAAAGGCTCGACTCAGCATCGCGTGGCGCTGTGATGCGCCGTACATTCCTCCAAGATTTGGGTCTTGGGGATTCATCGTGAACTGCTGGTCAAGGCTCAACAGCATTTGCGCTTCCTGCGCCTGCTCATCAGGTGTCAGGGCCACAGCGACAGACATCTCTGTGCGATCACCTAAGAACTGAGGATTTACAGGCACAAACTGCCCATCAAGCTGTATGGCTTTTTCTCCCTCGTACTCCACAGCCAGCTTATAAATGTCGTGCATCAGCGGCTTTAAAAAATTCTCTGCCAGATTTCTAGCCATGACCATGATTCGACGGTTGCTGGCGTTCATAAAGGTCGTAATCAAGTCGCTTGAGTTCTGCTTGCTGACAGCAGTCGAGTCCATGCCACGCGCCATACGGCTCATGCCGCTGCGCGACTCCTTCTCCACCTCCAGGTTCTCAATCGCCTGAAATACGGTGCCTGACAAGTTCGGCATCGGCAGAGGACGCACAACATTTTCAGGATTCGGGCTATTCACGTCGATAACTGCTCCAACGCGGTTGTCTAACAGGTCGCGTGGGTTTTTGACTAGTGATAAATTAGCGATAAAGCGTGAGGTGTTTGTCATAAATGTGTGATCGACTACGCCACGCTTCAAGCTGCTCTGCGTCTTCTGAATATCGAACAGAACATCCGCAAGGCTCATACCGTGGAAGCGGTGAGGCAACGGGAACGGTGTGAAATACCTAAACGGCTTCTCAGACACGATCTCTTTGTCCAGTAGCACGTTGCGGCTGTGCAGCACTTTCAGATACACGCACTTCTTCAAGTCATCGCGGTACTTTTTAATGTATGACTCGTAAATAGTGACGTGCTGCCTGTCGTTGTCAGCATCATAGTGATCGTCTTTGCGAAAACCATCAACTGAGTCTCGCCCAAGGCCACCGTCTTCAAACAGGTCGTGGTCTTCGTTCAACTTCGCAACAATCTCAGGATCGAAGCCTTCAGATAGCAACTCGCCACGGCTGCGGGAGGTGCGGTGTGAGCAGAAGTCGGCATCATTCTCGTCGGTTGCGCGTGGCGATACTAGGAAGTCTTCTGGCGGTATTGTCTCAATACAGATTTTCGACTTGTCGATCTTCCTCGCTATTTCGCCGCTGTACATGACCTGTGATGACTCGATAATCTGACCTGTCTGCGCGTCCTGCGCCTGCACAGCTTGGGCCTCTTCAGCAATCTCAAGGATAGTCACATCCGGGTCTTGCATGAGCATGTTGAAGGACGGCTCGTCTAACCCTTCAAACGTCTCCTCTTCGTACTCATAAAGGTTTTTATAGTATCTCTTGATGATGCCCGTCTTAGCGATCAGCGCATCGTGGATTACATCGTGCAGAATTTTTGTGCCGTTGTTCTCGCGGTAAAAAATGTAGTTAGTCAGTGCCGTTGCCATTTTGGCAGGCATAAAGTCCTCTGCGGTTTGCGGATCAAATTTGCAGATATTTCTGTCAGCCGTAAAGGTTTCCATGAGCATCGATTTGACCGACTCCACTGCGTCAAAAACGTCCATGCTTACATGCTGTGATCTGCCAGCGCGTTCATTGCCTAGCGGCTGGCCGTAATAATAGCGATGACCCTTGTCGCGCTGGTGGCCTATCTCGCTCTCAGCGTATGAGTCAGCCGAATCGATGTTATTTTCTAGCGATGCGAGTAACTCGTCATCGTTTATCTCAGAAACTATATTCATTTTGCTCGTATCCCGAATGTCCGTTAGTCAAATGCTCTCGCTCTACCTGGTTCTGCCCAAATCGCGTCACGCTTATCGCGGCATACCGCGTTGCGTCCATCAAATCGTCGAACTCTTTGTGTATTTTCCCCTTCTTGCGGTGATACCGCCTAAACTCTTCAAACCACGGCACCAAATTACTGAACACCCGTAGCCGCCCTGTTCTGAATCGCTCCAGCATCTCCATCAGCCCCGGCTCAACATAGTTTGTCCCGTCAGGGTTGGTAAATTTTCCGATCATCAACACCCCCGACTCCATGTACATCTCTGCCAATGTCTTGCCGCTTCCCTTTTCCGTGTTATCACCGTCGTGCGGATATATGACTGGAATGTCTTTCCCCCTCGACTTAATAACAGTTGAGTGGACGGCTGGAATCTCGCCTTCCTTCTTGTAAATGTCGTAGACATATATAGTGTCATTGTCTGGGTTATAGGCCGTCCAGACACAGGTGGTCGGGTGAGTAATTCCGAAGTCTACCGCGCATAATTTCTTGTAGTGCGGGGGTATCTCAAACGGATCGCACTTTAAAGCCTCTTCGGCTATGGGGAATACCATGCCCTCACCCAGAACGGGTATGCCCTTTGACCGCATATCCCGCTGATACTCAGGAATCGCTGCCAAAAGCTGGGTCTTAGTCTCTTCAGTGATGTGAGGCGCATCGTTCCATGTGACATTCTGGAGATACTGCCCCTTATTCGGGTTGTCCATGAACTGGCTTACCAGTTCAGTCATCCCGTTCTCTGGGGTCAAAGTGCCGACGAGGTAGCCGCCCTTCCCATCGTTACCTGTGGCTGTACGAGTTAGGCATTGAGGGTAAATTGTGGGGTCGGTTGGCTCCTCATCGATCCAAATGTAGTCCTGACTTGAACCCATTAGGACGTGTTGCCCCTGGGTGTAGGACTTAAAACTTACAAGGCTTGTATTGCCAGCCTTATGGCGTACCGCGACATCTCTTGGTAGCCGTGGCGTTCCCATCGCAGGGGTTACTTGGTAGATAAGCCTTTGAGGTATTAGGCCAGAGCCGTCGAACTTGCCTTCGCCAAGGTACATACCCATTAACTCTTTCACAATTACATCGCGTAACTGCTCACCGGATACACCCAAGCACCATATCTTGGTCGGCCTGGTGAACCTGATCCCCTCCCACCAGCTTGGATATAAGCCTGTGAGGTGAAACGCAACCTCTGCGGCCTGTGAAGCAGTTTTGCCTACGCGGTTTGCCGCCATAAGCATTCTTTGTTTATTTTCAGTGCCAGCATCGTAAAATTGCTTTTGCCATTCGTATGGCTCCCAATAGGCTAGACGGTTTTGCGCTTTGTGCAGCTTCACCACGCGGATCGCTTCCGCAATTTTAAGCGCCTTATTTTTTGCGGCCTCATTTTTTGGAAGACCGTCTTTTTTGCGAACCGCTTTTTTTGAAGTCGTTTCTGTCAAAATTCAATACCCGCGATTGGAACATATACTTCGACATACGCACCGCAACTAGGGCAGCTAAGATTAGAAACCATAGAAAAAGTATCTGACTCGTCATCAAGATCGTGATCACCGCCCCAAATTAACTCGCCTTTGCAGTGCCAACAATTCATAAATAAGACCGCCCTATATGTAACGAGATATGTGGGGGCGTACCGCCCCAGCGAGGCACCTCGATTTTGCGAATCGAACCTAAAAACGGCCCCTGGTGGGCGCTTTCCGACCTCAAATGCTCCAAGGGATGCTCCAAATAGCTGTAAGTCATTGATTTATAACGATATCTTTCCAATGACCAATGGGTGCGATCAAAGCGATGACGGATCAACGCCTGCATCCTTCAACGCTTGGAGGGCTTCATCGATGTCGTGTGTCACAGTGACATCAGCGTTTATGTTAGCGTCTACTTCCGTCTTATCCCGCCAGCCGCCTCGATTCTTTAGAAAGAATATCTGCGCTGAAGTGTTGGGCTTGTCCCCGGTTGCGCCTTCAAACAGCGCGTTCGTGACTGCCGATACGCCAGCCTGCTTGCCAGCCTTTAAGGTGCTACTAAATCGTTCATCTTCACGCTTTCGTCGGCCTATCGTTGAGACAGATATGCCCAGGCTTACAGCTATCTGTTCTTCTGAAAGCCCTATCTTTGCTAAGTCATACAGCTTTTCGTAATCAATAACAATTGTGTTTGCCAATGCTAAATCCTCTGTTAGATGTCCACTGAGGCGCATTATATCCTATCTACAACCAGTGGTTGAGTATCCCCTGCATGGTTGACCAAGATCGATGACAATATAGGCTGCATGGGTTCGCAAATCAGGCTACAACCCGCATAGGCTCTCACTTTTAAGCCTAACCTGCACAGCATGCACAAGTCCCAAAAAACAACCTGTGCAGCTCTAGGCCATGTCACCAGTGGCTTACAGCGATTCTGCACAGGTTCACAGGTTATTTTTATAAAATCCACATGAGATTTATATGCACAGCACACACAGTAAACACAGTATTTGTATATTTATATTAGATATTAAAAATAACCTGTGCATCCTGAGTAACCTGTGTTTGGTCAGTACCCATGCGGCCTACAGCCGCACAGGTTATTTCCGTTTAAGAATAATAACCTGAGTAACCTGTGCAGTTGAACCTGTGCATCCTGTGCAGGTAACACCGCCAGCCAGTTTCCCGCTGGAATTATTCTTTCCCAGATGGGAAGACATCATCATTTATACCGACCATCACCAACATCATCACCACATAAACACACCAATAAACCATCATCACTTCAAAGCCTCACCGCTCAACTGTTTTTAGGGAGCGCATTCTAAGGTTATAAAGGTGTCCTCTCTAATGCTATATGGTTATATAGCTGATATCTTTGAGGCATAAAAAAACCCCTCCGAAGAGGGGCTGTTTTGCTCTGCTTGACCCAGCACGAGCAGTGCTGTCATAGGACACGAGGGTTGCCCTTGGTCACGAGGAAACTATTTCTTTTTGGCCGTTTTGGCAGCCTTCTTAAAAGCCTTTGAGGTTGGCCGACCTTTGGCACCTGCTGGCTTCATTGTCTCTTTGCTGCCAGCCGCAATGCGCTTGCGCTTGGCGTGGATGTTTTTATATAACGACATATGTATCTCTCAATGGATTAGTTCATCGTCATCAGCGACCCAATGCCGAAGAATGTAGTCACTTTTGAGCATCTCAATTGCTCCAATCATCTCCGCTGGCGATATCCGCGTATACCAGCTATCGATGACGTTGCCGTCATCAGTTATCGCCACAGCCGCAAAGGCTTTAGCCTTGTACTCAGAAAGCATCGCCGCGAACTCGCCAAGGGCTTCAATCATCTTCGGATCAACGCCATCGGGCTTCTTGTCGTTCGCGGCCATTGGTCTGATCGGCACAACCTTATCGTCATCGCTCATAGCAGGTACTCTACAAACGACTCGACACTCAAAATAGCAACCAGCATCACGCACACCGCCACCGCGCCACAGAACTCTTTAATGTCGCGGAACATTTGCTGACGATTTCCAGCTTTCTTTTGGCAAATCATTATCGTTTTCATATCACATCTCCTTTACCGAATTATACCACCAAAGGTTGAGTTGACAACCAAAGGTGGTAATTGCGCTCAAGCGGCTACTCGCTTTCCGCACCGCGCACATCCGCTAATGAAATCGCCTTCTGGCCTCTCGCACTTGCACAGTGCCGTGCGTAATGCTGGCGCTTCGTAAAAATCGAGGTGGCTTACCACCTTCACCTTGTTCGGGCTTTTCAGCCATCGGATATCTCGTTCAGTTAATGTCATTACGCCACCTCTTCCTTGGCAAACCACTTCTCAGCTTGCTCAGTAGTGAGGTCGTAGAAAGTGCCAGTGTTGATGTCAGAGGCAATGAATGGACGTTTACGAGCGCGTCGCTTAAAACCGACCAGCATTAGCTGCATACCATCTTTCTTGTGGACGATTTCAGCGTCTAACGTCACAACCGCTGTGAACTTTTCTCTCCAAGATAATTCTTCATCTAAATCTTTTTGACTCTGCGTCTTGCCACCTTGCGTCTTAACCTTAAAGCCGTTGATCTTGGCAGAATCATCGTCATATCCGATGTTTCCCATTTCAAATTCCAGACCATACGCCTCTAAAATTGGAGTGAGTTCTTGTTGCAGAATTTCACGGATTAGCTTTGCGTTTTCACGGTTCATGGTTTCAATTTTCATTTTGTATCTCCAGTTGTTTTATGGGTGTGGCCTCTCTCGACCACAAAGACACAATACGTTAACCCCTCATATCAGTCAACCTTTAGTTGATTATTAGACCAATTTAGGCATAAAAAAGCCCCGACCCGGTCAGGTCGAGGCAAAAGATTGGCGCGAGGGAGGTCGCCAACCTGGGGAACTCAATGCACCTGCTCTACGTCACCTCCGCAATGCTCACAGGTCAACCAGCTTTCAGTTCTCTCGACAATTTGATCGCCAAACGGTTCGTGATTGATCTCTATTTCTTGATGCACTTCACTGATATCGAGGCCACCACACTTGTGGCATTGATACTCGTAGCGCATATCTTCATCTTCACTACGCTCTTCCTTTTCACCCCAAATAGCGTCCCAGTTTGTCCAAAACTCTTTGGCCGTTGGCCGTTGCTTACTGCCTTTACTCATGCTTATTCTCCATCCCAGTTTTCAGGGTCTAGCGGATCAGCCTCAACCACACCCGCGTCAATTTCATTCCAATCCACTTGAAGATTGTTGACTGAATCAAATATAAATCGGCATCCCTCAAGCGTATTTACTTCAATATGCCGCACACGCACACCTCCAACCGTTTGCTGCGTTGGTGTGTGAAACATCGCGTCATACTTTTTCAGGTCGCGCCAGAAAATGTTAGACTTTTTAGGAGTTTGATATCTGTTGTCGCGCAAAGTGCTGACATAAATATCGTGTATCTCTGACTTCGCAGCGTTGGTGCCAAACTGCACCACGTTACCTCCGACACTTGCCTGACGCATTTCACCACTATGCAGGCAATTGAGAAGCCACTCTGAGACGTTGTCTAACGCCTCTAGCTTCTGGTCTTGCAGTGCCATTGTCTGCGGCACTAGGCGCAAATTTAACTGGCTCAGATCGAAGTTTCGTAGATAATGCAGCATTGCCGCAGCACCGCCAGCGTTGTACCAAGCGTCTAGCTTTGCAAAGTATTCGCTGTTCTGCATCCTGCTGTTGCCAACATCGAACACTGCAAACCGCCTCTCGTCGAGACTGGCCGGAACAACAAACTCTTCGTTTGAAGTAAATAAAATTCGCGTGTAGTTCTGCGCCGAATAAGCATCAACGCCTTTGCGCTCAATTTGAATTTTGTCGTTGGTAAGCAGGTCTTTCAAAGCACCTTCAGATGCTTTTGCGCCAGCCCAATATGCCTCATCGGCTTGGAGCAGCAGGCAGGACTCAAGATGCCTGTTAAAGTTACCAGTGACGGCCTCTGCCCTTGCAACTATCTGGTGATGTGCCGCAAACAAATGTCCCAGCAGCTCACCAAACTTGGTCTTACCCGTACCCTTTCGCCCTCTCAGGACAAGGCCAACACCGACCTTTGTCATAGGCTTCTGGATGATCTGCGCCGCCCAGCCGATGATGTAGTTGGCGTGTGTGGCATCACCGTCAGCGATAACTTCCGTGACAAAATCGAGCCACGGGGCAACGTCACCCTCTTCAGCCTCAACCGACCAGCCTCGCCACAGGTTGTACCTGTCGAGCGTCTGCATATCAGGCGCGAAAGTCAGGCCAGCGGCATAGGTTCTACGCTCTGGATGCTCTAGCCACATATCTACTAAATTGAGCAGCTTGGGCTTTTCATCACCGCTAAGGACGCGGCAGTTCATGTGTTCCTTTTTCAAATCGTCAAGCTTATATAAGACCATGTTGTCTTTGTTAAGGTCTTCACGCAGGACACGCGCTGAACCTTCGACGTGAACAAAGGCCCACTCTCGTAGCATCCGTGGAAGCCTCTCTTCAACTACCTGCTCAGACACAACGACCTGCTCCATAGCCTTAACGCTGGCAAGCGTAACTGGAGTCTTGCTACCGCTGTCGAAACTTTGATATCGACGCTCACACTGACCGTCTTGGTACTTTGTGCCAACACTTGACCACTCGTCCCAGATTTCCCAGCCGATATCCCGACCATCGAAATGGTGGTGCAGTGCCATGCCAACTTTGAGCCACTCGTCGTGGTGCGTGTCTGCGTCCAGCCCGTCAAGCATCTGCCGCACAGCCTCATCGTCCATCTCCATCTTGGCTTTAAACATCGACAGGTCGTCGGGATCGTGATGGA
>Ga0209092_10001026_pt1 | contig 28143 bp, 25 predicted proteins | sample FraStrMetagenome_FD_187446 | JGI IMG/M metagenome (GOLD analysis project Ga0209092, IMG submission 187446) | Marine eukaryotic phytoplankton communities from Arctic Ocean - Fram Strait ARC3M Metagenome (SPAdes) (version 2) | ecosystem: Environmental > Aquatic > Marine > Oceanic | place: Fram...
GTTACCACTACAAAACCTCCTGAAATACTTTTTAAGGAGGATTCAACCACTGTTTATTTTTATCTTAAAAAACTAAAAAACAATAATTTTGACGGAATATTGGGATTCTCATCGGGGGAAGAAAATCAAGGTCTAACTTTAAATGGTTATATAAACTTAGAGCTTAATAATAATTTAAATTATGGAGAGCAATTTTCACTTAACTACAAATCTGATGGAAATGAGCAACAAAATTTTAGAGTAAGGCTATCCGTTCCTTATCTTTTTAAAACCTCTTTAGGCATTGAAACAGAATTAAAAATATTTAAACGAGATAGTACCTTCTTAACCTCTAACCAATTTGCAAAGATCAATTATCAAATTAACACCAAATCCAAAGCACATATTGGATATAAAAGTTATCAGTCTAACAATCTAAGAAAAGAGAGCTCTGCTAACCTTTTGGTCGAAGATTATAAATCAAAGTTTTTGTTAACTGGGTATTCTTTTACCAAAAGTCAAAATAATATTTTATTTCCTATCAAATCAATGTTTCAAGTAAATTTTGAGATAGGAACAAAGAAGATTAGTTCAACTAAAGAGACTCAGTTAAGAGCAGAAACACTATTTTATTATATCTTCAATTTAAACTTAAAAAATTCGATTTTATTAAAAAATAACTCACAGCTATTGTCAAGCAATACCTACTTGACCAATGAATTATATCAATTTGGTGGCATTAATAGCATTAGGGGGTTTAATGAAAATAGTATAGACGCGTCTCTTTACTCAGTTCTCAACACTGAATACAGATATCAATTTAATAACTCTATTTATGTGCATAGCATTATTGATATCGCTTATTTTGAAAACCAAAATATAGCTTTGAAAGAAAAGTTATATAGTTTTGGATTTGGTGTTGGCTTGCAAACAACATCAGGGATCATAAAATTTGGTATCGCTAATGGAAACGCTGAAAATCAAGATTTTAATTTTTCTAACACAAAAATTCATGTTAGTATTACTTCAAAATTTTAACAAATTTCCAAGAATAGTAGTAGTTTACAGTTAAGAAAAACTAAAATATAAGTTTAAAAAGTTGTGTAATTAACTTTTTATTATGATTTTTGTGATTGATCAATTCAAATAAATTATAAAAATGAGAACAAAGTTTAGTGGAATTTTAACGCTTTTACTAGCGTTTGTAGTGCAACTTACGTTCGCACAGGAAAAAACAATCTCCGGTACAGTATCCGATAATAGCGGACTACCTTTACCAGGAGTTAATATTATTGTAAAGGGCACAAGCAACGGAACACAATCTGACTTTGATGGTAACTATACTGTTAATGCAAATGTGGGACAAGCTTTAGTTTTTAGTTATGTAGGATTTAATTCTGTTGAAAGAGCTGTTACAGCAGCAACCAGCAACATTAGTCTGCAACTAACTGAAGACGCTGAATCTTTAGAGGAAGTGGTTGTAACTGCTCTAGGAATTAAAAAAGAAAAGAAAGCACTAGGGTATGCGGTATCTTCCATAAAAGAAGAAGCTATTAAGGATAATCCTGAAACAGATTTAACCCGTGTACTTCAGGGTAAGACTGCCGGTATTGAGATTACAACTCAAAATGGTATTTCTGGTTCTGCTAACAAAGTAATTATTAGAGGTATGAATTCATTCTCTGGAAACAACAATGCATTGTATGTTATTGATGGTGTTCCTTACAGTAATGATACCAATGCTTCTGGAGACTTTGTTGATGGTAACTCTGGATCGAGTAGATCTTTTGATATCGATCCAAATAATATTGAGAATATAGATATTCTTAAAGGTCTAGCTGCAACAACCTTATACGGTACAGACGGTAGAAATGGGGTAATTTTAATTACAACTAAAACTGGTAGTACAAAAAACATAAGTGCTAAACAAGAAGTTAATATATCAACCTCCTACTTTTTTAACGAAGTAGCTTCTCTTCCTGATTACCAGGATAAGTACGGTGGAGGTTTTGACCAAGCATTTGGTTGGTTCTACAGTAACTGGGGTCCTGGTTTTTATGAAGAAGGCCTTGGAGGCTGGGGAAGTGATGCTGCTTTCGATGAGAATGGAACACTAGCTCACCCTTACTCAACATCTGCATTCCTTGGAGCTAACTACCCTGATTATCAGGCTTTATACGAAGGAGCAAGATACGATTGGAAACCAAGAAACAGTGTTGAGCAATTTTTCAAGACTGGTGGTGTATCTAGTATTTCTGCAAACTTTAAAGGTAGAAGTGAGGATAACAAATTCAATTACGGAATGGCCTTTGGTCAAGTTGAGGACGAAGGATTTACTCCAGGAAACAAAGTAACTAGAACTAACTTAACTGTTTCTGGTGGAGCTAAACTTACTAACAAATTAAATGTTAGAGGTTCGATGACTTATACCAAAACAAATTTTAAAACACCTCCAGTTGCTGCTAGTTTCGGAAGTAGTACCTTTGGTAGTGGTTCTTCTATTTTTGGAGATTTATATTACACCCCTAGAAGTATCGACTTCTATGAGTTACCTTATGAAGCTCCTGACGGAAGTAGTATCTATTATAGAGATGATAATGCGATTCAACATCCACTTTGGACAATTCAAAATGCTAAATTTTCTCAAAACGTAAATCGTTTGAATGGTTTTGCATCGTTAGACTATAACTTCAACGATAACATTAATTTAAGATATCAAGGAAGTATTGATACGTATTCAGAGAATAACGTAAACAAACAAAATAGAGGTGGACGAACCGGAGATCTTGTTACAGATTCAGGTTTTTATAGTACATGGAATAATACGAATACAATTTCGGATCACAACTTAGTTTTAAGTGGTAATAATTATTCATTTTTAAATGATAATTTAGGCTTTAACTTTATGGCCGGTGCAACCTCAAGAAATAGAAAGTTTGATAGAATTGGTATTGATAGTTTTGGGCAGCAAGTATTTGACTTTTTCAATCATGAAGGTTTTACTGACTACGGTTACATAGAGTATCATGAAGAAAGAAATATTGTAGGTTTATATGGACAGTTATCTTTTGATGTAAACAATTGGGTTTTCTTAAACCTATCAGGAAGACAAGACTGGGTGTCTAACACCTCAAAAAATAACACGTTATTCTATCCATCAGCAAGTATGTCTTTTATACCAACATCTGCATTTAAAGGTATGAAGTCTGATAAAGGAATTAACTATATGAAGCTAAGAGTTGGTTACGGTACTTCTGCAAACTTTTCTTCAGGGTATCCAACAGCTACTGGCTTAAGTCTTAATACTCAAGGTTGGTTAGACGAGACGGAAAACACAACAAATTCTTTTGTAGGAAATCCAAATATCAAACCTGAGTTGTTTGCTGAGGTTGAATACGGTGTAGAGATGAAGTTATTTAGTAGAGTAAATCTTGATCTTACCTATTTTACAAGAATCACAGAGGATTTAATTATTGGCAACAATCCAATACCTTTAAGTACAGGAGCAGGTTTTACTAGTACCAATGTAGGAGAAATTAAATCTTGGGGTATTGAAGCTGAATTAGGTCTTGATGTACTAAAAAGATCAGAAGGATTTAACTGGAATGTAAATGTTAACTTCTTTGCGAACGAGAGTGAAGTTACGGATATAGGTGATAATGATATTTTAATCTATGCAGGTTTTACCAATCTAGGTAACGGTGCAAGAGTTGGATATCCACTAGGTGCTATGTTTGGTTCACGTATTGCTAGAGATGAAGACGGAAACCTATTAGTAGATGGTGTAGGTAATTATCTTGCAGATCAGGTAGATGAAGATGGTGTATTACCTTTTATTGGAGATCCAAATCCTGATTTTGTAATGAACTATACCAATACATTTGAATACAAAGGGCTATCTCTTGGATTTGCAATAAATCACACCTCAGGTGGAGATATTTATTCAACAACAACTGCTACTCTTATGGGTAGAGGTTTAACAACAGATACAGAAAACAGATTAAGTACTTACATCTTACCAGGTGTAAATATCAATACTGGTTTACCTAATGATATTCAAATCAACAACTCAAATTTCTATTTTGATAATGGATTTGCTTCACCAGCAGATGAATTATCTGTATATGATGGATCTGTAGTGAGATTAAGAGAGGTTAATGTAGCATATTCTTTACCATCTAAACTTTTAAACAAAACACCTTTTGGGAAAGTAACTATAAAAGCTAGTGCTTTTAATATGTGGTACAATGCTTACAATACCCCTGATGGTGTTAACTTTGATCCTAACACAACTGGTCTTGGTGCTGGTAATGGTCAAGGATTTGAGTTCCTAACAGGACCAAGTAGTAAAAGATATGGTATGAGTGTTAATCTATCATTTTAATAATATAAATCAAGAATAAAAATGAAAAAAATAAATAAAATTTCAGTATTATTAATTCTACTTCTTGGATTGACCTTCACTTCTTGTGAAACGACAGATTTAGATTTAGTAAATGATCCAAATCAAGTTACCGTAGTTAATGGTGATTTAGAAAGATACATGACTGCTATTCAAGTAGACTTTAAAAGTTTTGCAAATGCTATGGGTGGTAATGGAGCTTCATTAGTAAGAATCGGCCAAATGGGGTCTGTTAATTACGTGAATGCATTCGCACCAGCTAGCACCAATTTTGAATGGAGATTAGCTTATTCAAATATGTTTTCTGATATGAAGAACGCTGAAGAATTAGCTACGAGTCTAGGAGCAAGAAATAAACATATTGGTGTTATGAAAGTTTTAAAAGCTTATACACTTATGGCTTTAGTTGATTACTTCGGAGATGTTCCATTTTCTGAGGCGACTAACTTAGCAGATTTCCCACAGCCAAACCTTGACGATGATGCTTCTGTTTATGCAGCTGCAATTAGTATGCTAGACGATGCTAAAACTTTATTACAAGACGATGAGAGTATTAGCATAGGAGTTGATTATTATTATAACAATAACTTTGATAAGTGGGTAAAACTTGCAAATACGTTAAAAATGAATGCCTACCTGAACACAAGATTAGTTGACGGTGATGCAATAAACAAGCTTAATGCAATTGCAAATTCAGGTAATTTTATAGCATCTACTGCTGATGATTTCCAATTTAGATACGATGTTGTTGTAAACAATCAAATTGATTCAAGACATCCTGGATATCAATCAGATTATACCGCTGGTGGTGTAACTGGTTACCAGTCTAACTGGATGATGGATCAAATGTTACAAGACGGTGATCCTAGAATACGATACTACTATTACAGACAAAATGAGTGTACACCAAATAGTATTGGTGAAGATGGAGCAGCATGTGCTCCTAATCCAGAAGCTTTATTCTGTTCTACTCAAGCTAAACCTGTACATTACCCAGGAAGTATGGTATTCTGTAGTGTTGAAAACGGATATTGGGGAAGAGATCATGGATTTGGCGGAGGTATTCCACCAGATACTTTCTTGAGAACTGGTCGTGGAGTTTACCCAGTTGGTGGTAACTATGACGATAGTCGATTTGCATCGGTTGGTCTTGAACAAGGTGGTGGTGGTGCCGGTATTACACCAATCTGGTTAGCCTCTTGGTCACATTTCATGCTGGCTGAAGTTGCTTTAGTTTCAGGGGGTGCTGCAAGTGGATACCTACAAGATGCTATGCAAATATCTATCGATAAAACTATGAGTTTTGGATCTCTTGACGGAGAAGCGGATTTATCAACGACAGATAACGGTGGAACCGTTCCTACATCAGGAACCGTAAGTGATTATATTTCAGCAAAAGTTTCTGAGTTTAATAACGGAGATATGGCAACCAAATGGAACGTATTAGGTTTACAGAGTTTTGTAGCTCATTATGGAAACGGATCAAATTCTTACAATTACTATAGAAGAACAGGTTATCCAACAACTTTACAGTTCACGGTTGAGCCTACACCTGGAAATTTTGTGAGATCATTTTTCTACCCTGCTGATGAAGCAACACCTAATCCAAATGTTGCTCAAAAACCAAATGTAGATGGTCAAGTGTTTTGGGATAATAATCCTTCGTCACCTGGATTTCCATCAGCTAATTAATATAAAAACAAATAATTATGAAAAATATATTTAAATCAATATTAGTGGCGATTGTAGTTCTAGGAAGTTTTACTTCTTGTGAAGAAAGCGATTTATCAATTGACACATTATACAACGAAGTTGATACTACTGGAGCAGCCTTAAGAATGTTATCATATCCTAACGATTTGGTAAATGTTTCAGGCGGAACTTTTTCTAACTGTATGTGCTACTCAATGGAAGTACAAGAAGGACAAGGAACACCAACACCAGATTTTAAAGAAGTGCGTGTTTATTTTTCGTCTTATAACGATCAAGACACTGAATTTCCAACTACAGATGCAGACGGTAATGAATTCTCAGAAGTTTTATACCAGACGATTAGCAATCCAGAATTTGATCAGTTAAGTTCCACAAACAACTTACCAATGTATGAATTGAGTATTCCAATGGAGGAGTTAATAACAGCTTTTCCCGGTGCACAATTTACTGTTCCTTCTTTTATCGTGACTCGTTTTGAGTTAGAGATGAATGATGGTAGAGTTTGGTCTGTTAATAATGCAGGAGCTACTATGGGTGGTCCATACTTTGAGTCTGCTTTCGCTAGAAAAACTATATTTCTAAATATTTAATATAGTTCAAACAAATTTTTAAAAAGCTAAGTTTCTTACAGGAACTTAGCTTTTTTTTTAGTTAAAGTTTTAAAAAAAACACAAATTACAACGAATAGTAAAATATTATTTTTATATATTTGTGTTTCATTAACTTTTTTAAAAAACATTATCATGAAAAAAAATTATTTTTTAGTAGCGTTATTATCATTTGTTATGGTAACAATGAACGCTCAATTTAGTGACGACATGGAATCATACGCTGACGGACAGCCAATTTTCGAAAATTGGTGGACTGATTGGGGTTGTGGTGGTGGAGCAGGATGTGCAATTATGTCATCTTCTGCACAAGCTAACGACGGATCTCTTTCTGGTTTAATCCCAAGTGATGGATCAACAGATGCTGTATTAGATTTAGGAAACAAAATATTTGGTCAGTGGGCTTTAGAGTTCATGATGTACGTTCCAGCTGGAAAAACAGGATATTTTAACTTACAGGGTACTGTACCAATTGGTTCAGGAGAATGGGTTGTTGGAAACATCTTCTTTAACCAAGACGGAGCTAATCCAGGAGGTGGATCAATTGATGATTCAGCATTAGGAGCAGTAGAATTTACGTACCCAGAAGATGAGTGGTTCTCAGTTGTAATGAATGTTGATATCTCATTAGGAATTGGATTGGCTACATGGCAATTTGCTGTTGCTGGAACTGACGTTCTTCCAGAAGGAACTGCATTCACAAGTGCTGATGGAACAACTGCAACTTCTTTAGGTGGAATTGACTTTTTCTCAATTGATGCTAACAACGAGTATTACATAGATACAGTAAATTACGTTGAAGGTTTCTTAGGAACTGATAGTTTTGACTCTAAAGGATTTAGATCTGCAATGAGCAATGGAACTTTAACATTAAGAGCTCAAGAAAACATTAACTCTGTTGCAATTTACAACATGTTAGGACAGCAAGTATACAATGCTAACGTGAATTCAATGAATTCTACAGTTAACATGTCTAACTTAGCAAATGGAACTTACATTGTAAAAGTTAACATCAACGGTGTTGAAGGATCTGTAAAAGTTATTAAATAATAACTTTTAGATTTAAAATTTTTAAAAAAGACTGTCTTTTCAGACAGTCTTTTTTTATACCCATAAATTAATTATGAAAAATAGAGAGAATACTATTTTTGGAATACACCCTATTCTGGAAGCTTTGAACTCAGAGCTGGTAATTGACAAGTTATTTATACAAAAAGAATCTAGCAATACGAAGATACAAGAGATTGAAACTATTTGTGAAACGAGTGATGTTACAATTAATTATGTCCCCATAGAAAAACTAAATCGATTGACTAAGGGAAACCACCAGGGTGTTGTTGCTATTTCCTCTCCTATTCCATTTCATTCTTTGGAAGGCCTAATAGAAAAAATAATTCAAGAAAAAGAAAACCCACTATTTTTAATTTTAGACCAACTAAGCGATGTTCGAAATTTTGGCGCAATCATTAGAACTGCAGAATGTACAGGAGTTGATGCCATAATTATCCAAAAAAAGGGTGGCGCACCCGTAACTGGCGACACAATAAAAACCTCAGCTGGAGCAATTTTTAAAATTCCTATTTGCAAAGTTGATCACATTAAAGATGCTATTTTTTATCTTAAAGCTAGTGATATCATTACTATTGCAGCTACAGAAAAAACCAACGAAACTATCTATGATTTAAGTTTAAATAAACCTTTAGCCATTATTATGGGTTCAGAAGGGAAAGGAGTTTCAAAATCTGTTTTAAATATTGTAGATTACAAAGCTGCGTTACCTTTATTGGGAGAAATAAACTCCCTTAATGTTTCTGTTGCATGCGGTGCTTTACTTTACGAAGTACTTAGACAAAGAAATTTATAGATCATTCTCTCTTTTTGATTTCTTTTTTTTTAAAATATAATTGACATTGGTTGTAGTTTGTATAACATCTTCAACGTCAGTTTTGGTTTCAATAAAATTACCATCTTCATCAAAATTTTTCATAAAAGGATCATTACTTGGATCGTAATCTTCTTTTTGCCAAGCATATTTTTTATTTGGAAGCGACTGTTTATTGAAAATAAATGCAAAAACAACACCCACTAGAAAGCCTGATAAGTGCCCCTCCCATGAAATTTTTGGATCTGTCGGAAAAATATACCAAATAAAACTTCCATATAAAAAAATAACTCCAAAAGACAAGGCTGTTAGTTGATATTGCTTTGATAAGATTCCTCTAAACATTAAAAAAGCTGTCAACATATAGATGACTCCACTTGCACCTATGTGGTTAGAGGGCCTACCAATAAACCAGGTTAAGAGACCCGTAAGCAATAAGCCGTAGATTAATACTTTCCATCTAATCGATCTATAAAAATAGAACAAAGCAGAACTCAATACTATCAGAGGTATCGAATTATTAAATAAATGCTTGGTATCACCATGAATAAATGGACTAAAAAGAATCCCTCGTAAGCCTTCAAATTTTCTAGGATAAATTCCTAAATGGTTAAAGTTAAAATTAAATCTAGATTCTATCCAAAAAACTACAACTATAGATAGTAATATTAATAGAGGATACAACAAGACATCATTCGAATAATACAATTCATTTTTACGACTCATAGTTATTTAACTTCAAAAAACAAACCTAAATTAAAAATTCGGTTAAATTGTCAGTTATCGCATCTGATTAAAATTGTATTTTTACAACGATGAGTATTCCTTTAGCAGAACGAATTAGACCAAAAAAATTAGAAGATTATCTAAGCCAGAAACACCTGGTGGGTAAAAATGGGACCCTTAAGGCGCAGCTAAATACTAATATGCTCTCTTCTATGATATTTTGGGGACCCCCAGGTACCGGAAAAACTACCTTAGCAACTATTTTAGCTGAAGAATCTGATAGGCCTTTCTATATGTTAAGTGCTATTGACAGTGGAGTTGCTGCTATTAGAGAGGTTATAGAAAAAGCAAAAACTAGTGATACACTTTTCTCTACTAAAAATCCCATATTATTTATTGATGAAATACATAGATTTAGTAAATCTCAACAAGATTCCCTACTAAAAGCAGTAGAAAAAGGCTGGATCACTTTATTTGGAGCTACTACTGAAAATCCAAGTTTTGAAGTAATTCCAGCACTCTTATCTCGATGTCAAGTCTACATCTTAAATCCTTTCACAAAAAAAGATTTAGAGCAACTTTTAAGCCGTGCTTTAGTCGAAGATGAGTTCTTGTCTAAAAAAAGAATTAAACTAAAGGAAACAGAGGCCCTCATGCGTTTATCTGGAGGTGATGCAAGGAAACTTTTAAATATACTTGAGTTGGTCGTTCTTTCAGAAAGCTCGGATACAGTTACGCTAACTAATGATATGGTTTTGAATAAAGTTCAAAACAATACTGTCTTATATGACAAAACTGGTGAACAGCACTATGACATCATATCTGCATTTATTAAATCGATTAGAGGAAGTGACCCAAATGCCGCTCTTTATTGGCTCGCAAGGATGGTTGAAGGTGGTGAAGATTTAAAATTTATTGCTAGAAGATTAATCATTTTAGCCTCTGAAGATATTGGAAATGCAAATCCAACCGCATTGGTTCTTGCTAATTCAACTTTTCAAGCTGTCACGACCATTGGTTATCCTGAAGCTCGTATCATACTAAGTCAATGTGTAGTTTATTTAGCCTCTTCTCCAAAAAGTAATGCTTCCTATCTAGCAATCAAAGAAGCGCAAAAAATTGTTAAACAAACTGGGGATCTTCCAGTTCCATTGGCTATAAGAAATGCTCCTACTAAACTTATGCAAGAATTAGGGTATGGAAAACAATACCAGTATGCTCATGATTATGAGGGTAATTTTGTAAAACAAGAATTTTTACCTGAACAACTAAAAGGTCAGCAAATTTATAATCCGGGAAAAAACAAAAAAGAGAATGAATTTAGAAACTATCTCAAAGGTCTTTGGAAAGACAAATATGATTATTAATCTTGATATAGAAAGTTTACTTTATCCTTTCCCTCACCTATGTCCATATTATAAAACTCATCAAATGCTACTTTTAATTTTTTCTGTTGAGAATCTTCAAAAATAATTGTAGCGTCTTTGAGAATTATCTTTCCTTTTAATAACAAATCATTGTTTGCTCCTGCTCCTTCTTGATATAAAGTATACCCGGAAATCGTTTTTCTCAATAAAAACCTTTTATTTGACTGAATATAACTTGTGTAATTCGATTTTGGAAGATTAGCCATTGCTTGCGGATAAGTAGCTAGATTGTTTTTTTGAGGAACTTCTAATTGCAAGGTTTTGTTTTCTGCTTCCTTTTGGTAAACATCCATAGAAATAAATTCATCAAAAGCTTCTCTCATAGATTCGTAATAAGCCTTCTTATAATCTTTAATTTTACTTTTACCAAACTTAGTTCTGTAGACTTCATTTCCGTTACAATCGCTGAGTACAAGTTGAATTTTTGTAAAAATAAAACCCGGAGCACCTTCTGCATCAACCCATAAACCGTCACATCGCTTGACATTTACAGGTACTTCAGCATTAAAAAAAGCATGAAACCCATATTTATTAAATAAAAATTTTGTGAGGGAGTTTAATTGATATTTATCTTTTTCATTTTGAAATTCAAACTGCTCAGAAATTACCACATAGGTATAATTATTTAATGATTTTTGAGAAAAACTATTAAAAGTAAACGCCAAACAAAAAAATACTACTAAAAGAATGCTATTTATTTTCATCAATGATTATGTTTAAACCCATTTGTAAAGATACACTTTTTGCTTTGGCAAAGTTACTGTACCATTGAAGGTTATTGGCAACAATATAAAAATTTAGTATTTTAATATTTGCCACCAATCCTAAACCAATATTATTATAAGAATAGGAATCTGCTGTATAGGTCGTTTTAAATGTTAAATAATCTGATATTTTTCGGTAATAAAATAATGTAGCTGCAAATTGGGGCCCTTTGGGTCTAAACATATTGAAAAATTGTACGCCAACCGATTGGTTGTATTTTTGATTTTCTCCCGTATTCAAACAATCACAACCTTCATCCCCACCAACAGGTCTTCCAAAATTATATTTCAATGAGGCATACGCTTTTAAAGGTCTCATCTGAGAGTACGAATTATAAATACTATCCAAGGAAAATGATTCTTCAATTTCGTCAATTAAATCATCGTAATAAGGAGGCGCAGAATTTCCACTACCGATAGGTGGAAACAATAACTCAATCCCGTCCAATGTATACTCTCCATTAATAGCATAACTCTCGACATCTTTAGTATGAAAAATAGCTCCTAAATCAATAAAACTTGCGCTTGCAGTCCATTTTTCATTAATTTCATAGGTAGCTCCTAAATCGACTCCTACACCTAAATTTCCACTAAAAAAAGCCCTGCCTAAAATTTTATTAGTTGCTGAGCCACCTTCTAAATCGTTTAATGAAGCTATTCCTGAAGTATTTAGACTTAAATTAATATTACTAATTAAGTGCTCATAGATGTTATTTCCAGATTCACTAATTCTTGTTTCAAAAGTTCCTGAATTATCGGTACTACTAAAACTAAGTAGACTTGAATAAATTTTTGCTCTAGCACCTATGGTTAATTTTTTATTCCATCTTTTTGTAGCGCCTAAATGATAAACCATTAAAAGGTCTCCCCTGGTATTTATTTCACCTAGATCAAATTTTTTGCCAATATAATTTGCATTGCCTTCCCAAGCCAATAAAGCAAGATCTTTTGGAAAGTAAAACACAAAATCAAATTCTTGATATAATCCCCCTGAAAAATAAAATTCTTTTTTATTTTTCCAACCAAAATTTAAAATCTCTAACTGTTGTGTCGTTGTAAAAAAGTCGCGGTCGTCCAATTCGGATATCGTATTTATAATTCGAGTATTGATATCGACACTGGATTTTTGAAATATATCATAAGCAGAAACACCTGAAGATCCTCCGTTAAAATGCAAATGAGATATTAATGGTATTCCTATATGAAACGAATTAGAAATTCTAGCCCCTGGATTTAGCAATAAAGCCTGAGGTGTTTCATCTAATCCATAAAGAACCTCCTTATTTTGTGAAAAAAGTGAGAATCCCCAGGAGAAAAAAATACAATAGAGAAGGTATTTCATTCTTCTATTCTTAGATAGTACGTAGCTTTTGATTGCAAATCTAGATTTCCATTAATATTATTTAGGGATGAAGTTGCAATGGTGTTTACCACCACTTTAGTAGCCATGGTAAAGTTGACAAGAGCGTTATTTTCGATAATCTCAGTAAATTCAGTGATAACGGGATCAATGTTATTGCCAGCCTGAACAGGCACAATTACTTCGTATTTAATTTCGTTATTGTCATTTAAAAATTGGTATTGAGCTAAAAAAGAGACCGGAAAACTATTGGTGTTTCTAAAATAGAAATCTGCTCGAATAATATTTTCAGAAACTATTCCACTGTCTAAAAAATCTAAATCAGTAGTATCCGATACGATTGTATTGTTGATGCCTAGGTCTGTAAAGTTTTGTGAATTAATATTAAAAAAAATAAAATCAAGTTCTAAAACTGTTGTTAATGCTATATCGTCTGTTTGGTTAAAGTCGGTATCTTTTACACAAGCACTAAAAAGAAATGCAATAAAGGTGAATAAGAATAGTAAGTATAAATTCTTTTTCATAAGCTGGGGTTTTATTTTTTATAACGTTAATAAAAACCCTATTATTACAAATAGTTCTTTATTTCTAGAAGTGAATCTATTGATTTGATTTTTTTTGAAATACTTTCATTCCTGTAATTGTAAAAAATGGTTTGCATTCCAATATTATTTGCACCTAGAATGTCTGCTTCGAGTGAATCTCCAATCATGACGCTTTGAGTAGGAAAGGAATTAGCCTTATTTAGTGCTGTCAAAAATACTTTTGGATTTGGTTTTTTTAAACCCACTTCTTCTGAGGTAGTAACCGTTGAAAAATAACGGTCAATTCCACTATTCTTTAATTTTTTATGTTGAACCTCCTCAAACCCGTTAGTTATAATATGAAGCTTATATTTTAAAATTAAATAATCTAAAATTTCTACGGCGCCTTCAAAAAGATGATTATCAAAAGGGAGTTCTTGAATATAGGCATCTGCAATTTCATCAATTTTTTCAGTCGAATAAATTAAATCAAAAAAATTAAATGAATCTATAAGCCTTCCTCTTCTAAGATTCTCCTTACTTACTTTATCCTCCCGATATTTCTTCCAATATTCTATATTTATTGGTTCATAGATTTTTAAAAAAGCATCAAATTCAATAGTTATTTTAAATTTTTTAAAAACTCTTTTAAAGGCAAGCATTGAGTTTTTATCAAAGTCCCACAAAGTGTGATCTAAATCAAAAAATATATCTTTAACTATTATTTTTTTATTCATTTAATTGGAGTTTATTGAGATCCGAAAACAACTTCTTCCAAACCATATTTCGTTTAGAATTAATAAAATTATAATTATAAAAGATCATCGAAAAAGTACCATTTACGTCTAATACCGAATTTTTAATTTTTTCAACAAAATCTCTTTTTTTAGAAGTAGAAACATTTTCAAAGGCTTTGGTCGTCATTGCGATTGGATGAATTAATAGTGGAGACACAATTTCGTAATCTAAATCATAAAATAGGAAAGGAGTACAAGTACTTGCTCGAAAACCAATTGTCGTTTCATAAACCATGGTGAAATCTTTTTTTACTTCTAATTCTATTAGATTCCGATAATTATGGGGCAAACTCACTAAATATTGATCATTTATAGAACTCACTAACCTTCTATTGATGATAGCTTCTATTTTTTCCTTTTCTTCATTTTGAACGAATAAACTTTGTAATGCATCAAACGAAAAGAGTAAACCAATTTCTTTGTAGTCAGCAATATTTTTAATCAGTAATTTTAACGCTGACTTTTGTGAATTTAAACTTTCTTGATAATTTTTAGAATCTCCTAATAAAAAAAAGACCGTTAGTTTATTCTTACTTTTTTTGACGGTGTTTATAATCCAATTAAAAGTATTGTATGGATCTTTTCTAAAACCAAATAGTACTGTCGTTCTATTAAATATATTTTTTAAGTTAAAGTTTATTAGATCATCAAGATACGCTATACTGGTCCTCAACAATCCTTTATTTTTATATAATAAAGGATAACTTGCATTTACGAGTGTATGAATATTTGGGTTTTTATCTTTAAATATAAGTTCAGGAAAATATTTTAATAATAATTCTTTAAATTTATATGCCCAAATATCTACGATTGGTGATTCTAAAAATCCAAATTTGAAAGCAATACTCTCCGAGGCTAAAAAACGCCCCTTGTGATCTTTTACATGTGGTAAATATTCTTCATATCTAGATAAAAGGTAAAAACTGGCAGAAAATATATCAAAAGGAAGTGAGCTATTTTTTCCCACTGTAAAAAAACATTTTGTTTCCTCCCAGTCTTTAACTACAACATCAATACTATCAAATCCTTCTTGAAATAATAACTCCGCACTTTGAAAAAATAATTCATTCCCTAGTTCTTTTTTTCCATACGATATTTTGGGTCCAGAATAAGCTATAAATTCCTCTATACTTGAAGTAAAATTAATTTTTAAACCTAGAATTCGTTTACAAATATGATTAAAAATATAGGTAATTCGCTGGGTAGGTTTTGATGTATATATTAATAGCATAAGGATCCTATAGTAGGCTTTTATCAGCAAAGCTAAAGTACGAATTTTCGGTTATTATTAAATGATCTACTACTTTTAAATCCAGAATTTCAGCAGCTTCTTTTATTTTTTTTGTGATATTTCTGTCTGCATCACTGGGTTTTAATGTTCCGGAAGGATGGTTGTGAGTTAATACTAAACCAACTGCGCCTAACTGTAAGGCAGACTTCAAAATTAATCGAAGGTCTACGGAGGTACACGTAATGCCACCTTTACTTAAAAAAGATTTTTTTAAAACTTTATTAGAACTATTTAGGTAAATGACCCAAAATTCTTCATGAAATAACTCGCCAATGATTGGTTGCATTAATTCAAAAACAGAACGACTTGAATGAATTGTTTTTTTAACCAAAGCTTTTTCACTTCTTCTTCTTCTACTCAATTCGAGTGCAGCTACAATAGTAATCGCTTTTGCTTCACCAATGCCTTTAAATTCGATTAATTTATTTACGGTAAGTTTCCCTAATTCATGCAAACTAAAATCGACAGATGCCAGTATTCGCCTACTTAAATCTACAGCACTTTCATCTTTATTACCAGAACCAATTAAAATGGCAACTAATTCTGTCTTACTCAGCGAACTTATACCTTTTATCAATAATTTTTCTCTTGGTCGATCCTCTACATTCCAAGACTTTATTGAAAAAAATGAATGGTTTTTTTTCAAAATATTCGTTTTTTATAATTGAGGAGTGTTTAAAGATAAGGAGGTTCTCTAAAATATTTATATACACTTAAACTATTTTTTTAAAAAAACTCACAAAATTCACTTTATCTACATTTAAATACTTTTAACCTACAGTTAAATGTTTTTTATCGATATATTTTTTCTTTTTTCCTTGTTTAGTAAGTTTAAGTTGTATAATTTTGCAGTCGATATAAAACATATGTTCATACCTATTAATACAAAAAATAATAATAAAATATAAATGAAAAAATTAATACTTATCGTAGTTATGCTATCTAGTGGAATGAATGCACAAAACAACAAGTTTTCATTTCCAGAAAATAAACAAAGCGATTTAAATAATCAACAGCTGGTATTTGAAGTAGCAGGAACTCCAAAAGAATTATATCACAGAACTATAAATTTTTTGGAAAAAAAATACAAAAACTCGTGTTTTGTATTTTTAACCAAAGAGGAAGGTGAAACATTAAAAATAGAAACTAATTCAAAATTGTACAAATGGGAAGGAATCAAAACATGTGCTTCGTATCAAGTTGAATTTGATTTTAATCAAAATCAAATTGGTGTTTCAGTACTAAATTTGACAACTGGAAATTACGATATACAAAAAATGTGTTCCTATAATTATACCCACAAACCAAACGGAGCTATTAAGAAAAACAAAAAACGATTTACATTAAATGTAATAGAAGCGGTGAACACATTAATGAGTGATATGTATGTAGGTATCCAAAAAAATTCTCCAGTTTCTAAACAAAAAGAGGATTGGCTTATAGCTTCCAACAGTAGCGAAAATACTCAACCTATCAAATAGTAGTTACATAGCTCCATGATTAGTAACTTACTATTTAATTTCTTGAGTTTTTAAGAGCCTGAATATGAAGTATTGACTTATTTTTTTGCCTTATTTATTGAATAAGCAATAAAAATATAAATCAAAATCAATATTCCATTTGTAATTACGTAGCTAGCAAATTTGCCTGATCTTTTGAGATTGAGAAAAGATTTTATCAAAACAAAATATCTTTTAAAGAAGGAATAAAAGTCATAATTAGCTAAAAAACTAAGAAAATTAGCTCATAAAATTGAAAAAAACACCGAAAAGGATCCATTTAAGTTACGAATAAAGCATTTTTAGCAGGTATCTTTTAGTAAAATTTATCAAATCTGTTCTTTACATAATTTATTTTTTTAATTATCGTAATAATCATCAATTATTTAATTTTAATAGTGATCAACCTAAAAAAAAAGTACACTTTTATATGCTAATTTTGTACTATGGTAAATGCTTATATACGAGGAACAGGTTCTTATGCACCTAAAAATATTGTTAAAAATGATTTTTTTGAATGTGTAGGATCTTCAGATCAATGGATCTATGAAAATTTAGGTATCAAAGAACGTCGAATTTCAACTGGAGAAACCACAAGTGATTTAGCTTATCAAGCAGGTCTGTCAGCAATTCAAAATGCGAAGCTAGACCCAGATGAAATTGATTTAATTATCTTAGCGACTGCAACTGCAGACCGACTTGCCCCTTCTTGCGCTTGTTTTGTTCAAGAAAAACTGAAAGCAAAAAATGCAGTGGCTTTTGATATCTCTGCAGTTTGCTCTGGAGCGTTATTTGCAACTTCTACAGGAGTACAATACATTAAATCTGGAATGTATAAAAATGTTCTGATTATTGGAGCAGACACTTTTTCAACAATAACAGATTGGTCGCGAAGAGATGCTGTTTTTTTTGGAGATGGTGCCGGAGCAATTGTACTTTCTAGCACTACTGATGACAAAGGGTTTATCGATTTTATATTACATACAGACGGAACAGGGAAAGAGCATTTTACCGTTCCTGCTGGAGGGTCAGAACAACCTGCTTCAAAAGAAACTATTGATAATGGTCATCATTACTTTCAAATGAATGGTCCTGAAGTATATAAAACAGCTATTAAGGTGGTTCCTAAATGTATTTCTGAAATACTTTCGAAAAACAAAAGACATATTGATGAGATTAAGTTTTTATTACCACATCAACCAAGTATAAAAATACTTCAAGAAGTTGCAAGACGAGTTAACATGCCTTTTGAAAAAGTTAAAACTAATATGGACCGATACGCTAATACATCCGGTGGCACCATCCCAATAATACTGGATGAGACTCTAAGAAACAATGAGCTAGAAAAGGGAGATTTACTATTATTTGCAGCTGTAGGAGCTGGCTGGACTTGGGGAACTGCCTTGTATAAGTGGTAACCTATTATTAACTAAACTAAAACATTATGCTTACAAACACTACTTTTTTAATTACTGGAATAGCAGATAAACAATCTCTTGCTATGTATGTTGCTAAGGAAATTATTAAGCAAGGAGGCTCAGTTATTTGCACGGGCTTAGGACTTAGTTCACATCACAGCAATTTATCTGAAAAAGCTCAAGGATTTCTGACAAAAAATTTTGAGGATTTTAAGAAATCAGTATTTAATGAATTAGGAGATGTATCGGTAGAAATACTGGACGTTACCTTAGAAGAGAATATGGATTCTTTTGCACGGAATCTTTCTAAAAAAAATATACAATTAAATGGTTTTTTACATGCTATAGCGATGGATAAAACTATCAGAAATAAGGAGGTGAAACCTTTATTAGAAGTTACAAAAGAAGAGTTTTGTGATACGATGGATGTATCTGCCTATTCACTGATTAGATTGTCTCATTACCTACTTAAGTATAATGTTCTTCAAACAGGCGCATCCATATGCTCGCTTAGTTATATAGCAGCAGCTAAAGTAACCTTTCATCCTTACCGAAACATTAGTATTGCCAAAGCTGCATTGGAAAGAATTACGATAGAATTAGCTGATGAGCTGGGCAGATCTAACAATATACGTGTGAATGCGGTAAGATTTTCGCCATATATGGGAAGTAAGGCAGGAAATGCGACCTTAAATGAAGAAGATGTTCAAATTTCTGACAAAATGAGCCCTCTGAGAAATGCAAAACCCCAAGATCTTGCTTTTGAAGTGGTTCATTTATTTAGACCTGACCTCAGAATCACTGGAGAAATTAGACATGTAGACGGGGGTTATCACATTACCGGCTAAATTTTCAGAAATCCAAGCTTATTTATTAACTTTGTATTGGTTAAAAAATCATTAGCGCCACATATCGTTATGGCATTAATCATTCTCCCTATGATAAGAAAAATTAGTTCGATCCTTATAATACTTTCTATTTGTATTTCAGTAAATGCGCAAGTAACTGATGAAAATACAATTTTAGAGGTAGAAGAAAAAACGGATCAGGAAGGCAATGGTAACGATAAAAAAGTGAAAAAAGTCATTATACCTACGTTATCCTACAACAGCAGCATTAAAACTTCTTTTGGTGTTATGGCTGGAATGTATTATCACACCAAAATTAAAGATACGATATCTCCAGAGTCCATTTCAATGTTTATTGCTTCCTATTCTACCAATAAAACATGGTTTGCAATAATTCCTAATAAATTTTATTTAAAAGAAGATAAATACCGATCGATATTTGTTGCAGGTGTTGGAAATGTTAATTTTCAAACCTATCTTGATTGGGGAAATATTTTTAATAACCTACCCATAAACCCTCCTCCTATTTTTGGAGAAGAGGGTACTTTTATTGATTATTCAACTAAATTTGAATTTGTATATACCAACTTTACAGTGAATATTTATGACCGCCTGTATCTAGGTTTAAACTTCATGTATGCGCACACTAATACAACGTTTGATATCACTGAAAATCTGTCAGATTCCCAAAATTTATTTGGCTTTGGATTGTCTTCTGAATATGACAAAAGAGACAGTCAGATGCTCCCAATTACTGGGTTCAATTCGAAATTATTCACCAATACTTTTTTAGAAAGTTTAGGAAGCACTACCAATTATACAAACATAACTTTTGAGTACAATAACTATTTTAAGCAAGGAGAACTAAATACACTACTTTTAAGAGCCTACGCACAAGCAGCCTTTGGAGACGTTCCCTTTGCAGGACAAAATGTGGTTGGCATGGACGATTTACGAGGATACTCCAACGGAAAATTTAGGGCTAACCAAGTATATGATCTGCAATCAGAGTACAGACATTGGCTTTCAGATAAATGGGGTTATGTCGCTTTTGGAGGGATTGCTACTGCAATAGATAAAGCAAGTGAATTAAGTTTCGAAAAGCTATTACCCGCAGCAGGAGTTGGCGTGCGGTTTATGGCTATTCCAAGTTCAAAAATTTCTGTTGGCATTGATGTTGCTGCTGGTAAAGATGATTGGGGGGTTTATTTTAGAATTGGCGAAGCTTTTGGCAGGTAAACTTAAAAAGGGCTATTTTTAAACATTAAACTCCTAAAAATGAGATTTCAATAAAAATCATTTTCCAAAAGGAATTTAACTTAATAAAGATAAAAAAAAGCACTTACTAATAGTAATTAAAATAATTGCTTTAATTCATCAAAATTAAGTCCTCCATAATTACCACTACTCATTAATAACAAAGACGAATTGTTAAATTTTTGAGAAAACAAAAAGTCTTTAAATTCCAAAGGATTAGTATAAACTACAAGATTATCGCTCTGAAAAGCATCCTTAATTTGTTGTTGACTTATGGCTTGTAATTTTTTAATTTCTACAGCATGTGGCGAGTAAAAAACGACTGCATGATCTGCAGCATCTAGTGTTCCTCGATATTGATTAAGAAATTCAGGATTTAGACTACTATAAGTATGTAACTCCAAACATGCAATAAGCTTTCTGTCTGGGTATTGATTTTTAAGTGCATTGGTAGTTGCTAGCACTTTTGAAGGAGAGTGTGCAAAATCTTTATAAGCGATAGCGTTGTCGGTTTCAGCTATTTTCTCCAAACGCTTACTTGCTCCTTGAAATGTCGAAATGGCCTCGTAAAAATCATTTTCGTCAATACCTATTTGCTGACAAATCCATTTAGCTCCTGCTAAGTTATTTAGATTGTGTTTCCCAAATATCTCAATGGGCATAGAGCCCTCGTCAGTTTCTAAAATAGTAATTCCATTTTCTACTATATAATCCGGAGTTTGATAGGGGAATTTTCTAATGGTATTTTCTGAATTTTCAACGACTTTTTTTACCTCAGCATCTTCAATATTATAAGTAATACTTCCTCCTTTAATAATTGAGTCGATAAATATTTTAAATTGTTCTACATAAATATCCCAAGTAGGAAAAACATTAATGTGGTCCCAAGCTATTCCGCTCAATAAAGCAATATTGGGCTTGTACAAGTGAAATTTTGGACGACTGTCTATAGGTGAACTTAGATACTCGTCACCTTCCAAAATAATAAAATCATTTTCGTCCGTCAATTTAACCATGACATCAAATCCTTCCAATTGAGCTCCAACCATATAGTCAACATCTCTATCAAAATAATGCAATACATGAAGTATCATAGATGTAATGGTCGTCTTTCCGTGACTACCGCCTATAACCACTCTTGTTTTAAATTTAGATTGCTCATACAAAAATTCGGGATAAGAATATATTTTTAGCCCTAAGTCTTGAGCCTTCAAAAGTTCTTTGTTATCAGCTTTTGCATGCATTCCAACAACAACAGCATCTAGGTTGCTAGTTATTTTCTCTGGATACCAACCAAACGCTTCTGGTAAAATTCCCCTAGCTTCTAATCGTGTTTTTGAAGGATCAAAAATAACATCATCACTACCTGTTACTGTGTCTCCCTTCAAATGCAATGCCAAAGCTAAATTATGCATTGCTGCTCCACCAATAGCAATAAAATGTATATTCATAAGTATTCTTAAATACCCTAAAAGGTAAAAAATATTTTTTTAATTATCAAAGTTTCGAATTGTTTAACATCTCCCAGAGTCTATCTTTTAGTTCCATTAACCCTTTTTGGGCTACCGCAGAGAAAAATATATAGGGAATATCTTTAAAATCTTCATCCAATTCTTGTTTCATTTCTGCTTGTAATTCATCATCTAACATATCGCATTTTGAGATAGCAATTAATCGATCTTTATCAAGCATTTCAGGATTATAGCGTCGTAATTCATCTAATAAAATATCATATTGCTTCTTTATATCATCTGCATCTGCAGGTATTAAAAACAATAAAGTAGAATTTCGCTCAATATGTCTTAAAAAATAATGTCCCAACCCTTTTCCTTCAGCAGCTCCCTCAATGATTCCTGGAATATCTGCCATTACAAAGGTTTGATGATCTCGATATTCAACAATTCCTAAATTTGGTTTCAGGGTGGTAAACTCGTAATTGGCTATCTTTGGTTTTGCCGCAGTTACAACCGAGAGTAGTGTGGATTTACCCGCATTTGGAAAACCTACCAAACCAACATCCGCTAACACCTTTAACTCAAGTGTAATGTTCACTTCTACCCCATCTAATCCTGGTTGTGCGTATCTTGGAGTCTGATTGGTTGAACTTTTAAAGTGATCATTACCCAAACCACCTTTTCCTCCGGCTGCAATAATAAATTCTTGTTCTTTTTCAGTGATTTCGAGAATAATATTTTGATTTTCAGAATCTCTAACTACAGTTCCTAATGGAACTTCAATGATTATATCCTCACCATCAGCGCCCGTACTTGTTTGTTTACTTCCAGCACCACCGTGACCTGCCTTGTAATGTCTTTTAAACTTTAAATGATATAAGGTCCAAAGGTTTGGGTTTGCTCTCAAAATAACGTGACCTCCACGACCTCCATCACCTCCATCTGGTCCTCCTTTTGGTATGTATTTTTCACGACGCAAATGAGCACTTCCTTGCCCCCCTTTACCAGAGGTTAGGTGCATTTTTACATAGTCTACAAAATTTCCTTCAGTCATAATTTAAATCGTGAATTGAGTTATATAAAATTAATTACCACTATAAATTATCGATAACCTTGCAAAGCCTTTCAGTAACTTCTTCGATACTTCCTACTCCCTGGATTCCAAAATATTTATTTTGATCTTCATAATAATCTTTTAACACAGCAGTCTTTGTTTTATACTCGTTGAAGCGATTTCTGATTTTAGATTCATCTTGATCATCAGCTCTTCCACTTGTTTCTCCTCTTTGTAACAATCGCTCCACTAATAAATTTTCATCAACTTCTAGTGCTACCATGCCATTAATTCCTTCTCCTTTCTCAGCTAAAAAACTATCTAATGCTGCAGCTTGAGAATGTGTTCTAGGAAATCCATCAAAAATAAATCCTTGGGCATCGTTGTTTTTTTCAACTTCTGATTTAAGCATTTCTATGGTAACTTCATCAGGAACTAAATCTCCGTTATCCATGTATGACTTTGCTAATATCCCTAATTTTGTCTCGTTTTTTATATTGTATCTAAACACATCTCCTGTGGAAATATGTACGAGATTATATTTCACTTTTAAGTACTCAGCCTGAGTTCCTTTCCCTGCCCCTGGAGGACCAAATAACACTATATTTTTCATTTTTCGGGGTTTTAACCTATATATTGCACTTAAATTTCTACCTAGCTCATTATAATCAAGACCATATCCTACAATGAAATCATTTTCGATTTCCATTCCAACGTAATCAATAGGGTAGTTTTTTTTAAATGCTAAAGGCTTATAAAACATGGTTGCAATTTTGCAACTTTTCACTTGTTCTTGTTTGAGCATTTTTAAGATCGCCTCGATCGTATTACCAGAATCTACAATATCTTCAACTATAATTACATCTCGGTTTTTTAGAGTTGTATCTAAGCCCATTACGGTTGACACAGCTCCCTTCGATTCAGTTCCTTCATAGGAATTTACTTTCACAAAACTCATTTCACAAGTACCATCAAATTTTTTTATGATGTCTGCGCCAAAAAAGAAAGCACCATTCAATACAATTAAAAATACCGGTGATTTTTCTTTATAGTCCTTGTTAATTTTTAAAGAAACATCGTTAACTGCCCCTTTAACTTCTGCTTTTGAAATAAATTTTTGAAAGAATAAATCTTGTAATTGAATCATTATTTAAGCTAAAATTTAACCAATTTTTAATTCCTGTTTCGGCATCAAAATAAAAACGCAAAGATAAGGATTAACTTATTATTTCTTGTAAACTTCTCTATCTGATTAGAATGATTTATTTTTGCACCTAATTATAAAACGAATGGTTCATTATTTCTCATCAAATTTTACATTAGGTATTTTAGGAGGTGGTCAATTAGGAAAAATGCTCTTATATGAAACACGAAAGTTTGATATCAAAACAAGTGTTCTAGATCCTAGTAAAAATGCCCCTTGTAAAATTGCTTGCGATACATTTGAAGTTGGTGATTTAATGGATTTCGAGACGGTATATAATTTTGGTAAAAAGGTTGATGTACTCACTTTTGAAATTGAACATGTTAATATTGATGCTCTTGAAGCGCTTGAAAAAGAAGGCATTACTGTATACCCATCTTCGAATACATTGCGTAATATAAATGATAAAATTACTCAAAAGAAATTTTATCAAACACATCAAATTCCCACCTCTTCGTTTCAAGTTTTTAATTCAAAAGATGAATTAATAGTTGCCATCAATAAGTATGAAATTAGATATCCATTTGTTTGGAAGCAAAGTAAAGGAGGTTATGATGGAATGGGAGTTTGTATTGTCAAAAACAAAGAAGATTTGGCAAATGTAAAGGATATTCCATGTATAGCTGAAAAACTAATCCCTTTTGTCAATGAATTAGCTGTCATCGTTAGTCGTAATCCCAATGGAGAAGTAGCATCCTATCCTGTTGTTGAAATGGAATTTCACCCTGAAGCAAATCAAGTTGAATATGTAATTTGTCCTGCTCGAATTGAAAATAATATTGCTGAAAGAGCAAAAAAAATCGCTGAAAAGGTGTCTAATGCATTTGAACATGTTGGCTTACTAGCAGTCGAATTGTTTCAGACTGAAGAGGGAGAAATCCTTGTTAATGAAGTTGCTCCAAGACCACATAATAGTGGCCATTTTAGTATTGAAGGAAGTTTGACAAATCAATTTGAACAACATATTAGAGCAATACTAAACCTTCCATTAGGAAATACCAAAAGTAAAATCGCAGCTATCATGGTAAATCTTGTAGGAGAAGAAGGATATACAGGAGATGCATACTATAAAAATCTAGAACAAATATTAAGTTTAGAAGGAGTTACGCCCCATATATACGGAAAAAAACAAACAAGACCTTTTAGAAAAATGGGACATGTGACTATTGTAAATAATGATATTAGTAAAGCACGTAAAATCGCAGAATTAGTAAAAAAGACTATCAAAGTAATTAACCGCTAGTCTAACTATAAAAAACCCCTTAATGGGGACTAAATATATACAAATGAATAAAGTAGGAATAATTATGGGAAGCACGAGTGATCTTCCTATTATGCAAGAAGCTATCGACATCCTAACTGGATTTGATATAGAAGTAGAGGTAGACATTGTCTCTGCACACAGAACACCAGAAAAATTATTTGATTATGGTAAAAATGCTCACAAAAAAGGGTTTACTGTAATTATAGCTGGTGCAGGAGGTGCAGCTCACTTACCAGGAATGATTGCCTCATTGTCGCCTTTGCCTGTTATTGGAGTTCCTGTAAAGTCAAGAAATTCAATCGATGGCTGGGACTCTATTTTATCGATTCTTCAAATGCCTGGAGGAGTACCTGTAGCTACAGTTGCTCTGGATGGTGCTAAAAACGCAGGTATTTTAGCAGCTCAAATAATTGGAACTAATGATCAATGTGTATTGGATAAAATAATTACTTACAAAGAAGGTTTAAAACTTAAGGTTGAAAAAGGGTCAAAAGAGATTAAATAATTTCATTGAATCAACACTCTAAAACAATATTAAATTATATCGAAAAAAATTTATGAATAACCCCTTATTAACTCCTTTCGAAACAGCACCGTTTTCGAAAATCAAAAATGAACATTTTTCTCCAGCAATCAACCATTTTATTGCTGTCACAAGAACTCAAATAAACGAAATTTCAGAAAATAAGGAAGCTCCAACATTCAAAAATACGATCGAAGCACTAGATTGTACAGGTCTTCAATTAGATAGAATTTCCAGTATCTTTTTTAATTTAAACAGTGCTGAGACCAATGATGAAATTCAAAAAATAGCACAAGAAGTTTCTCCATTACTTTCTGATTTTAGGAACGATTTATTATTAAATGAAAAACTTTTTCAGAGAGTAAAACAAGTTTATGATTTCAAATCTTCGTTATCACTTAATTCGGAGCAAAACATGTTACTCGAGAAACAATACAAAAGTTTTGCAAGAAATGGTGCAAATTTATCGGACAAAGACAAAGAAATATTAAGAGAAATTGACGGAAAGCTTTCCAAATTAAAATTGAAATTTGGCGAAAATGTATTGGCAGAAACTAATAAATTTTACCTGCAAATCACTCACAAGAGAGAGTTGTCTGGATTGCCAGAGGGGGTTATTGAAATGGCTGCACAAACTGCCAAAGAAAAAAAAATGACCGGTTGGGTATTTACCTTAGATTACCCAAGTTATGTTCCATTTGTTACGTATTCTAACCAACGTGAATTAAGAAAAAAAATCACTGTTGCATTTGGACAAAGAGCTTTTAACAATAATGAAAACGACAATCAATCTTTGGTATTAGAAATCGTAAATCTTCGACATCAAAGAGCTCAGGTATTAGGATATTTCTCTCATGCACATTTTGTATTAGAAGAACGAATGGCAAAAACACCAGAAAAAGTTTTAGAATTTTTATATGAATTACTTGAGAAGGCAAAACCAGCTGCCCAATCTGAATTTAAAAAACTGGAGGACTTTGCAAAGGAACTGGACGGTATTGATCAACTAGAAAAATGGGATGCTGCTTATTATTCAGAAAAATTAAAGCAAAAGTTGTTTGATTTAGATGACGAAAAGTTAAAACCTTATTTTAAATTAGAAAATGTAATTGAAGGTGTTTTTGAAATTGCCAATAAATTATACCAACTAAACTTTAAAGAAGTTTATAATTTAGACACCTATCATGAAGATGTTAAAACTTATGAAGTAACTGATCAAAACAACAATTTTATAGCTCTGTTTTATGCAGACTTTCATCCACGAACGGGAAAAAGATCTGGCGCCTGGATGACCTCGTTTAAAGCCCAATATAAATCCCAAACAAAAAATGAACGTCCGCACATATCGAATGTTTGCAACTTTACAAAACCTACAAAAAGCAAACCTTCATTATTATCATTTAATGAAGTAACTACGTTATTTCATGAGTTTGGACATGGTTTACATGGAATGTTGGCAAATACTACCTACAAAGGATTATCTGGAACCAATGTTTCCTGGGACTTTGTGGAATTACCAAGCCAACTTCTAGAAAATTGGTGTTATGAAAAAGAAGCTTTAGAACTTTTTGCGAAGCATTATAAAAGTGAACAAATAATACCTATGGAGTTAATTAATAAAATTAAAGCTTCAGCAACTTTTCATGAAGGTATGCAAACACTCAGACAAATTAGCCTTGGATTGTTAGATATTGCTTGGCACGGAGAAGACCCAAGTAGTGTAAAAAATGTAAAGGAATTTGAAACCCTTTCATTCTCAACTACACAGCTCTATCCAGATGTAAAAGAAAATTGTATGAGCACCTCTTTTTCTCATATATTTCAAGGCGGTTATTCTGCAGGATATTATAGTTACAAATGGGCTGAAGTATTGGATGCAGACGCATTCAAACATTTTAAAGATCACGGGATTTTTAACAATAAAATTGCTTCAAAATTTAAAAATACTGTATTGTCTCAAGGCGGAACCTGTGATCCATTGGAATTATATATTAAATTTAAAGGATCGAAACCAAATCCAGAGGCTCTTTTAAAAAGAGCTGGTTTGATTTAAAAATGATGACTCGAAGTGATAAGCTAAAACTTAAAAAAAAGACTTCAATTAAAAGCATTAAAATTGTATAGAATCAAACTTGGCAATCCATACCAA
>Ga0209092_10001027_pt1 | contig 28135 bp, 20 predicted proteins | sample FraStrMetagenome_FD_187446 | JGI IMG/M metagenome (GOLD analysis project Ga0209092, IMG submission 187446) | Marine eukaryotic phytoplankton communities from Arctic Ocean - Fram Strait ARC3M Metagenome (SPAdes) (version 2) | ecosystem: Environmental > Aquatic > Marine > Oceanic | place: Fram...
GTTAGTAGAAATTTTCGTCGCTGCCATTTTTAAATATCGCTTTGTTTTACTCTATCAGTAATTTGATATCGCAATGGTGTAGATAGGATGTACGACATAGGATCTATCGAAGTCGCCTTCCCAATCCGCGTGGTCTTGGATCGATAGGATCTATCTACCGGTAGCGTTTTGGATACGTACTCGTGCAACATGTACGACGAGATGACGGTTCGTGTGTGTGTGTATGTGTATGTGCATGTGCATGTTCATGTGTGCAAAAATATTTTCGAGGATGATCCTCGATTCCATAGCTCTCTCCAGAAACAGAAAAATTGAGAGTCCGGATCTTTCGAGAACTGGCATTGTAAGGCAGCAGAATCGTCATTATTTGTGACTGGATCGTTTATTGGCCTATGAGAAGAAAGGGATGATATAGATATAAATAGAATTATACATTCATTATTCCCCATAAGATCCAATTCCAAAAGGGATTCCATGGGTAAAATTTGATTTTTATCTCGAAATTCCATATCTTTGATGTTCTCAGTAGGAATCACACGAGATCCATACAACATACAACCCAATAACAGAAGGCAATTACTAGACACAAATCTAACAGCACAAAACACAAAAGTCAAAAAGCAAAAGCAGAATTTATTTCAAAGAATGGTCAAATTTGTTAAGAACCTCGCTGATTTCGATGCCCTTATGGCTCAATCCAAGGAAAAGTTGGTTGTGGTAGACTTCACTGCCTCATGGTAAGTTTGTCTATGGTCTCACATTAGCATCCATATTTACACGTCCAACTCGTATAATTTAGTCGTGAGTTCTCAATAAGTTGTGAACAATAGTGAAGCTGATTATTTTAATTTTTTTTCGAGAACAGGTGCGGTCCCTGCCAAATGATTGCGCCTCATTTCGAGCAAATGGCAGCTGATAATCCTCATGTCATTTTTGTCAAGGTTGATGTGGATGACGCTGACGATGTTTCAGGCAAGTGCGGAATTCGTTGCATGCCAACTTTTCATTTCTACAAGGACGGAAAAAAAGTAGAGTCGATGGAAGGTGCCAATTTAGATAAATTGAAAGAGGTTATTGCCAAGCTCGGTTAACTTAATTCTACTCTCGACGTTGCGAATATTTGTTGGGAATGGAAAATGTAACATGTTGCTCGTGATGTCATGAACGAATTCATATTATGAGGACATCTGAATATTCCGAAGTAGCGAGACCCTTTTAACAAAGAAAACTCGAAATGTAAATTTTATGTCAGTCCATTACGAATCCTGATTTGATACGCACTCCCTTTTTCTTTATGCCAATGAACACATAGTACAATGCTATTTAATTGCTTACGTCAATCTTTTCCAATCAATTCTTTCAATCTCCTTGTTCTCACCCAAAATTTTCAAGCCTTATTGTGCTTAGATACTCGTAGTCGTAGGTCATTGTATTGTAGAGCATATTTGTATCAGCACATAGCAAATAACTTAAGCGCGATCATAAGACAGAAACGTATCTCTATCGAGGAACAATAATACGAAAACAATTTTAAAATATCCTTGATGTAACAAATAAATAGGTGTGCAGGGAGAAAAGGAAGGGCGAAAGGGTCATATAGGGTTAAACGCTTTCTTTAAGTGAAAACGTACATCATTTTTCTACGATTATAAATGCTCTGAGGCTCAATAGAAACCACGTCTTCTACCAAGGTGTCTTCATGTAGTCTAAGACATCTTTGAACATACTGTTGATGTATTTCTACATCAATCAAAACTATTCAATCACTACGACCCAGAATTTCTTGCTCCACTATACCTTCTGATGTAATAATATATATCCTGGCACCATAACCGGACAGACAATCTCGTTCCAGCGCACTCAGGAACGCTCGTGCACAAACTCTTCCCAACTCTTCCGCGCCGAGTCCTGGTTTCCACATTGCCTCGGCTGTCCCGTAAAGAGACTTCTTCGCCGCCCCCGAACAAACGAAATCCTTTGCTAAGAGCTGAGCTCCTAAAACATCCGACGAACACAGGAACGACCTATAGCGTTTTCCTGTTCTATTTGTACTGTCGGGAACTTCCTCGATCTCCTCTAAACCCGCAATAATTGGCTCGCAGTAAAATGGAGAAGCTCGCTTAGAGTATAGAACATTGGAAGTAAGAGTTGCCATGGATCGAGGCGATATTAAACTACTCGCCGTTAGCTCAGAAGGTGTATGCAAAAGTCCAAAATCTCGTTTTGAATCGATATAAATCAGTAACTCTTCTGATATGCTCTGTACATCGCTTTCGAGTCCGGTAAATGCAAGCAATAGTTTACTATGCGGCACGAGGACCCTACGAGGCGATACGTTTACCATTTGCATACCTGACCCAAACCGTTGATCGACAGCCAACGCCACGCATTCATCTCCCGCCATGGCCATCGCAGACCCTCCATTTAACGTAGATGGATCTTGTTGTTGAGCGGATGTCATCCTGAAAAGGTGGCATATTAGCATACCGATCACTATAAATGGTCTATTCATTCTTGTCGCCGGCCAAATCATGAATCTATTGTTTTGATACGCAATATTTTATCTACTCATCACGTGCTATCAAGAGTATTTATCAAAGTTTATTCTCTTGTTAGGGGGTTGTTTGTTGTGAATAGAGATTTGTTGAAACGGTGAGGAGAGGGAAGAGGGAGAGGTGCCAACAAGAAAGGTGAAAAATACTCACGAATCTCACGAATGTATTTTTGATAAAATAAGAACAACTATGTCTAAAACCACCCTTACAAAGAACATCCTTGGACCCTCCCCTCCCCTCCCCTTCCCTCCTTTCTCCTTTCTCTTTCATTTCCTATTTTTCTTTTGTTTTTTTCGTATGAAACATGACGCTGAACCATGATGACAACGACTACACACTCCAACGACCATCCCTCTACAACGACAACGACAACGACAACGATAATACTAATAGAAACAGCAACAGCAACAACAACAATAACAACAAAAGCACCTCTTGGATGCACCGGACTTTTCTTCCATTGAATGGTAGACTTAAATGTAGGGAACGTTACGTACATGAATCAAAGGACGATGAACGTTTCCTGGACAACCTAAATTGCGACAGTACTGCTAAGAAGTACGTGTTATTGCCGGATCCGATTACGTTTCGACTGTATCTGCCATTATTCGAATTATTAATGGAGCTTTATCATGATAATGATGCAAATGTAGCATTTTATCTAATTGTTAGCGAATGTTTGGCTGAATACTATATGGATTACACTGCCCCTAGTGATGTAATGGGTGCTCTCAATGCCCACGAGCGGAGACGTATTTTGAGCCTGTTTCAAACGTATCCAGGGCATGTCATAGCCTTGCCTTATCATGTAGATACTACCGTCATAGAGGAGGAATATGAATTGTCTGTTTCAGATCGATGCGTAGTGGGACTGCGACGAGCGATGGGGTTTCTATCGAAAAGATCGAGCTATATTCCTATAATGCTTGTGAGTGAGGCAAGGTTTTACGAAAGTCATGAATCGTTGGTATTCTCGTTGCTTCATTTGAATGAAGGAGCTCTATGTGAACTCTCGGAAGAAGAGATTCGTTCTATGGAAGTTGTTTCAGATGTAAAGTCTTTCACTGAGTATTTCACTTGTTCTGTCAATAAGGAGATGCATGACAATGTTGTCGAGTTTAGAGCAAAAATTGACAAATTGTATGCGTGTATGGAAAAATGTGAAAAGCAATTTGATCGTTTGCAACAAGATATAAAATCTTTTTCATCTGATTCTCGAAATATATCTAAAAAGACTTCTTCTCTGTGGGATAAACACGAAATAAGCAAGGGTTTACTGGAAAATAAACTCATCCGAGGAACTTTAGAAGTTACAAAACAAAATAAACGAGAAGCTTTCGTTGGAATTTCTAGCGAAAGAAAGATATTTGTAAGGGACCCTGACATGGCGAGAGCAATTCATGGTGACGAAGTTGCCGTTTATGTATTGCCACGTTCTGAGTGGTCAGCTCCAATAGGAAGGAGATATCTTATTCCACATACAAATTCTGAAGGAAACGAAGATAATTTAACAACAGATGTTCCAGTGGAATTTGTTATTGAGACTGGCGTAATTGTGGGAGTTATAAGAGAAGGTCGCCAACGACGCTCTTACGTGGCTACAATAAGTGGAGATGTTGAATATTCCCTTGAGCATGGTATTGAATATGTTTTAGCTGTTCCCATGGATATTCGTGTCCCAAAAATTAGAATACGTACACGACAACTTAAGAATGTTGCCTATAAAAGGCTGCTTGTAGAGGTTGATCATTGGAACGCGGACTCTTTTTATCCAAGCGGGCATCTCAAGAAGATTGTTGGTTCTGTCAACGACATTGAAGTTGAACTGCAATGTATGCTTTTGGAGGCTGGAATCGAGTTCCATCAATTTAGCGCGTCCGCGCTTGCATGTTTACCGATTTCAACTGTGATTCCATCAAGTGACTTTCCCAATCGACTCGATCTTCGAGATGTTCCAATTTTCTCTGTCGATCCTGTCGGCTGCCAAGATATTGACGACTCCTTTCATATACGAAGGATGGAAAATAATATTGAGCTAGGCATTCATATCGCCGATGTGGTAAGTTTTAATATCGCATATGTGTCGTTGCTGCTGGAGAGGAATTGGTACTTTAATGTTTGAAATGTACGAAGGGTCATTTCCTAGAAAAAGGTTCACCGCTTGATCGAGAAGCATCAAAGAAGGCAACTACATTCTACCTTGTTGATCGTAGATTTGACATGCTACCTCTGTCACTTGTACATCTTTGCAGTTTACACGGAGAGACCGACCGCTTTGCGTTTTCAGTCATATTTGAAATGACGCTCGGTTACCAGGTCAAGACTGTTCGTTTTGCAAAATCAATGTAAGTATCAGCAGTTCAAAGTGTTTCCATATTTTTGTGCTAGCGCTCATAATCATCCAACTTCTGCAGCATTCGTAATTGTGCTGCTTTGACATACGAACAAGCTGACTTAATAATGAATAACAATGATCCAAATTCCATTGCAACAACTGACACTCTGTGTGCAGGCCGGAAGGTCAAACGCAACCTAATCCCAATATTGAAAACTCAACTCGAAATGCTAACTTCTTTATCACGAAAGAGGGTACAGCACCGGACCCAAACAGGTGCGATCGAGTTGCGTTCAAACGAGTTAAAATTCAAACTTGACTCCTGTGGTAGACCCGTTAAAGTTATAGAGAAAAAAGAATTGGAAATACACAGAACAGTTGCGGAGTTGATGAGTAAGTTTGTGTGTTTTATGTAAGGGCCTAGCTTTATTTTGTATTCTTAAATTCATCCGCTTTTGTTTAGTCTTATCAAACGAGTACGTAGCAAAACGATTATTTGATAAATTTCCAACACACTCTCTCCTTCGTCATCATGCTGCTTCAAGTAGTGATAAATTCGGTGATTTGAATTCAATGTATAAGGTCACTGGTCTTGTGCTCGAAGTTGGTTCAAACAAAGACGTCGCTAAATCTTTGCAGCGTAGCAAGATCAAAGAGAACAAAGTAGTGCAATCACTACTTGATACGTTGGCAATAAAGGCAATGAATGAGGCGGCGTATATTTGTAGTGGGGATTTACACCAATCAAAGTACCAGCACTACGGCTTAGGGTTATCGTTCTATACGCACTTCACATCACCGATTCGTCGTTACGCCGACGTTGTAGTGCACCGGCTACTCTTATCATCTCTAGATGGACATTCTACTTACACGCGACAAGAGACATCAAGTCTTTGCAGGCGCCTAAACCATCAAACTCGTACAGCAAAATTGTGTTCAATGGAAGCCCAAAAGCTTTATGTTTCTCTCTATTTTCAAACAAACAGAGACATAACGCAAGCTGTGGTCGTCGGTTTACGATCAAATGGAGTTCTTGTCTACGCTCCGAAATACGATCTCAAGGGACCAGTTTATTTCTGTGATAAGGAAGGAAATGTACAAATGGATCCGGCGATCTTTGGACTTTCAAGGTTTAACGGATCAGCATCTACTGCAGCTTTCAAGGCAGTAAAGGAAAATCGGAAGCTTGTAAATGGGGAATGCATATTACACGAGCCATCACAAATAAGTTCAGAAAATTATATACAAATCAAGGTATCCGATGCACCTCGAAATAAGATAATTCGTCTGCTTGACGTTATCGTTGTTCAAATTTCTTGTGATGACGATAGTACAAGGGCAAGGGTACCTTTACCGTTGTTTCACATAGTATCAGAGAAGAAACGAGATAATGACATTACAAGGGTTGACAAAATAGGAAATATTGCAGGGCACATACAGGGCGAGGTCTCTGATGAAAATGTCGACTCAAGTAATCGTACCAAGTCTTCAATTTACAATGCGATAAATGATGTGACTAAGATATTACCGAAAACGCTGAGAACAGAAACAAGCAAATTAGCACCATGTCAAAATACAAGAATTACTTCATTTCCTGGTCGTTCACATTTCTCCAATTTTAACGAACCCCTAAAGTCGAACGACAGCTCGATTGAGAATTTATCTCGCCCATCAAACGAAAAATCATCTTCAGATTATAATTTACAAATAACGATTGAAAGGGAAGTGACCTCACGAATGCAACGTCTTGCTGCTGGGAAACGAAATGCTCGAATAAGTAAAACGAAGCGTTCGTAGATTTGTGAAACTCCTGATCTTGACTGAAATAGTAGTATTTTTTTTAACTTTATACCCCGGAACCGGTACTTATTTTGTTAACTTCTACTCTTGTACCAGGTATAGATTACTTCGTAGTTATAACTCATCCTCTTCATCAGTTACTGGTTCGGAAGAGGAGTAGTAGCAGTTGTTATATGATCGAAACATATAAACGCGTCATCATTTTCCTTTATTGTTAAAAAGTCGCGTGTTCATAAGTCTTACTTTACATTTAATTTGTTAGCTATTACTACCTTGTGCAAATACTACATGTGGTACACTTTGAAACGAGCTTGAATACTCTACCATGGAGGTGGAGTCTGAAAGGAAAGCGACTTTTTGTTGATCGGATGAGGGAAAGATAAGCTATGAGCATGTAAATGTAAGATAGACGTTTTGTTTGTTATATCCTCTGTCCATTGAACCGGATCATTACCATACAACGAGTCACCAATTATCCCACTTCCTACTGTTGCGCAATGTATTCTTAACTGATGAGTCCGTCCAGTGATGGGCTTCAAACGAAGAGTAACGGTCCCGTCGTCTGCTTCTTTAACAACTTTCCATCTAGTTTCACTCGCTTTACCATCTTTGTCTACCTTCCACTTCAAACGTTCATCACTTGGAGATAAAGGAAAGTTTATGATACCCGCATTTATTCTTTTTTCATGGAAAGGAGGCCATTGCCTTACTTGCGCAATGTATTGCTTTTGAATTACTTCCCTCTCCCGTAGATATTCGCATAACTTAGAAGCAGCACAATCATTTCTGGCAAAGACCATGACTCCTGACGTTTCCATGTCCAAGCGATGAACTATCTTGATGGGTATGTCAGCAGATGGCTCAAGGCCAAATAGACGCAATTGCCCATATGCGGATTCATGATCCGCAGTCGGTACTGGAAGATTCAACATAGGCCTCTGGTAATTATATATCTGAGTATAAGTCTTTTCAGCTATTTTTTCTACAATCGATCGTTGGTCTTCTCTCTTCTCTACATCCAAAGAACCAAAATCAATTGAAGGGTCCAATTCCATAGACTTGGAAAAATCGATCAGCTTTGTATTCGTTCTTCCGCAATACCGAATGAAGGTCCTTCTTTTCCTTGGTACAACTGATGCATTTGGCAGCGCTGCCAGAGATCGAATTAATCCACCAATAGAGGGATGACCTATTTCAACCCCATCTTTAGCATGTTTTTCTGAAGCCTGCTTTAAGGCAAGTGCCCAAGTTGCGTGGTAGTCACGCTTCTTATCCCCAATAGGAGGAGCTCCCTTCACTTGCTTACTTTCAGTATACCACTTTCCAGAAGTAGTATTAGCATGGGCTTTAGCAGGAGAAGCATGCCCAGGCACTGAACGTAACTTACTCGGCTTATTAATAACGATAATAGAGTCATCGCAATAAAGGATCGATATGACCTTGCCTTTAACATCCCTAAGAGCTTCCGGTGTTTTCCATTTAGTTTCATTTGAAACATCCTCAATACCTTTCATGAAAGAAGTTTCTGCAAATTCCTCGGACTTATTATTCATATTTAAAACAGACTTCTGACGATAAAGTAAACCACTGTGACGATAACTCTTTAAATGCCATGGAAAAGAAATAGGTTGGAAGGTAAAGAAACAACTTGTGCGAATGCAATGGGCAGCCGTCCCGAAGAACAATCGTTGTAGCTGCATGCATGCACTCCGTCTCTTTTCAAAAGTGAAGAACTATCCGTCGACGAAATTGGAACACCATCCAATATTCGAATTGTCGAATATGATTACAAAAAGAGATTAAAGATAAAAACAGATCGAGTTTTTGTCCATAGGATTTGCTCTTTGCTCTTTGCTCTTTGGACACTTTCCTTCGAAACACAAAAGTGTTGGAAGTTGAAATACCAGCAGTCAAGCAGTAGTTGGAACTTCGTCTAATACGATCTTTCCGTTCATAGCTTGGGATTACGATATTTGATATTTCGTCTCGATGTGCGTTTGCGTTGCGTCACACGATAACCACCACTACGCAGTAATACCGATATTTCACACAAGTTTTTCCCATCGGATAGACGAAAACAACATATCATACCGTCATCTTCGATCGACAGAAGCAAATGTCCAAACGTGAATTACAAGATCAAGCGCTGGAGAATTCCGGGGTGTCGTACGAAGAAAGCTTGCTTGCTTCGCAATTAACTCCAACAGTTTATGAGCGACTTCAAGAAGATGGTGAGTTGTGTGTTCTTTCAATGAAGGAACGAACGATATCCTTCTATGAAAAGAATCTTATTTTTGAGCGCTTTTCTTTACTTTTAGGTTTTAAAGAGCTTTCACAGCTGTTTTATGATAGAGCTTTTGCAGACGACGCTCAATGGTTTCTTAGTATATTTGCTAGCAGCACCAAACGAGAGGCTGTTGAGAACCAATACAGATTTTTTGTCCAAACGTTTGGCGGACCAGCGTTATATCGTGAAAAGAAGGGTAAGTATACACGACTAGCAGGGCGACATGCGAACTATCCTATTGGAAATCGTGCAGCAGATCGCTGGGTGGAACATATGAAAATGGCGATGACGGAACATTCAATTTTGTCAAAAGATGAGGAAGCACGAGATAAATTATCTTTGTACTTTCGATACACCGCTCACTACATTGTCGCCGCTTGTGTATACATGCGTGATGATCAATTGTCTGGAGGTACGCAAATAGATGAGGGAAGAGTTTGGTGAAGTCTTCGAAACATCTACAAATTTTAATGAACAAATTCTACTGAATGGACAGATTGAAATCTTGTTTCCGAGTATGTAGCAGATGCGTTAGTTATGCTTGGGGTAGATTCTTATATTTTTCGACAGCTTTTGAAGCCAAAACTATACGGCGGTGGCAAAAAAGCGATGTTAGACCAAGCTTGAGCTAGATCACTCCTCGACTTTTATCTAGAACCAATGTTTCCTGGCAATTTTTAAGAAGATCACAAAACTTCTATTAAGGAACACACAATCGTTCTCCCTAACTTCATAATTGGCACACCCTTGGACTATTAGTTTTGCTTTGCAAAGTTCTAACAAGAAAACGTAACTTTGTTATCATTTAAGGAGTTTGCACTGCTTTCAGGCAAAAAATAATTAAGAATTAAGATTATACAGCGATTTAACCTTTTCTTCAAATAATTTTCAATTTTAAATAATTATTAATATATCACTTGAATATCTTCAACAATTATTAAAGAACAGTTTAAATTTACGTAAATGGATTGCATTCACGCAACTTACCTTTATCAAGGCTACAACACATACAAGATGGATTTCAGCACGATCACCTCTATCTACTTCGGAGGAGAGAAAGTTAATATTTTCGATAAGGAAAAGACGGAAGTAGTTATAAGTTATAAGATGAAAGGCAAGTGTAACGAAAAGATGAACGGTAGATAGTGGTATATCGACAAATAATATCCTTCATAAAATCGTTATATTCGTCTATGAGAAGTGAAATGAAATAAAATAAAGGAATCCGAGTAACTCTCATATCATTTATTTTTGGCAACCTTTGAAATCGTATTACATTCGATATTTTTCGATGATGGTTTTGGGGAATGTTAGGGATGTCAAATGTCAACTCGGGGTAGATGGTAGATGAGAGATGAGAGATGAGTCTTATCTCTTATATCTATTATCTATACATTCAAAAAAAGAATAGTTTCTACGGGTTCCATGTGTATTCAATTTTGTACGCTATTTGGATTACCGCACTAAAAATATGCGAAGAAAGTGTGCTCCCTACAATGTTTCCCTCGGTCCTTGTAATATTTACCGTGGTACACATGTAAAACATAAATAGATATTCTATTCTTGTGTCAATCAAGAACTTTTAGTGAATCTCTTTCTTGTTCCAGAACTGCGGTCTCTAAAATGAAAACATAAAAGGGGGAGTGTGTACCTTCCTCCTTTCGCCTTTGAACTACTTCAGTTATTGAGTATGTCACTGGAAGAGTTAGAGATCCGCCTTTCCAAAGGCGGATCTGAAACACCATGGGTGGAGGAAATCATTAGGGTAATTGTATCAACTATATGTGTAAAACTATCTCTTGTGTGTGACCTTAATTAAAAAATTACCCTATTGCTTGAATCGAATGTTGATTCGTTATGTGTTACAAATTCGTCATGTTATATTAATTTTATACATTTATAAACATACACATTGATGATATCAAACGGAAAGTTTTGACAACGTGTGTATATACAAATATCTACCAATTTATCAAAAACTGGATTAGTCGCTGACAAACATACTCACACACAAAATTCACGGTCGCGAAAGAGCAAGGGACGCTTTACAAAAATGGGTGCCTCTCAGAGCACCGAAATACAAACGGGCGGCACAGAACTATTAAAACTCATACGCACAAAACGTTGGAAGGATGCAGATGCTAGGGCTAGGTCACATCAAGAGGAGGCGAATACATGGTATCAGGAGAAATGCCTCGCACGATCACCGATTCAGGTTCAGCTCTGTGGAGAAAACGAGGGGAGTCCCGATGGTGACCATCAACGGTCCAATGCCGCAAGCATCAGTGGAGTGATGGTTCGATTGCTCCCATTACACCTAGCTTGTGAACTGAATGCACCGGCACATCTGATACGGACACTTGTCGTAATTTTTCCAGATGCAGTGAAACTGAAAGATCATCGAAATAATTGGCTACCACTTCATTACTGTGCGATATCGAGTGACAGCGATGCTGATCGGTTGAATTTTATACTGGGGGAATATCCCGCGGCCGCGGCTAGTCCCGAGGCATTGGGCCGACTTCCATTGCACCTAGCCTGCGAACATGGAGCATGTGCCAATGCCCTATCAAGTCTTCTAAGTGCCTTCCCTGGTTCGGCTCGATGTAAGACTAAGAATGGGATGTTGCCGCTACACTTTGCCACGCAAAATCGATGTGGCGTGGACATCGTTCAGAAGCTCATTACGGCCTTCCCCGACGGCATACGGCGGCGAGACTATTCTGGAATGACTCCGATTGATCACATGAATTCAAATGCCCACCCAAATAAACAGGCTATTATTTCACTTATGGAAAGAACATTGGCAGAAGCCTTGCGACGACAAGAGCAACAAGAACGACAACGTGTAATGCCCATCGTCTCTCACTTAACCAGTCGTACAAGTACGCCTCTGAGCCATGCAAGTTCAACCGGAGCTAGATCATCCAAAAATAGTATTGCACTGCAGGTCTCTGATCGATATAATGCATTGCACGTTGCTCTGCTTTGCTCGGACTGGGAACGGGCCCATGAATGTATAAATAAACACCCAGCATATGTGACAGAATGGTATACCCTTAGGGATAGGGATGGAGTTGAATGGAATCGATATTTACCGATCCATTTTGCTTGTGAACGAAATCCCCCCTTCTCTCTATTAAAAGCAATTTTGCAGGTTTATAACTGCAGCTTTGAAGTGAATGGAAACGGATCCCTTCCCCTACACCTGCTTTGCGAACATGGAGTATCCGATTTAAATGTACTCAAGCTATTATTGAAGGTTTATCGGCCAGGAGCATTTCAACCCGACCACCATGGAATGCTTCCACTACATTGCGCTGCATGGGGGCCGTCCGAAGAACGTTATCAGAATGATGGAAAGTACGACTCAAGTTTACATACGAACGCCATGTTCGAACTACTACTAAAGATAAATTTTTCGGCAGTGCGTGCTCGCGATAGCTGTGGCCGAATGCCGTGGAAAATAGCAGAGTTACGAAATAACTCGAGGGTTTATGAGATGTTGGCACGACATCAACGGGAGCCAGTCTATGTTCCCAATGCGTCAAATATCAATCCCGTTGCTACATTTTCTTCCATGACATCGCTGAGCTTTGCCAGCGTAAAGAGTACACGAGGATCTCGAAACAAGGTATTCAAGGCACTCAGCTCAAAAAAATGGGATGAAGTGATAAACACGTTGCAACGCTACCCAGACCAAGCAAATGAATGGAAATTAGTTCAGAGTAGTACTGATGGAACCGTACTGTCTCGGCTTCTCCCAATACATTTGGCGTGTCAGATAAATCCTCCCCTGAGAGTTATTGAAGCACTGTTGAAAGCAGCTCCTGAGTAAGTTCTTTTGAAATGTAAAAAAGCACAGGCACTTTTTCGAATAATTCCCTTACCATGAACTTATAACTCTCTTATAGATCTGCCCAAGCGAAAGGTGATGCAAATGCGTTACCATTACACAGTGCGTGTGCACATGGAGCCTCGATCGAAGTTGTAGAGATGCTTCTTCGAAGGCATCCGCAATCTGTATTTGAAAGGGACGACAATCAATGTTTACCTATCGATTACACTTCCGAGAGTTCTCATGAAAACCGTTTGGACGTTATCAAGGCCTTAAAACGAGATGTCGAGTATTGGAAGAAACCCAATCCTCAGGCACCGCATTCTAAGGCTTCGCCTACTGATAAGTCATCGATTGAAGAGAATAGTCCTCTCGTAATTGCCGAAGGAGGAAGTGTGAAGTCAACCACCCCATTGTCATCGTCTAATGTTTCTATTAATGAAAATAGCCAGATTCTGGTTCCCACTCCTGTGCATGCACCACCGTCAACTAATGTTCCAAATACACTTCCAATTTCATTTGGTGATGCTACGAATGCTAGTCAAAGTCACGGTGAACATAGTCCAGATGCTGAAGTCCCATCGCGGACCGACGAAACAATAAATACACGAACAACTTCGTCATCATTACCAAATTCTGAACGATCTACAGATATCATGAGTCGACAACAACCTACGTCTTATGGAAGATCTAGTGGGATCCCGAGGCCACGTTTTCAAAGGCCTAATATTCGTCCCGTGGAATGGATGAAAAGGTCAGAGTTGCTCAAACTTATCGAGAAAAAGAATTGGAATGCAGTTATTGGGAGATGTGGTGATAGACCACAGGAAGTTGCCGTTTGGTTTGTTGACAGGAATGAAAGAGGTGAGGTGAAATCAAGATCATTGCCGATTCACGAAGCCTGCAAACGTAAACCAAGTGAGGCAGCTATCATTTCGCTTCTTTCTCATCATTTCGAGGGTGCAATGGAAATAGACCATAACGGTCGCTTACCAATTCATTATGCCTGCGAATTTGGGGCGTCATTGGATGTCGTTAATACCCTACACCAGTACTATCCTCAGAGTATCGAAAGAAAGGATAATCTTGGGATGTTACCAATTCATTGTAGCTGTGCAGGTAATGGTTCACCACAAGTAATTTCTCAACTTGTAAGCCTTTACCAGGGAGGCCTTGATGAAGTAGACAATTTCGGGCGTGCTCCGGTGACAATTGTCCTGGAAGGCAACGCCGCCAACAAAATTTTAATTTTGGAAGCTATGCAGACAATGCAGTCATCACCGTATTCTGATGATGACGAGGCCGAGTATTAATTGTAGAAGTGTATTTCCTTATATAGACATGTACATATATGTTACACGGAAAGATTTAACTTGAACAAACGTACGTTTCATATTCCAACGCTTGTGACTTTAGGAACGGCGATGGGATTCTAACATGTTGCGATTCTAACAACGGTAGTGGCAATGTTCATAAAGGGGACGTATTCTAATCCTTTCTATTTGTTATCGCTCCAAAGATTCTCATAATGTTTAAGTACCTAGTCATTCACCTTCATAGCCAAATTCTCAAGATGTTTCTGATGAAGTAAGTAGCTTATCTTCATTGCTCGTCAGCCATATCCTCATCGACTTCCTCTTCGTCTTCTCCATGGTCGTGTTCCTCTTCCTCCGCAAAGCCAGTCATATGCACCAAACCTGCGGCGTAAACTTCAACTTGAGAAATGTCCATACTATTGGAAACTTCGCCTGAGTGTGTACGCTTGCTATTTCTTGTTTTCAATTCTACCCGCAACCAATGAGGTAATCCAACCTCAGCTACTTCAATCGACACGCAGCATTGTTCCGCAGTTAAGGGACGTAGGGTGGCCAGCAACCGAGATTTCTTCTCGTAGCCTTCTCCTATGTCCAACCATACTCTCGCGACGATACTTTCATATGCAGCATGACTTTCTACCAACGGAGGACAATACAAGGCTAAATTTGTTAATTGTAGTAATAATCCTTCACCTAATAACTCGAATTTGTAAGGCTGGCCTTGCTTTAATATAGGGACAAAACTCTTTCCTGGCGCTTGAAGTGCGTGAACCCATGCAGGAAGATTATCGTAGTATTGATAGGAAGCAGTAACAGAATGATTTTCCATTTCCTCATCAGTCAATAAACATTTATCAAGAGAAGAAGAAATTGCATCTTGTTTCAAATTAATGCCAATGAATACAATAGCTTGACGACGATCACCAAACTTTCCTTCGAAATTTTGGCGCATCTCTTCCAGTTCTTCGGGTGTTTCTGTCCCCCATTCAGATTCAGGTTTCGTAGCACACCATGGCGTCACAGGAGAAAACATAAGTAGGCGACCACTGTGAGCCCAAGAAGCTTGAATCTCATCACGACCGGCAATCCAACAAAACCCCTTTGACCTCAGAATTTGCCCAAATTCACTCTCCATCGTAGACAACTTTTTAGCATCGTTCGCTACAAACTTATTATTCCAATCTTCTGAAAAATGCAAAATCCGACGAACCCAAGTTGCAAGTCGAGCCGGATGAAAGGGTTTTCGATTTTGATACACAAAGCTTGTTATTCCAAATTCTTCGCTCTCACTCTTCACTTCGGATTTCATAGACACAAGCCAACCTGGACTTTCAAAGGCCTCTTCCATGGAAAATGATTTACTATTCAAAATATGTTGAAGATCAACAACACCATATTCCGTACTCATGACTTTTGCCTTTGGATTTAAAGTAGAAACTATCTTCAATACTTTTTCGCGCTCCTCTTCGCTCACCAAATCTATTTTATTGACAAGAATGACATCCGCAAACTCAACTTGCTCAGTGAGTAAATCAGCTATACTCTTTTCTCCTTCTCCATCGGGATCATGTTCTTCCATTCCATCGCTAAACTGATCCTTGAAACGCTTAACGGAATTCATAAGTCTTGGGAACTCTCGAGCATCTACAACAGTAACACATGTATCGAGGCGGGCCACTTTCCAAAGCATCTGCGAAGGGTCTTCAGCCAATGCTGCTGTTTCAGGATCAGCACAAAAACTTTCAGCTACCTGCTGAGGCTCTGCAATGCCAGTAGACTCGACTAAAATGTAGTCATGTTTACCCAGCTTTCGAATACGATCAATTTCACGGATCAGATCACCACGAAGAGTGCAACAGATACACCCGTTGGATAGAGACACGACTTCTTTCTTTGCCTGGACAATTGCCCCGCTATCGCCTCCCACCATAGCTGCATCGATGTTAAGATCTGCCATATCATTGACAATCACAGCCACCTTGTGTTTATGTTCATGGGAACTTAGAATGTGTCTTAACAATGTTGTTTTCCCAGATCCTAAAATATAAAAATGTCATCAATAAAGGGGGACATTTTCTCAAAGTCAAAACATAAACCGGTGCGTGCATATTTTTATTCACTTTAGACGTATCGTGTGAAGTAAAGCATCTTACCTAGGAAACCAGAAAGGATGGTTACTGGAATACGGGAATTATCTTCAGGGCAATCGGCTGTCATGGTGAATTTTTTTGGATATGTGAGGGTTTATTGGGAATTTCATCTTTTCACTCTCGAGGAAAAAGACTTTTGATGTGTGTGGCTGTGACTGGAGGCAATAATGGCTCGGAAGTCAAAGCTCGAAGCCTAAAAAATGAAGAATTTAGGCCTTTTAGCAATAGCCGAGGAACGGATGTTGAGGCTCGAGGCCTAAAACTCTATGATCTTTTTTTAGCGCTCTATTTCACATTTCACACAAAAAAAAACTGCACGACCGATTCTACTTTCTGTCTCTGATCACAACAACTAGATCTCTAATCACTCCTCAAAAATAAAAATGCTCACTTTAATGAAATCAAGCACTCCTAAATTTGTGATTTGAACGGAAGGATTCTAGGATGTAACAGTGAAAAATAGAAGCGAAATTCTAAAATTTCATGACATCTAGCGATTTCTCCATTATGGATCTACATCTGACAACAGCGATACATCATTACTTATTTCTCTCATTCCTAGCAAAGTTGAGAGGTCAATGGAGGACTTAAGTCCTTTTCTTCATAGGGAGGTTGTCTTTTACCCTGAAAATAGTTCGCAAATTGACCGTAATTTAAATGCGGAAACAGGATTTTCGATGGATGCAGAAATAGAGTCAGAAGATGCCCCCAATCATATACTAGGGGAAAAATCAATTTGTGATAGTCTTCAAATCAAAAACAAGTTAGTTTCTATTTGTTTGGATTTGGAAAGTGGTTGAGAAAATGTCAGATATTTAAAATCAAAAACAAGTTAGTTTCTATTTGTTTGGATTTGGAAAGTGGTTGAGAAAATGTGGAATAATACAAATTTCGGCACAGAAACGACGAAACCCAAGTCGAAGTCATAACCCATTACGAAGGTTCATTGGATCGCTGATACCATTATGGAAGGTCCACAAAAAGCATGACGCATTTTTAAAAATTTGTTTCTGAAAATTTGCTTCGCCAAAAATTGCACACTGAACTTTTCCATTCACAAATTAAAATTTGACATATTCCGAGTTGCACAATTTCTCGCCTGTTCGTAAATATTATGAGCTATAAAAATACAAACAGATTACAAACACTATATATGAAAGAATCGTGCACTTAGAATAGTGTTTTTCTGAGGGTTTTGGAATGAAACTCGAAAAGTTATAACATTTGCATAATTTTGCGCAAAATATGGTGTTTTCAAGGTTCCGTTTCTCATGATAGAAATAAGCTATCACTTTTTGATATGTTCCCAACAAAGAGGAAGGAAAGAACTTGGATATGACAATTCGACCTCGTTCTACGAAGAAAGTTTATCACCTAAAAATTCATTCCCTATTTTGCCAAAATTTCTTGTAGGAATTTTCATAGAGCTCTATTTTGGTTATTCCAGAATATCTCAACTTCTCCCGAATCTTCATTACAAATTTACCCGAATCTTCATTACAAATTTACAGAGGCATCAAAAATAGTATGATAAGGAGTTTGGGGTACTTGAAATGGTTAAAATTAAGCTACTGGAAGTGAAGTTCCAAAATTTCGCTAAAATTGCGCAACATCGCAAATGGTTGACAAAATCAAAATCAAAAGCAGATAGGAAAGGATACAACACGACCAGAACTTCTTAAATTTTTTGGATGTCCTTACTTAAAACACGATATGAATTAGGAGAAAAGGCCACCTGAGGCTGAATCCAACATACTCAGGTAGCTGGAATTTTTTATAATGTTTGCGGCATGATTGATCAATATAACAAGATCAGACACGATGATATAAAACTAGAGGGCATTTCTATATTTTCTATTATTGTTGTCGATACGTTCAAGGTATTTACAGAGCTCGTTAATTATGAAAACACGATTTTATCATATATCTGTCAGAAGCACTTGTGATGTTTTGGATAGTAATTGAATCTTAATAGTTATTTGTTCTTATTTCGAGAATGTGTGCAAAGTCCAGAAACTCAAAAGCACGCAGATCGAGATATTCGCATGAACACTCGACATCATGCAATCGTAAGAACAAAACCCACCACACACAACAAGCTAGATGTTTCGTTTGTTAACAAAACAAGTCGACCATTATTTGCTGATGACAACGAGAAGGAAGTATTCATAAAATCTTGGTGTGATTGCTTCATACATCATACAGCGCGCACTACCGGTAGATCTACCAATATACCAAATGCAGGAAACATATTTGCATCTCTCTCTACATTCGTACGATTCTCTATGTCAGCGAGGTTCTGTGCTAGTTTCGGTCATTCGGCTAAATCGATGGCACTTGGAAACTTGGAACTCTGTTTGGATCGCGTTATTTTATTTTATTATTTATTCAGTGGTTTCACCGTAATCTGATCATGTTTGAGAAACGACAAAATGGAAATAATTGTGGTATATTTCATTCATTGGGGGCTTGAGATTCTCAACGCTTAAAAAATAGAGTTCCTATTATCAATACATGTGTGTCTGATATGATTCTCTTTCGTTACTTTTACCGGTACATTTGTACTTAGAATACATGTCCATGCATCATGTCCATGCATTAGTATTCTTTCATGGAAATATAGAAGTCTCCTTAAGAAACGAAAAAGAACGAGTCCTCATATCCAGGGAAAGAAAATTTCCTATGTTGCATGTACAAAAAGTACGTTAAATCACATAATAACATGCATGTATATAACACATTACCTAAAAGCAGAGAGAGGAGCAGCATCACAGAATGTTACAACTTACAACACAATATGTTACAAAAAGATTTCATTTTGAACATATATGCATTCCCATTTTCCTCTGTAAATCTAATCTAACAAGCAGTCACTTCTAAGTGGGTATAGCAGCAACAGACTCGAATCTTCGTTGACATCGTAAATATGCCTATCAGTTTGATCCTTAGATCGTTCTCATCATTCCTACGAGACAGCTCTTATCACTCCATGCAGACAATGATCTTTGTCCGTCTCGTTTCCTTATTATGCGTGGTATACGCGCAGGTGCCGTCACAGGATCCTTCGTTAACACCATCTTTGTTACCGACGTTACCGCCGAGTCAATCGATGGTACCTACCTCCACTTCAGGAGAACTGCCGACACCGAATCCTACTCAGTGCTATGATGTCACGGGATGGGAGGATGCTGCCGGGGATGGTTGCGACTGGTACAGCGATCATGGAAATTTGAACAGATGCCATTACTTTGGAAATGAATATAAGAACGAGGGTAAGCTTTTTGCTTGTATTTGATCTTCGTGCGGTTTAGGTAAGATGTACTCATGAAACCTTTTGTACTGTTAAGGACATGTCGCTATCACGGCTTGCTGCATATGTAGTGGGGGGATCAATGCGGCATTTCAACCTAGTTCAGTGCCGACGAATACGCCGAGTCTCACACCCTCCGATTTTCGTTCTTGCATTGATGATGAGAATTTTGTAGACGCTGATGGGTTCACATGCTTGGATTATGAACGAGACTTGGACGACGACGCATTATTCAGTAGTGGTGAAACGAGATGCTCTGCATATGGAGAAGTGACTGGGGCCGATGAGTACTGTTGTGCCTGTGGAGGTGGTTACTACGAGCCTCGTGTTCCATCATCTTCGCCGTCCGTTTCTCATTTACCATCTATTCTTGCGTCGTCTGTTAGCCCAACGGTACGAACGTGTGTTAGTTCTGTGGGCTGGGTGGATACTTACGGTAGTGATTGCAGTAGCTATGTAGGCTCACTAAGTGACAATACTACAAGGTGTGAAGCATTCGGTGGAACGGGCTTCAATTTTGGCTTAACAGCTTCACAAGCTTGTTGTGAATGCAGCGGTGGCGGTTATCAATTGTCTGAGAATTTTTATCCAAGACTGGAAAATCCAAAACCAAGGCCTCTTGAACCATCATTGAATCAAGTTGGTGAAGCGTGCATAGATGTACCCAATTGGAATGTCACAACGGTCGGTGCCACATGCGAACAATTTTACTTCAAGAAAACGAATACAACTGTTTCTTGTGATGAGTAAGTTTCGCGCCATGCTCTCCGAAACTTGTGTCTTTCTTTTATTTTTCACTTTCTTTTTTATCCGGGCTTTCTTTTAACCTTCTTGTAGTTATGGTCACATTATTGATGAATACTCGGTGTCAGCGTGGGACGCATGTTGTATTTGTGGTAAGTCGTTTCTGGACGTAGTAATTATTCAAACGATAATATTCATGGATGTTGATTTTTTCTTTCGGATAAGGCGGTGGTTACAATGGTACTTTAATTGGGAAGGTAAGATATAATAAGGTATTACATCGAAATGCTTCATCTGATGTGTTATTGTTTATTTTTTCTTGGAATGTTAGACCATTCGTGTTACATTCACAACAGGTAAGTGCATACCACTAAGAATATTTTCCTATTTATAAAATGTGCATAGTTCATCAATTATATTTTTTCGTTAAAGACGCGGATACAGGATTCACTCTGTACACTAACCCTGGCGCAGATTCGATAGCTACTTCAAAAAATGGAAGCATCCCTTCCTTCTTGACTGACGTAGCGGAAGCAAAAGGCCTTGGCCTTGAAAATACATATCTGTCATCTCGATCCCAAGAAATGTATCCAAACGACACATATTTGGCTTGCACAGCAGGTGTGTAGTTATCATTTTGACATCCTGAGAAAGGTTTTCGCTTACTCATCGCCATTGTTGTCGTAAAGATCTTGTAGCCAGTGAAACTGATATTTGCGTTGGGCATACGTGGAATGTTGATGAACGTACCCTCAATTCTGAATCTCTTTTTCTGGAAACTTTTCATCTTGTCGTTCCACTTGTAGATGAATCATTTTGGGAAAAAATACTTACGCCATTCATGCCGTTCTCTGGTCTGGCTTGGGTTTGTCTAGTTTTTATTGTCTTGTACATGTCTGTTGGATTTAACATAATTCAGAAAAAGAGTATGTGTTCAAAGTCGAGGCCTACGTTTCGGCGGTTATGTTCTGCAGTCTATTATGGTGTACTTAGTTTTACGTCGGGTTCAGCGGAATATGAATCGAAAGACCTGCCACAGCGCTTGTTAACGCTTGGGTTTGCAGTTTTTGCTTTAATTATTCTGACTGCTTACACAGCAACGATGGTAAGATTTTTGTAACTTTTGATATCTCACCAGATAGCGGATGTTCACTCCTCTCTCAATTGCTGCAGGCCGCATTTTTAGTTAGTGCCGATTCAGGGTACACTTCTTTAGAAGATGTTGTGAGCGATAGTGCTCGGATTTGCTTACAAGGACGTGTGAGTGGTGCGTTTGCTGCAGAACATCCACAAGCTTCATCCTTAGTTTCTGAAACATTTTTTAATACTTCGGAGCTGCTCGACGCTGTTCTTTCTGGCGAATGCGACACTGTCCTTGTATCGTCCACAGGTTACGATCAATCAACATTGTTAGATGACACTTATTGTTCAGGCATAAAAATTTTGTTGGATGAAGTCACCCTTGAGATAGATGTCGTTATAACAATTAATCCTCGCCTCGGTTCATGGGGTGATGAATTGGTGGCAAGCATTAATGAATACATAGAACGAGGGATGTACATGGTCTGGCACAATTACTTTTTGGAAAATAACCCGACTATTCCAGACGAAGAGACGAATCGTCGGAGACGTAGGCTCAAAGCTTCGTCTTCCGCGACTACGTCCTTAATTGACGGTGGATCATCAACATATTCGTGTGGTGAGGAAACAACAGTTGATTATGATACAGCACAGCTTGACTATAGCAATATTGTATTTCCTATCGTGGTATCATTTTGGTGTACAACCATGTGAGTTAATTAATGCTGATTGAGACCTATCATATTTTTGTTTCTTATGCATATTCTTTCTTCGGTATTTATATTACAGTGGCCTCTGTGTCTTTTTTTGTAGCGAAAAGTATAGGGTGGGAATAAAACACAGAATAGGTACCTCAATGAATCGTAATTTCTTGAACGAAGAAGAAGACGAAGTACTTCTTAGAATTAGTATCGAGGAAATGGACCCTGACGCTTTATATAGACGTTTGCGGGAGATGGATGATGTAAATAGGGAGGACTTGATCAATGCTGTAAATAGTTTACCTGATAAAATCCCTCTCGTCGACCTTTGCTTTCTTCATTCTTGCTCAAAGAATAGCTCTGATAAGATTCGGATAAATGAGCTGAGTGTTTTCGAGATGTGCGAATTGTTAGACTGGTTTGCTGAAATGCTCCCCGATGAAATTTGCGTTGATAACGGTGACCTCGCACCTCCCAAGTGGAGTTTGAGTGCGTTGAATGATTCAGATGATCCAAAAGGAGAGTTAGTTGAAACCATTATGCAGTCACCGAAAGTACGCCGCACCGCGCTTTATTGCGTTCACGAGAAACAGCGAATTGGTGGTGAAATTTTCAGTGTTTTAGAAGCTGTCAAACCTTCTGATTTGAGCAAAAAAGGCGCATTTTCAGACTCTGAAATTTACGGTAGAAGACTTTCACAGCTGATCAATAATATCGAAATCTAATTGAAGCACAAGGAAGAACAATTTTTGTGCATTTATTTAAACATTATTTTGACAAATAATTCCACTTATTATCTGATAGTTAGCTTTGATGGCATTTTTACTTGACATTGTTATCTTTTTTAATATTAGATATGAAATAAGGAACTCCGACTGGTAGGTGATGTTCATGGAATCGACATTGAGAGTTGTTGAATTCGCTGATATTTGTCACGAAAGTTTTTGCTTTCCATCTTATTTCTAATTTCACCGTCATTTCAAGGTCATCATGACAGAGCAGTTTTAGACAAAGTTAATACATGCGCAAACAGGCCTCTTTACTAATGAAGGCTTTTGAGTACATACTTTCGCTTTTCTTGCCAAAATGGAGTGAATTACATCGATGAGGAACAAATCCATTCAATGTTCCTCTCGTAACTCATATATTATATAACTTTGTCTGATCCTTTTCCTCGTTATGACGAATCAATTTGCATGTTATATTTTCAAAAGAGAGCGTGATTCATGCGTAATGTAGGATTAACTTCAACACAACCTAAATTATGTTTGTAAACTTACAATCTTGTTGGGACATGGGGCTGCTGGAACCTTTCCTTTTTGTTGAACTTCTGTATATATATCTATGATAAGTTACGTCGTAACCGTTATCTTCTCTGTAATCGGTCAGTCCTTTCAATAACGCCGTCGGGAGTTAAAGTTTGTTTGTGAAGAGCCACTGTATAGCCTCTGATAGGTTTTCCGCTACAAGAAAAGGTAATACGCTATGTGGAATAGAGTCAGGGCAATCTTCCTTCGAGACAAACCATCCTGGTGTTATTATTGTTGAGTTTTCCAATAGCTCTGATCCATATCCAGTTCGAACAAGAATCTTCAGTTGCACACCTGCATTTGCTGCAGCCTCTAAATCACGAACAGAGTCACCTATCATCACGCAATCTTCAGGGGACATATCGAAATCAGACATAGCTTCAAGCAGCATACCCGGATTTGGCTTTCGCCGAAAAGTTTCATAGGCAAAATTGTCTCTTCTACCTGAGATCGTGCATTTATAAATCTGATCCCATGGAGTTCCACAATCGTTATCGTTAAATGTCAACATATTTTTGAGGTGCAAATGAATATCATCGAGTTCTTCCAGCGAAATAAGATTTTTTCCAACGCAGCTTTGATTTGTAACGACTGCCACTCCCGCGACATTTTCATTTCTTCTCAGCTTTGAAATACTTTCCGCAGCATTATAAGTGAGTTTCAAGTCCTTCGGACTCAATACGCCTGGATCGCCAACATCTTCATTTATAACTCCATCCCTATCTAACAGAATCAACTTTTTTCTTCCTCTTCTTCTCTGTTCAGAGATCTCATCCTTTGTTGTTGAAGCAACAACAGGCGAGTCCGAATGAGAAAAAGCCGCAGCGTACGGATAAGGCATTGCAAAAAACAGTTCCAACGGAAGACAAACCCTTAAAAATACAAATACAAAAACAAATACATGCAGTGATGTACGTGCATTACTGACGCATGTCCTGAAAACCATCGTCACCTTTTTGTGAATGACGTGGATGAGAGACTCTATCCGGATCTTACGTCATACATATGTAAATAGGTGTATGTGCATATGTATATATTTACATTCAGTTCACAGAGAACGATGGTGGTACATTTAGAGAGGAAAAGGTGGTGACTTGTTTGAAAAAGTGGTGTTGATAAAATACGAGACTTCGAAACAAATGAAGTGTCACATGAAAGAAGAGTACATTTTTGTAGCTGAAAAGAGGGAATAGGGAATGGACGAATGGACACGTTTTAGTGAGTACCGGTACATATAGTGAGGCTGGGAGGTAACAGGTAGCTACCGGTAGTAAAGAGACAAAGATATCAGTGGGCGAAGAAAAGGTTTCTGATGAGAATTATTTTGCTTCTTCAAGAGAGAAAAGATATTTGATACTTATATATGTAAAGGTAAAAGAGAGCGTCAAGTACATATATTAAGTGTACATTGTAAATATACATATACGGTATAGAAAAAAATCGAAATATGCCGAAATCATTAGACTCTTGTGCTTGTGCCCCAATCAAAACAATTTCTCTGACTGACACACTCTCACTGGATTGAGAGGGAGTACGACGACCACTCGACTCTCGCTCGTACACTGTGTATTATTCAAAACTTGGTCTCATTCATAATATCTATATACAGTGGATGATTTTGTAAGGATCAAAGTTTGTCGGTTTCTATCGGAAGTACGTGTTTCAATCCGATGCAGCGGTCTTTATCATCGCGTGGAATCGCGTTGCTTTGGTTTACCTGGATGGTGTCTTTACCAAATCTTCTATATGGGTTATTGCCTAGTCGTTGCTCATTAGTTTCGCTTCAGAAGAGGCAATATAGGTCGTCTTCTAAGTTGCTTTTAAATCGATTTTTATTTGATGAATCGGAAGTGAATTTTTCGGAAGGATCTGCAGCACCGACGGTCACTTTGAATGCTGGAGATTACAGAACAGTGCACGCTGCAAAGGTGCTTGGGTTGCAGAATGGGGATGTTTTAAGAGCCGGTATTGTAAACGGTCAAATTACGGATTCGGCAGCTATTACTTGGATTCCGGTAGGAAAAATTAAAAAGGCTCAGCCTACAAAAAATGGCGATCCGCCTGGGTCATTATTGATTACGTTACAGGTATGCGGTTTTGGCTGAACAGGCGCGTCCATAATATTCTTTCATTCATGCACCGATATCTCATCAAGTTCCCGACCATTCTTGCAGGAATTGTCTCATGTGGTTGATAAATCCCGAGATGATACTGCTTCTCGAGTAAGCTTGCTTCTTGCACTTCCACGACCGCTAGCATTGTCCAGAATTCTGCCTATGGTTGCCCAAATGGGAGTGGACGAGCTCATCCTCTCGACAGCTCAGAAAGTACCGTATGTTATGTGTTCGTTATGTATTTGAATTGTTTATTAATGCTACTTCCTAATTGACAATTCCCTTTTTATCGTAATGCAGAAAAGATTATTTTGGTTCACATTTGTTTCGAAAACCAGAAGAACTAAGACGACTTCTAATTGAAGGCCTTTGTCAAGCTGGTGATGTGCGGCTTCCAAAAATTAGAGTTGTAAAACGATTAAAACCTTTTTTAGAAGATGAACTTGAAAACATATTTCCTAGTGCATCCGTAGCAAAGGTCATTGCTCATCCTTCCCGTTCACACGAAAAACAATCTCTGCGCATGAGAGACATTCAATTTCCTTCATCAGTGGAGGGAGATAATGATAAGCGCCTGCTTCTAGCTGTTGGTCCAGAGGGTGGATGGGCAGAGGACTATGAATTAGATTTATTTGAATCTCATGGATTCCAACGGGTCACTTTGGGAACGAGGACACTTCGGTAAGTGCATTCGAGTTGATTTTCAGGTAAAAGGTAAAGCTCTAATTTTATCTCTCAATAATTGTAGGAGTGATGTGGCAGTTGTTAGTTTACTTAGCTTAGCACATGACGTTGTTTGTTCGCGATAAACGGGCTTTTTCTCTTTTAGTTACCCCCGATCACTTGTATTTCTAATGAAGTTGAATTGCTAATAGATTATAACAAGTCGAAGCTTTCAAGCAAAGCTTGTTTTCATCCCGAAAAAGGGCTTACCATATAACCTAACCCCCTAAAAAGAGTTTACGTAGATCAGTGTTCTAATTATTTTATGTTTTCTCACCTTAATTGTACAAGCTAGTAGTGTTTGAAATTTACAAGTATATAATTGTCTCGCACACTTTTATTTTTTGTAAGGCATCCAGGGATAACTGCTAAACGAGGGTGTAGTGTGGCCAAAATGACATAGTTGATTTAAATAGACCATCGAAGGATGGATAATTGAAGAGTGCGCAATATTACCAAAATGCAGATAGGATGCGATAAGAGTGATAGTCATTGCCGTACTTTTGCCAAAGTCATAGGCGTTCCAGAGAAAGACACGACCACTTGAGTACTGATTTCTCCGCGTTCAAGCGTGACTTCCTCGAATGAAGGGATGATGGAATTGAAAGCAGCATTGTAAATTAAGACATAATATGCGGCATCATGAAATCGCGCACAATGCTATCATCACTTTCTTCAACGAAGTCAAGCTTACAACGGAGAAATTAACACTTCATTACCAGTGTACAATGTCTACAACGTACAATCTCTGTATTCTTTTTCTTTTTTCAAAAGTGTATTTTCTATTTTCTATTTTCGAACATTTCACACGAAAGATTACACAAATTTAATTTAGCTGGAGAATTTCACTATCACCTCTACCACCCGCCTCCGCCACGGACACGACCATGACCATGAACAAAATTTAAGACGGTGCCATCCTTCACGAACATAAGCTTCCTATTCTGCTCATTGTGGTAATGATGCAACAATGAACAGCAATAGCACCAATGCCGCACCAAAGGAAAATGACGAGAACAAGTCTTCCAGCTCTACTGATCCTGATGCTTCTTCAAAGGCTGATGCTGCGATCACAAGAACCCCCAACACGGCACCACGCAAATTAATTACCTATTATCGTCAATATGCGAGCTCCCTCATCGTAGCAAGTAAGGGTGCGTGTAAGGCCAGTGCCCCAGCTTCTTCCGGCGGCACTTCTCGAGTAGAGGAGGCACTCATGATAACTATGAATAGATCGCGTGATATTATGTCGTTGCTATCGGACATGGAAGATACGTTGCTCGGTTTTGAAGGATGTAGTGCCAAGCGAGCCTTGGAGCGTTATAGTGAATTGAATCCGTGCGCATTAAAAAAGGCGAAAAAGGAAAACTCTTTAAGTGACAAGAACATGAATGAAGTTATTGAATTGGTTGACGACTCTATTGTTGAAGTTATTGATATCGTTGAATAAAGGAGTGTCTAATCTTTCGAGATTAGGTCATTTACCTTAAAAATGCGTATTTGAGAAATTTTCGTTAAGAATGCGCTAATGGTACGTTGATGAACCGAGTAGACAAGATGGTTTATCAAATGTGCGGACGACTTGAAAAACGACAACCCAAGGATCTACCAGAAGATGGACAAGTGTAGCTTTGAGAACACTACAAATTTGTCTTGCTCTACGAAGACTTGTTGGCAAGGTACAAGCATTCGAGTCAGCTAGTTCCTGTATCCTCCTATCTACAATCGCTAAGTTAAAAAAATTGTTTTGAAGATGAAAGTAGATACAAGCGAGTAGACAACTTACTCGTTGACAGCGGAGTTCCCTTCTTTCTGAGGATAGTGCTTTACCGACGATGGTTATTAGCTATTATCAGGAAATAAAGAAAAAGT
>Ga0209092_10001028_pt1 | contig 28134 bp, 19 predicted proteins | sample FraStrMetagenome_FD_187446 | JGI IMG/M metagenome (GOLD analysis project Ga0209092, IMG submission 187446) | Marine eukaryotic phytoplankton communities from Arctic Ocean - Fram Strait ARC3M Metagenome (SPAdes) (version 2) | ecosystem: Environmental > Aquatic > Marine > Oceanic | place: Fram...
GCAAATGGATTTTTAGAAATAAAATTAAAGGATTTGATCTATCTACTCGATTTTATCAACAGAAAGGAAATCAAATATTTGTTAACCACGAACTTAGGGGGCTTTACGGAATGACACTGTCTGACGATTTGTTGTCTGTTTCGAATGTGTCTAACCTCTCTTCATCTGTTAAAAAAGGGAGTGGCTCTAATATTTTAAACCTTTCTAATGATTTATATTACACCTCTTCAGAAGGTGTTTTTAAATACCTAGACGATCAACAAGATTTTGTTAGCTCGGATTCTTTTACTGAGCTCCTCAATAGTTTTTCAGTACGATCTACCCTTATGGACATAAAGGAGTCAGACGGCCTTAAGTGGTGTTTTGCTGACGAAAACATCTTAATAATCAGCACAGGAAGCATCACCGACATTCCAAAAACTGAGATCATTCCTGTTTCACTTTCTAACTTTAGAAAAGTAGTTAGTGGCTTTGAGAATTTAACTAAAATTGGAGTGGATGAATATCTTTTAGGTTCCTCTAATGGCTATTTTGTATTTAACTCTAGCATAACTAAACCCAGTCACCTACACACCATTAAATTAAACTCTGTTGAGGCCAATAAAGTTAATGAAGACAAATTTAAACTAGACCTAAGGTCCGACCAAAGCTTAGACTATGACACTAACAGTCTTTATTTCACTTATTCGATACCTCATTATGATAACATTGTTAAGAAAAACTATTCATACATACTTGAAGGATGGTCAACAAAATGGTCTGACTGGTCTCAAGAAAGTTATCAAGTTTTTGAGAATTTACCCTACGGGAACTATCGTTTTATGGTCAAAGGTAAAACGGGAATAACTGAAACGGTTAACACGAGTTCGTTTTCCTTTGTTATTAGTAGACCCTGGTACCTTTCTAACTTAGCGATTATTCTATATCTTCTTTTGGTTTCGTTGTTATGGATTCTTATCCACAACAGTTATAAAATCTATTATAAAAAGCAGCAGCTTAAAGTGCTTATGAAATCGGAAGAGGACATTGCGCTTAAAGAGTTAGAGTCCTCAAAAAAATTGATGCAGCTAAACAATGAGAAATTAAAATTAGACATTGAAAGTAAAAATCGTGAATTAGCTGTCTCAACAATGAGTCTAATTAAAAAGAATGAGTTCCTTAATAATATTAAAAATGAACTTAAAGAAAAGGATAGTAGCGGTCAAAACCTTAAAAGTGTAATTAAAATTATTGATAAAAACTTAAATAACACAGATGATTGGAAGTTCTTTGAAGAAGCTTTTAATAACGCCGATAAGGACTTTCTTAAACATGTAAAATCAATACACCCTACTCTAACTCCTAACGATCTTAGGTTATGTGCTTACCTAAGACTTAATTTGACATCTAAAGAGATTGCTCCTTTATTAAACATTTCTTATAGAAGTGTAGAGGTTAAGCGATATCGTTTGCGAAAAAAGATGGATTTACCTCATGAATCTAGCTTGACAAGCTACATATTAGAACTTTAGAAACACAACACCTCCCTATTTCAACCATACAATAGCACTACATTTACTCTGTTCATCCTTTATAGCTGTTCTGTTTAATGTTTAGCTAATACTTGTTTTTAACCTTAAAAATTATGATTTTGCTAATCCTAAGTCATTTTTTTTATAATGTATGCGTTTTGTTGCGGCTGTTTTTGAGGAATTCCGATTATGATTTTTTAATTTTATACAAAATAATAAAACAAGTATTCATGAAAAAAATATTTTATACTTTACTGGTTTGTTTGGCTTTTGCTACTACAGCAACTGCCCAAAACATCTCTGTGAGTGGAACAGTAAAATCTAGTGCTGATGGTCTTCCTTTAATTGGGGTCAATATTATCGTTAAAAACACCAGCACAGGAGCTGTGTCTGATTTCGATGGTAATTTTACCCTATCAAATGTACAATCAAATGCGACGTTAGTATTTACGTATGTAGGCTTTGAAACAATAGAACTTCCTGCTTCTGCAGAAATGATTGTTAATCTGAATGAAGACAATGAGTCCTTAGATGAAATAGTCTTAATTGGATATGGGTCTAAAAGTAGAAAAGACCTTACGGGTTCAGTATCAATAGTAGGATCTGAAACAATTGAAAAACTAAAACCTATTGACGCAGCTCAAGCATTACAGGGTACTACAGCTGGCGTCTCAGTATCTTCTTCATCTGGTGCTCCAGGTAGTGGGTTTAATATACTTATTAGAGGTGTAAGTAGTAATGGCAACAATCAACCTTTAATAATTGTTGATGGTTATGAGGGTAATTTAAACACTATTAACCCTGATGATATTGAGACCATAACTGTGTTAAAGGATGCTCAAGCCTCTATATATGGGGTTAAAGGCGCCAACGGAGTTGTTTTAATAACTTCTAAAAAGGGTAAGAAAGGTTCTGCGCCAAAGGCATTTTATAATGCATACTCTGGAGTTCAGGAAACTTCTAAAAAGTTGAATTATATGAACGGCCTTGAATATGCAAGTTATCTTAATGAAGCTTATGCTGCCGGGCAAACATTGAATACATTAGTAGATCAGAATTTAACATCAGATCCGAATTATACAATTCAAGATGGGCAAATTTTGCCTTTTCAAAATCTTAGCAGTCTTGGTTCAGGAGTTAATTGGCAAGACGAAGTATTTGATACAGCAACTATTATTAGCCATAATGTGGGTGTTTCTGGAGGCTCTGAAAATGTGTCATATTACTTAAGCGCTTCAAACCTCAAGCAAGACGGTATAGTAGGTAGAGAGAAATCTAATTTTGAGCGTAACAATGTTAAATTAAGTTTAGGAGTTGACGTTAACGAAAAACTTAAAATCTCCACTAATTTAAACTATTTTGCAAACGAACGAACCACCTTGAGTGAAAATGGTTTAGGGTCAGTTCTTTTCAATGCTTTAAACATGTCACCTTTTTACTCATTAGATCAGCAAAACCTGACAGGAGCGCTAGGATACGAAATAATCAATCCGCTATTTCAAATAAAAAATACTCACAATGAATATTTCGGACAAAGTATTGAAGGTAATTTTAAAATAGATTATCAAATAACTAAGGATTTAACTGCGACATCACGAATTGGTTTTAAAACCTACGCAGATAAAAGGAAAAACTTTTCACCTGAAATAGATTACGGATTTGATAATGTTTTTAATGTTGGTAGAAGTACGGTTAACCAGGGAAAAGTAAACAATCACTCATATACATGGGAAGCATTTTTGGTATACAAAAAGCAGATTGCCAATCATAATTTTTCTGCTACTTTTGGACATAGTGCTCAAAAAACATGGGGTGATGGATTGTTTGCAACTGGCTACGATGTGCCTAACAATTCTTGGGACTTTGCAGACATTGGTTTAACGACAGGAACTGCAGACAATATCCCTAACGGATCTTATATTTACGACACTCGTTTAACTTCTTTATTTGGGAGATTCCAATACGATTATAAAGGTAAATATTTGCTTTCTGCAATGTGGCGTCGTGATGGGTCATCAGGGTTTATAAGAGAGAATAGATTTGATCAATTCAATTCTGCTACGGCAGGTTGGAAAATTTCCGAAGAAGCTTTCCTTCAGGATAACTCAGTTATTAACTTTCTTAAGTTAAGAGGTAGTTACGGGACTTTAGGAAACCTTGCGGGAAATGATTTATATAGTGCGCTTTTAAGTGGTGAAGGTGCCTACGTGTTTGATGGTGCTTTAACCATTGGTACGGCATTAGGTCGACTGCCAAATGCTAATGCTAAATGGGAAACAGCAGAAAAATTAGACATAGGTTTAGATGCTAAATTATTTAATAATAAACTTGAAATTGTAGCAGATTACTTTATCGAAGATCGTGAAGACCTTTTGATTCCAGGTCTACCAGTTTCAGGTATTGTTGGAGCTGCTGCTCCTGGAAGCGGATTCCCAACAGTCAATGCGGGAACTACACGTTCTAAGGGAATTGAGGTTATGTTGAGTTATAATGATAATATTACTGAAGATTTTTCATTTGGAGTTAGCTTTAACGCAACGAAGATTGAAGGTGAAGTTACTGCTATTAATGGAGAAATACCACTTCGAGGTGGTGGCTTCAGTATTGGACAACTACCTCCGTCACGTATGGAAGTTGGACAGCCTATTGGCTATTTCTATGGTTTACAAACAAATGGTATATTCCAATCTCAATCTGAGGTTGACGCACACCCTTCACAAAACTTTGCGGGAAGTGCTCCTACTTCCCCAGGAGATATTCGTTATGTGGATGTCAATGGAGATGGTGAGGTTAATATAAATGACAGAACATTTATTGGGAAGCCATTGGCAGACTATACTATGGGCTTCAATCTCTCATTAAATTATAAGAATTTTGACTTTACTTCTTACATGTATGCAGAGCTTGGTAAGGACATGGTTCGTAATTATGAACGCGCCAATCCCAACGTAAATCGATTAGCCATGTATTTAGATCGTTGGACCGGACCTGGCACTTCTAACACGGTACCTAGAGCTACAACGGGTCCAACCAATAATGCTTTGTTTTCTGACTTTTATGTTGAAGACGCATCATTTCTTAGAATTCAAAACATACAACTGGGATATAATCTCCCTTTAGATGTTATTCAACACATAGGAATGTCCAAATTCAGGGTTTATGTAACTGTTAATAACGCCTTTACTTTTACTGATTACGAAGGATATGATCCCTCAGCATCAAATGGTGCTGCTATCGGAGGAGGAATTGATTATGGGTCATACCCAATATCAAGACAATATTTATTAGGACTTAATATTTCATTTTAAACTAAAACACGATGAAAACAAATAAAAACATAGTATCTGCAATTCTAGTATTTGCACTGATTGCCACTGGAATTTACTCTTGTACTGACGATTTCCTTGAAGAGGTAGATCGTTACAATATAGACTCAGAAACCTATTTTAATTCTGAAGATGATTATTACATGGCATTAATTGGAGCCTATGATATGCTACAGTCTACTTCCATAAATGTATTAATGGGTGAGATTGCTTCTGACAACACGCTTTGTGGAGGAGAAGGTTCTTACGATACTCCAGGTTACCAACAGGTTGATGACATGACTCATAATCCAGTGAATGAACAATTAAAAAGATTATGGGACTGGATGTTTGCCGGAGTGAATAGAGCTAACTACTTTTTAGAATTCCAAGATAAAACAAACTTTGAAGGCCGTAATGCGATGATTGCAGAGGTACGCTTCCTTAGAGCTTATTACCATTTTGAATTAGTTAAATGGTTTGGAGGGATTCCAATCAAAAATTATGATGCTGCTCTTGATGGAGAAGGGGTTCGATTTTCACCAGGAGATGAGCAATCTCTTTCTAGACTATCTAAGCAACAAGTTTATGCAGTTATTGAAAATGATTTAATCTTTGCGACTAACAATTTAGAGTATAATGCACCTCAAGTAGGTCGTGTAACTAAGGGCGCTGCTGAAGCATTACTTGGAAAAGCGTATTTATACCAAGATAAATTTAGTGATGCTGCAACGGTATTGGACAATGTGATTAATAATGGCCCTTACAACCTAGAGTATTATTATGCCGATATATTTGAAGCTGAAGGAGAAAATAACGTGGAGTCTGTCTTTGAAGTTCAATATACTGATGCTGAAGGGGCTGGATTTGGTTGTTTTCAATGTAGTGAAGGAAATATTGCTGTTGGATACAATGGCATAAGAAATCACAACGGTCCATTGTATGATTCAGGATTTAGTTTTAATGTACCAACCCAAGAGGCGGTAGATTCATTTGAAGACGAAGATACCAGAAAAGAGGTATCTATACTTGACATCGAAGCATGGGCTGCAGAAACGGGAGCTACTTACGGAATTGGATATGAGCACACAGGGTATTACAACAGAAAATACATTGCGCGCAAAGGAGATTTAAATACAGGAGATCAAAACCTTACAAATCCTAATAATTACAGAGCCATACGTTTTGCGGATGTTTTGCTTATGGCATCAGAGGCACACTCGGAAACAGGGAACGATAATCAAGCAAAGGTTTATTTAAATAGGGTAAGAGAGCGTGCCTTCAGAGAAACAAGTGTTGTTTATGAAGTTACTGCTAACGGAGAAGATCTTAAGGACGCTATCTATCATGAAAGACGTGTAGAGTTAGTAGGTGAAGGACATCGCTTCTTTGACCTTGTAAGAACAGGTCAAGCATCTTCCGAAATTGAAGGCTTTCAAGTCGGTAAACACGAATTATTTCCAATTCCAATTCAAGAGATTCAATTCTCTAACGGAAACTGGAGTCAAAATCCAAACTATTAAAAAATATAATTATGAAAACACTAAAATATATACTTAGTCTTTGTGTTGTTATTCTAGCATTAACCACTTGCTCTGATGATGAAAAAGACTTAAATTTTATTTCAAATGTTGAGGCGCCTTCTGATTTAGCAATGCTTTTTCAAGTGACTCAAGACAATACAGGATTGGTAACAATTACCCCAACAGCACAAGGTGCAATTGGGTTTGATATTTATTTCGGAGATGATACTCCGGATCCTGAAAATTTCAATAATGGTCAAAACACTACTCATACATACGCAGAAGGTGTTTATACAGTAACCGCTATTGCTTATGGCGTTACAGGTCTAGAAACAACATTCTCACAAGAATTGGTAGTTTCATTTCAAGCCCCTGCGAATGTAGATGTGGTTATTGAAAATGACCCAGCCATATCGCTACAGGTTAATATTAACGCAACTGCAGACTTTGCAGTGAGTTTTAAAGGATCCTCAGACGGCGCAATTGTTAGCCCTGTAACTGGAAATATTGAAGATACAGTAACTTTAAATTTCTCCGAAGCTGGACTTTATACCATCACGGTTGAAGTGATGAGTGCTGCTGTAGAAACAGTGATTTATACTGAAGAATTTGAAGTGACGGCTATTGAAGCCCCATTAACTTCTGCTCCAAACCCTCCAGCCAGGTCTGCAGATGATGTAATTTCCATATATAGTGGTGCATATACCAATATATTAGGAGTAGATTTCTTTCCAAACTGGAACCAGTCTACAACGTATAATGAATTTGATTTAGCTGGGGATACGATGCTTCAGTATACAGACATTAATTACCAGGGTATCGATTTTTCTGGAACTCCAGTAAATGCATCTGCTATGGAATTTATACATGTAGATATATGGACTGCCGATGCTAATGACGCTAAAATATCTCCAATTAGTACAGGTCCAAATGAGACTGCTTATGACTTAGATATTACGGCCCAAGAATGGACGTCTTTTGATATCCCACTTTCTTTTTTTACAGATCAAAATCCACTAGTCGATTTTTCTCAAATCATCCAGTTCAAATTAGAAGGCGCTCCAGCCGGAGGGGCTATTTTTGTTGATAATTTATATTTTTATAGAGAATCTACTGACGCCACACCATTTGACGATGGTTTGTTAACCAATGGTGATTTTGAGCTAGGAAGTGCATCTTGGCTTGTGGGAGTTGATCCTTCAAATGCTGCACCGGTTGTAACGGATACAGATGGGAACACATATTACTCTGTAAATGTGACCTCTGCGGGAGAACCTTACTCTGTAAATACAAGTCAACTTGTGGAGCTTATCAATGGAGAGACGTACACATTAATTTTTGACGCTTGGTCTGACGTTAATAGACCTATTTTAGCAGGTATAGGGTTAAGTGCAGCTCCTTGGTCTAATGAGGCTGAAGTTACAAATATTACAACCACAAGAACAACGTATAGCTATACGTTTGAAGCCATTGGTTTTGGTGCCTCACAAGCGAGAGTGCTCTTTGACTTGGGTGCAGCAACTGGGGTTGTTAATTTAGATAATGTAGCCCTATTTTTAGGGAATGGACCGTCTACAGGATTTGATGATGGACTTTTATCGAATGGTGATTTTCAGTTGGGAAGTGAATTTTGGTTAGTTGGTGTTGACGACAACACTCCAGCACCTGTAGCTACAGACGCTAATGGGAATACCTACTATTCTGTAAATGTTACTTCTGCTGGCGATGCATATTCAGTTAATTTGAGTCAAAAAGTAGAAATCATTCAAGATGCTACATATACCTTAACTTTTGATGCCGCGTCAGACGTAGACCGATCCTTTTTAGCGGGAATTGGCCTAAGTGCTGCACCGTGGTCAAATTTCACCGAAACAGTCAACGTTTCTACTTCTGTAACAAACTATTCATTCACATTTACAGCAACAGGCTTTGGTGCTCCAGATGCAAGAGTGTTATTTGACGTTGGAGCTGAAGTTGGAATGGTTTTTATTGATAATGTATCGTTAACAATTAATTAATTTTGGTAGATTCTAAGAGACCAGATAATTTTAAAATAAAAAATATGAAAACAATTAAATATTTTATCAGTTTATGTCTAACCTTAGCGCTTTTTACGGCCTGTGAGGAAGATACTTATGAATTTGGAGAAATTACAACCCCAACCAACTTAGCAGTTGCGGTTGATATTGTTGGCTTGGATGCTGACAACCCTAACGGAGACGGCAGTGGAGTTGTGAATTTCAATGCAACCGCTGACGGGGCTATTACTTATAAATACATATTTAATGGCGCAGAAGAAATGGTGGCTTCAGGAACTCTAGAAAAATCATTTTATACTGTTGGGGTAACTAATTATGATGTTACAGTGGTGGCATACGGAACAGCAGGAAGCCCTACTTCAACTACATTTTCTATCGAAGTTCTGGCAACATACACCCCCCCAGCTGATTTGATTTTAGCCCTAACAGGTGGTAGTTCAAAAACATGGAGAGTAAAGTCTGAAGTAGGGCAGCATTTTGGATTAGGCCCCGTAGGTGGTCTTATACCATGTGAGTGGTATGGAGCAGGTCCCGAGGATAAAGCTGGAACAGGAACCTATGATGACAGATGGACTTTTAATTCAGACGGTACAATCAATCACGTTACTAACGGAACGATCTTTGGTCGATCTGCTCAAGTATATGCTGATTTAGAAAATAATGGAACTGGAACCGAAGATGGTGATGACGTTTTAAATTATGAATACGCTAATTATACGGAAAACTGGAACATTATTGATCCAGGACAGATTTCTATAAGATTAACTAATAAAGCATTTTTTACGTACTACACAGGTGGTAATCACACCTATGAATTGTGGGACTATAATGAAAATGAGTTATTCATAAGAACTGTTGACGGAGCTGGAGAATTCACTTGGTGGATGATTTTAGTAGCGGAGTAGTTTTTGAAACAAAATTTCATCAAAAAAGAGGCAAATTTTTTGCCTCTTTTTTTTATTAATTATAAATTTGTAATAATGAAAAAAATAACATTTATTATAAAACTATCTCTATTGGTTTTATTTACAGCCTACAGCTGTTCGTCCGACGACAGTGGGTCTACACCTACTGATAACAGTAGTGGAGGAACTCAAACAAATTTACCCTCTAATTTTGTCGTATCCGTTAACATACAAGGCCAAGATTCAGACAACCCAAACGGAGATGGCTCTGGAGTCTTTAGCCTGTTGGCCACAGCAGATAATGCTGTTAACTATGGTTTTAAAGTTGACACTTCAGATGAGGTTCAAAACTCAACTGGTAACTTTTCATATACCGTTAATTCTCAGGGAATAAATCAATTCCCAGTTACTATTTACGCGTATTCTAGTACAAACGAACGGATTAGTAAAATTGAAAATATTACAATCTTTGTAGAAGATGATGGTTCAGGAAATGGTGGTTCAGGAAATAACGACACCTTAGTGTGGTCAGATGAATTTGACGGCAATGGGACAATTAACACCAACAAATGGACTTATGAAATTGGCGGTGGTGGCTGGGGTAACCAAGAAGTTCAATCTTATACAAACAGTCTTAATAATGTGTATAAAGAGAACGGGATACTAAAAATAAAAGTCATTAAAGAATCTAATAACACGTATACTTCAGGCCGAATCATAACTAAAAATAAATTTGACTTTAAGTATGGTCGTGTTGATATTCGTGCAAAACTCCCTTCTTTAGCAGGAACTTGGCCTGCCTTGTGGATGTTAGGTGCTAACATAGATTCCGTTAGTTGGCCTAACTGCGGAGAAATAGATATTATGGAGCAGTTTGAAGATAAATCCTATGTACAGGCAACCTGTCATTGGGATAATAATAACAATAATGCGAATTACGGGCTGCCTATAGACTTAAGTACACCAACAGAATTTCATATTTATTCTCTACTGTGGACAGAAGGAAGTATCAGAGTGTTTTTGGATGATGCCGAGTATTTTGTAATGTCTACCAATAATGCAATGCCTTTTGATGCAAACTTTTTCTTTATATTTAATGTAGCAATGGGCGGGACCAATGGCGGTACGATAGACCCCAATTTCACCACCGACACTATGGAAGTAGATTATATAAGAGTTTACCAATAACATGAAAAAGCCCAATCTTATAGTTACTTTTTTAGGCCTCATATTTACTGCATTTTCTTGTATTAAATCGGATTCAGTACCCTCTATAAGTGCTTCTTTGACGTCTGTTCAAGGGATTGAGGAAAAAGTAAATGAGCTATTAGGTCGGATGACTTTAGAAGAAAAAGTTGGTCAGATGAATCAGTATGTTGGGTTCTGGGATCTTACGGGCCCGGCTCCAGATTCAGGAGATGCAGCCGAAAAGTATGAGCATCTTAGAAAAGGGTATGTTGGCTCAATGCTAAATGTAAGGGGGGTAGAGAACGTGAGAGGCGTTCAAAAAATTGCAGTTGAAGAATCGCGCTTGGGAATTCCTTTAATTATTGGTTTTGATGTGATTCATGGTTACGAAACGATCAGCCCAATTCCGTTAGCTGAGTCTGCAAGCTGGGATTTAGAGGCCATTAGAAAATCATCTGAAGTGGCAGCGGAAGAAGCTGCTGCTGCTGGAATTAACTGGACATTTGCCCCCATGGTTGACATCACTCGTGATGCAAGATGGGGTCGTGTGATGGAAGGTGCTGGTGAAGACCCTTATTTAGGATCTAAAATTGCTAAAGCACGCGTTCTTGGATTTCAAGGCACAGATTTATCAAATCATACCACTATTGCTGCATGCGCTAAGCACTTTGCTGGTTATGGGTTTTCTGAATCCGGACGAGAGTACAATACAGTCGATGTTGGAACGTCCACTTTAAATAACATGATATTTCCACCATTCCAAGCCACCGTTGATGCGGGGGTAAGAACCTTTATGAATGCCTTTAATGTGCTGAATGGAATTCCGGCTACAGGAAATAAATATCTACAAAGAGACGTATTAAAAGGCAAGTGGGCTTTTGACGGTTTTGTAGTTACCGATTGGGGCTCTATTGATGAGATGACATCTCATGGTCTTGCTAAAGATGGTAAAGAGGCTGCTAAAATTGCGGCTAATGCAGGGTCCGATATGGACATGGAATCACACTTATATGTGAAAGAATTAGCTGGCTTAGTTAGAGAAGGCAAAGTGAAGGAGTCTTTCATTGACGACGCTGTCAAGCGAATTTTAAAGGTGAAGTTCGAGTTAGGGCTTTTTGAAGATCCCTACAAGTACTGTGATGAGGTACGTGAAAAAGAAGTTATCGGGCAACAAGCGTTTCATGAGGCGGCTTTAGATCTAGCAAAAAAATCAATCGTACTTTTAAAAAACGAAAATCTATTATTACCCTTAAAAAAGCAAGGTCAAAAAATCGCTTTAATTGGTGCTTTAGCAGCAGATAAAAACAGCCCTCTGGGGAATTGGAGGATCGCAGCCAAAGACCACTCTGCTGTTTCTGTTTTAGAGGGCATGCAAGCCTATAAAGAAAATAAATTAACTTATGCCAAAGGAGCCGATGTTAGTGTTGGTTACACGGCGTTTACGGCTCAGGTTCAAATCAATACTACCGATAAAAGTGAATTCCCTCAAGCTATTGAGGCCGCCAAATCTGCTGATGTTGTTGTCATGGTATTGGGAGAAATTGGTTATCAAAGTGGTGAAGGTCGAAGTCGAACTAAATTAGGATTACCAGGCGTCCAACAAGAACTGCTAGAAGCAGTATATAAGGTTAACAAGAATATTGTGCTAGTTCTTAATAACGGAAGACCTCTAGTCTTAAATTGGCATCACGAGCACTTACCGGCAATTGTTGAGGCTTGGCAGTTAGGAACTCAAAGCGGAAATGCCATTGCACAGGTTCTTTATGGGGACTATAATCCAAGCGGAAAGCTCCCAATGAGTTTTCCAAGAGCTGTGGGCCAAGTCCCTATTTATTACAATTATAAAAACACAGGCCGTCCAACGGGTGCCCCTGGCGTGTTTTGGTCACATTACGAAGATGAGGAAAATTCTCCATTATACCCTTTTGGATATGGGCTGAGTTACACCTCATTTGAATATAATAACCTTCAAGCCACGGTTGTGTCTGCTAAGGAAGTACGGGTGTCAGTCACACTAAAAAATTCTGGAAAACAAACAGGTAAAGAAGTGGTGCAACTTTATATAAGAGATCATTTCGCAAGTGTGACGCGCCCAATTAGAGAACTTAAAGGATTTGAGCTTGTTAGCCTAGTACCAAACGAAAGTCAGGAAGTTTCATTTACACTTACGGAAAAAGAACTTGGCTTTTATGATAATGACGGAAATTTTATACTAGAGTCAGGCGATTTTTCAATTTTTGTTGGAGGGGATTCTAATGCCAACCTTCAAGCCGAAATTACATTATAAATGATTTCTAGAATTCTTGTGCTATTACTTACTTTTTCTTTTTTTGGAGCGATTGATTTATCAACTCCTATGCTGGTGTTTTCGGATGAATTCAATAAAGACACATTAGACTTAAATAGCTGGTCCTACGACCTTGGTGATGGCTGTCCAAGTCTCTGTGGTTGGGGTAATAATGAACGGCAGTTATACACAAAAAAAAATGTATCCACCGTAAATAATCAACTTATAATTTCTGCAACCAAGCAAGGTGATGCCTACCATTCTGGTAGGATTACATCTAAAGACAAGTTTGAATTTACATATGGAACGATTGAAGTCAAAGCACAGCTTCCAAAAGGAAAGGGTTTGTGGCCAGCGATATGGATGTTAGGACACGATATAGACACCAACACTTGGCCAGCTTGTGGTGAAATCGATATTATGGAGTATGTAGGAAAATCCCCCGGAGAAATTCACACAACACTACATACCCCCGAAAGTTATGGTCAGTCATTCAATACCAAAATCACGAACCTAGACGCTATTGAAGAGGGATTTCATGTTTATAAGACCAAATGGGATGCAAATCAAATTATGTTCTACATCGACGACCTTTTGGTTTACACCTTTTCTCCAGAAATTAAAAATGATAAAACATGGCCCTTTAATAAGCCGTTTTATATCATTCTAAATTTAGCGATTGGCGGTAATTTTGGAGGATCAGAAGTCGATGACGCTATTTTTCCTCAAGATTTTGTGATTGATTACGTAAGAGTGTATCAATAATATTACTTAGTAAAGCGTTGTTATTTCCGCCATTACAAGTTCTGTAGCTCCCTTGTTTTTGGTAATATAGTCTTTGTTTGTTTGGCCTAATTCCTTTCTTTTTTCTGGATTTTTTACCAGTCTATCTAGTGTTTTTTGAAGGCTCAGACGACTGTCAATACTAGCTAGTCCGCCCTTAGTTAGCATGGCTTTAGCTTCAGGAAATTTCTGATAGTTTTTCCCAATCACAATAGGAACCCCAAATGTAGCGGCTTCTAGCGTATTATGCAGCCCCGTTGAGCCCATTCCACCCCCAATGTAAGCAATGTCTGCGTAGCTATATATTTTGGTTAGCAAACCAACGGTATCTATAATAAATACAGACTTATTTTCTAGCGTTTCATTTTTGTAATTTGAGTAAAGTACTGTTGGCTTTTGAAGTTTTTTGAGCATCAAATTGATTTGATTTGAATCTATGTTATGCGGGGCGATTACAAACTTAGTGCGGCCATTGCTAGCATTAATATAGCTTATGAGTAAAGCATCGTCTTCCGGCCAGGTACTTCCCGCTACAACACAAGTCTTCGCGCCTTTAAACTTTGCAATAAAACCCAGACTATTGTCTGTTTTTAATTGGTTTCCAACCCGGTCAAATCGAGTGTCCCCTGAAACACTACAGCGAGTGTATCCTATTGAATTCAGTAATTCTTTAGATTCAATATCTTGCGTAAAAATATGGTCAAACGTAAAAAGTAATTTTTTAAACCAACTGCCATAGCCTTTAAAGTAAGGCTGTGAGGGTCTAAATAAAGCTGAGATTAATACCGTGGTTATAGGGCGTCGTCTTAACTCCTGCAAATAATTTGGCCAGAGGTCATATTTCACGAATACCACCAATTTAGGATTTGTAATGTTTAAAAATGAGTTGACAGTCTTTTTCTTATCCAAAGGCAGGTAAACAACAAGGTCTGTAATGGGATTTATTTTTCGAACCTCGTAGCCTGAAGGGGAGAAAAAGCTGAGGACAAACTTGTGATCTTGGTAGTGTGTTTTAAGCGCCTCAAAAACCGGCAGTCCTTGCTCATATTCTCCTAAAGAAGCACAATGTAGCCAAATAACCTTATCACGAGGACTAAGGTTTTGTTTTAATAATGTTAAGCTTTCTTTTCGTCCCTTTTGACCTAATCGCAGCTTTTTATGAAGACCCCCCAAAAGGAAAACTAAAAAAGATACGAGTTCAATTATGATGTTGTAAAAAAGGCTCAATAGGTTTTATTTTGTAGCAAAAATACATTCTTTATATTAATTTTGTGACTAAGCATTGGTAATTTTGTATTTTTGTTGATTGTAATAGCGATTACTTCAAATTGATATTTAAAGAAATGAAAAAAATTCAAATGGTTGATCTTAAAGGTCAATATGCATCTATAAAAGAAGTGGTTAATTCCTCTATTCAGCAGGTTATTGATACCGCATCATTCATTAATGGACCTAAAGTTAAGGCATTTCAAGCTAATTTGGAGACCTACTTAGGCGTAAAGCACGTCATCCCTTGTGCAAACGGAACGGATGCGCTGCAAATCGCTATGATGGGGTTGGGGTTAAAGCCAGGCGATGAAGTTATTACTGCAGATTTCACTTTTGCAGCGACTGTTGAGGTCATTGCTCTGTTGGGACTTACACCTGTTTTGGTTGATGTTGACCCCGAAAAATTTAATATAGATATTGAAGCGATTAAAAAGGCGATCACTCCAAAAACAAAGGCGATTGTGCCAGTACATTTATTTGGACAATGTGCAAATATGGATGCTATTATGGAACTTGCAGCCGCTCATAATTTATTTGTTATTGAAGATAATGCGCAAGCGATAGGCGCTAACTATACGTCCCAAGATGGCACAAAGTCCAAAGCTGGAACTATTGGTCATGTAGCATCGACCTCTTTTTTTCCTTCCAAAAACTTAGGCTGCTATGGAGATGGCGGCGCTATTTTCACTAATGACGATGACTTAGCACATACCATAAGAGGAATTGTAAACCATGGGATGTATAAGCGATATCACCACGATGTAGTTGGAGTGAATTCAAGGTTAGATTCCATACAAGCCGCAGTTTTAGATGCGAAGCTTCCCAAGCTTGATGCCTACAATAAAGCACGTCAATCAGCAGCTCGAAAATATAACGCCGCGTTTAAAAATCACGCCAATATTGTCACTCCAAAAGCGGGGAATGGTTGTGAGACGGTATGTGATAATTGCGACTGCCATGTGTTTCATCAATACACATTAAAGATTCAGGACGCGGACAGAGATGCCTTAGTGGCACATTTACAAGCAAAGGACATTCCATGCGGCGTTTACTATCCCATCCCATTACACAAACAAAAAGCATATGTAGATGATCGTTATAATGATGCAGATTTTAAGGTGACAAATACCTTAATTAACGAAGTAGTCTCGTTACCAATGCACACGGAATTAGAGGACGATCAGATAGATTTTATTACGTCTGCAGTCATCGGCTTTCTAAATAAATAGAGTTTAGTTAAGCGGATTTTGTGTTTTTTGAGGGTCGATTCATGAATGACGACATCAATAATAAAACCATTCCCGTGGTTACCGATAGGTCGGCACTATTAAATACCCCCGTTTTGAAGACGCCTCCAAAATCCATGAAAAGAAAATCAGTTACAGACCCGTACATAAAACGGTCATAAACGTTAGCGATTCCTCCACCAGCAATACAACTAAATCCTATAATTGATTTCTTGTCAAGCGTATTATTTGTGATGACATAATACAATACAACCCCTAAAACAATTACAGGAATAATAAGCAGAAATATAAGTTTAACAGTTGGGCTTGAATCACTCCCCATGCTTAAGAAAGCGCCGGAGTTCTCAACATTCATTAACTGTAGTTGCTTTCCAATAAGCTCTGTTCTCGATCCAGGAACTATTTTTTCACGGACTTGAACTTTAGAAAACTGGTCCAAACTAATATTGAAAATAACAAGGATAAGGATTAACAAGGGTCTTCTATTCATTGATTTTAATTTTCAATTGTTGCTGCTTTTGTGTCCATTTCTCTATTTATTTTTCTCACCAGTCCTTGAAGAACATTCCCTGGCCCAACTTCAATAAATTCGGTGCCACCATCCGCAATCATTTGCTGAACTGATTGCGTCCATTTTACAGGCGCCGTTAGTTGAGAAATTAAATTCATTTTAATTTCTGATTCGTTTAAAATAGGCAATGCCGTCACGTTTTGGTAAATAGGACAACTAGGGGTGTGAAATGCTGTATTTTCTATAGCAGCTGCTAGCTGTTCCTTTGCAGGGGCCATTAATGGAGAATGGAACGCGCCACCTACTGGAAGTACAAGCGCTCTACGCGCTCCTTTTTCTTTCAGTTCATCACAGGCCTTATGAATAGCATCAACAGCTCCCGAAATCACTAATTGACCAGGGCAGTTATAGTTGGCAGCGACGACGATTCCCTCAATAGATTCACATGTTTGCTCAACAATTTCATTTTCTAGTCCCAATACTGCTGCCATAGTTCCCTCTGTCGAATCACAGGCTTTTTGCATGGCTTGTGCCCGTTGAGAAACGAGCTTAAGGCCATCTTCAAATCGGAGTGTGCCATTGGCGACTAAGGCTGAAAACTCTCCAAGAGAATGTCCTGCAACCATCGCTGCTTGAAAACGCTCTCCTAAACTCTTTGCTAAAATTACTGAATGCAAAAATATAGCTGGCTGCGTGACCTTAGTCTCCCTTAAATCTTCAACACTTCCCTCAAACATTATTTTTGTAATGTTAAATCCTAAAATGTCATTGGCTTCTTCAAATAAAGATTTTGCAAGTGCTGAGCCTTCATAAAGAGGGAGGCCCATTCCCGAAAACTGAGCGCCTTGCCCGGGAAATATATATGCTTTCATGTGTGTTCGTTTTAGTGGTGTATAAATAGCGTTCGTTAGCGTCTTTTGTAAGTTATAAATGAAAAAGGATACTTGTGTAGGTCATCTTTTTCGTTGTAAACGCAATTAATTTCCTCCCATATTTTTACGTCTATTTCAGGAAAAAATGTATCTCCCTCAAAGTTGTGATGTACCTTTGTGAGTTCAATAAGATCAACAAAACCCAAGCCTTGTTTATAGATTTCTCCACCCCCGATGACGTAGGGACACGGGTCTTCTTTTGAAGCTTCAATAGCTGCTTCTAATGAATTCACAACCTTAACACCCTCAGGAACTTTGTAATTTAGTTGTCTTGTAATTACAATATGGGTTCTGTTTGGCAAGGGTTTGGGAAAGCTTTCAAAGGTTTTTCGCCCCATGATGATGCAGTGTCCTGAAGTCAGCGCCTTAAAACGTTTCAGGTCATTTCTTAAGCGCCAAATTAAATCATTGTCTTTGCCGATCACATTGTTTTCTGAAACAGCGACAATTAGAGTTAATTTAGATGATTGGTTTGTTGTTTTCAATAGAGTGGGTATTAAACAAAGGCAAAAGTAAGTGTTTCTGTTGTATTAGACGGCAACAGCTCCCTTGATGTGCGGATGCGGATCGTAGCCCTCTAAGTTGAAGTCTTCAAATGTGAAGTCAAACAGGTTTTTTATATTGGGGTTAAGTGTCATTTTTGGAAGCGGACGAAGGTCCCTGGAAAGCTGTGTTTCTACTTGTTCTATATGGTTGCTGTAAATATGTGCATCTCCAAAGGTGTGTATAAACTCGCCAGCTTCATAGCCACAAACTTGAGCGACCATCATAGTAAATAAAGCATAAGAAGCAATGTTAAATGGCACTCCTAAAAAGATGTCTGCACTTCGCTGGTAAAGCTGACAAGACAATTTTCCATCATTGACATAAAACTGAAAAAAGGCATGGCAAGGGGGTAATGCAGCTTTGTTGTTGGCTACATTTTCACTAAACGACTTTGAGGTGTCTGGAAGTACCGACGGATTCCATGCAGAAACCAACATCCGTCGGCTATTAGGGTTTGTTTTTAAGGTTTCGATAACTTCTGTGATTTGATCAATCTCATCACTATTCCAATTACGCCACTGATGCCCATAAACGGGGCCTAAGTCTCCATTTTCATCCGCCCAAGCGTTCCATATTTTCACTCCATTTTCAGTTAGGTAGTCAATATTTGTATCGCCTTTTAAAAACCAAAGTAGCTCATAAATAATAGATTTAAGGTGAAGTTTTTTGGTGGTTACCATTGGAAACCCTTCACTTAAGTCAAATCGCATTTGATATCCAAACACACTTTTAGTCCCTGTACCGGTACGGTCTCCTTTTTCATTTCCATTTTCTAACACATGTGACACTAGGTCTAAATACTGCTTCATTATAAAGTTGTTTTATAGATGTTAAAAATAAAAAAAGCTTCAATATTAAAGAAATTGAAGCTTGTAATAATTTCAAAAGTTATTAACTATTTACCCGATAATTGCTCCTGCAATAGTCGCAGATAAAAGCGATGCTATTGTTCCTCCAATAAGGGCTTTAATGCCAAATTCAGAAAGTGTTTTTCGCTGTCCTGGAGCCAAAGATCCAATTCCACCTATCTGAATCCCTATAGAAGCAAAATTAGCAAAGCCACAGAGCATATAAGTCGCCATTATTATCGATTTTTCGTATTTCAAGTGCAGTAAGTTTAGGGGGTTTTTTAGTTCTGCCAACTGTATGTATCCAACAAATTCACTCGCTGCTAACTTAATTCCTAGCAGTTGCCCCATTAGCGCAACGTCTTCTTTGGCGATGCCTATGAGCCACATTAGCGGCGCAAAAGCATATCCTAAAATAAACTCAAGGGAAAAGGTTTTGTAAGATGTGTTTGAGGCGACCCAGTCATTTAGGGTGGTCCAATCTCCAACCCATCCTAGGATGCCGTTAATCATGGCGATGAACGCTAGAAACACCAAAAGCATAGCGCCAATATTTAGTGCTAATTTCAGCCCTTCGGTCGTTCCGTTTGCAATGGATTCCAATATATTAGACCCAATCTTTTCTTGTGAGATGCTGATTTCATTGTCAATAGTTTCTGTTTGCGGGTAGAGCATTTTTGAAATTACAATAGCTCCAGGCGCTGCCATTACAGAGGCTGTTAGTAAATGTTTTGCATAAAACAGTCGCAATACTTCGTCGTCTCCACCAAGAAAGCCTATGTAAGCCGCTAAAACGCCTCCAGCAACGGTGGCCATTCCTCCAATCATGACTAATAATATTTCTGAACGGTTCATTTTTTCTAAATAGGCTTTAATCATCAAAGGTGATTCCGTCTGCCCCAAGAATATATTTCCCGCAACACTTAGACTTTCTGCTCCAGAAACTTGTAAAAGTTTACTTAATAACCATGCCAACCCTTTAACAACGCGTTGTATGATGCCTAGGTAAAACAATACAGAAGTAAGTGCGGAAAAGAAAATAACGGTTGGCAATATAGAAATAGCAAAGGTTACTAGAGGCGCTTCAATCTCTCCGGTTGAAAAGGAAGCGAATAAAAATTTTGTACCCTCTAGAGTGAAGTCCAGAACGGCAATAAACAAACTTCCTACCCATTCAAAAAAGCTTTGTATAAATGAGACTTTAAGGACGCCTATCGCTAAAATGATTTGTGCTCCAAGTCCAAAGATTACAGTTCTCCAATTAATTGCTTTTCTGTTAGCACTCAATAAATATGAAATTAAGACCAATACAAACATCCCCAAAAGCCCTCGCAAAAAACTGTTTAAAGTAAATCCCTGACTTTCTATAATTTCGGAGCTAACCTCTTGAGCCACCAGTGATTGAATATTTGAAAACAAGACAAGTAGAATAAGAATTGATTTTTTCATATTATTATGGATTATCTTTTTGAGATTTCATCTCTTATTTTAGCAGCCGTTTCATAGTCTTCATTTGCGACGGCCTTTGTTAGTAATTCGTCTAATTGGTCAATGGATTTATTTTGGTAAACTTCTTTTTTTTCATTTTTTGCTTCTGTTTCAAATTCTAAATCTTCAAAAAGTAAACCCGCTTCCAATGACGAATCGTTGTCTCCCTCTTCAGGGTCATTTTTTAAAATAATCCCTGCTTTTTCTAAAATATTTTTGTAAGTAAATATAGGTGCTGAAAAACGCAACGCTAATGCAATTGCGTCGCTGGTTCTCGCATCAATAACTTCTTCAATTTTGTCGCGCTCGCAAATGAGAGATGCGTAAAACACACCATCAACAAGCTTGTGAATAACAACTTGCTTTACAACAATATCAAAACGATCGGAAAAGTTTTTAAATAAATCGTGTGTTAAGGGTCTTGGAGGTTCGATCTCTTTTTCAAGCGCAATAGCAATGGATTGAGCTTCGAAAGCACCAATAACAATTGGTAATTTTCGTTTCCCATCAACCTCACTCAAAATTAAAGCGTAAGCACCGCTTTGAGTTTGACTGTATGAAATACCTTTTATGTTGAGACGAACTAAACTCATAAGTTATATCACAAAGAACAGTTTAAATTAGTAAAGTACCAAACCCTTGACAAATAAGTTTTTGATAAAGACCATAATAAAACAAGGCTCAGAATGGTGTTATAAGATTTAGAATTTAGGCGTTTTGAACTTTGAAAACTTTTAATTTCTCAATCAATTTAGGAACGACTTCAAAGGCGTCTCCTACGATACCATAATCGGCAGCTTTGAAAAACGGTGCCTCTGCATCTGTATTGATGACCACTTTTATTTTAGAGGCATTAATTCCTGCTAAATGCTGAATAGCTCCAGAAATTCCAATCGCTATATATAAGTTTGTGGCGACAGGCTTTCCTGTTTGACCAACGTGCTCGCTGTGTGGTCTCCAACCCAAATCTGAAACAGGTTTTGAGCACGCCGTTGCAGCTCCAAGAACATCCGCTAGTTCTTCTATCATTCCCCAATTTTCAGGACCTTTTAATCCACGTCCTGCTGATACAACGACTTCAGCATCTGCAATAGTTACTTTGTCATTTGCTTTGTCTACAGAGGTGACCGTTGTTGAGGACACTGTCAAACTAGGAGAGAAAACTTCAATTTGTGCAGCAGCAGTTTTTTCTACCAATCCAAATGAATTGTTAGACACCCCTACTATTTTTATTGGAGTTGAGATTTCAGTATTACAAAATGCTTTATTCGTAAATGCAGTTCGTTTTACAGTAAAAGGGTTTAAGCTTGATGGAGTTGTGACTACATTTGGCACATACCCTGCGCTAAGACCAACCGCCAATAGCGGCGCTATATATTTACTATCAGCACTTGCGCTTACTATAACTACGGTTGTATTTTCTTTCTCTGCAGCTTGCTTTATGGCATCTGCATAAATTAGGGCATTAAAGTCGTTAATAGACTCTATGTTTAGGACTTTATCAACTCCATATTCACCCAATTTTGAGGCGTCATTTACTTTGAATGTGACGGCGGTTAAAGTGGTGCCCATGGCTTCTGCTACGGCTTTCCCGTAAGAGGCTGCTTCTAAAGTAGCTTTTTTAAAATTTCCTTGATCGGACTCTGTATATACTAGAACGGACATATTTATTTTTTAAATTAATTAAATAACTTTTGCTTCGTTGTGAAGAAGATTGATTAACTCCTCAATGTTGTTAGCATCTACTAATTTAACAGCGCCTCGGGGTGCTGGTTTTTCAAAAGATACTGATTTAGTTGCTGAATTATTGGATTCAGGTTCAACGACCGTAAGTGGTTTTTTTCGTGCCATCATAATCCCTCTCATGTTAGGAATTCTTAAGTCACTTTCTTCAACTAGGCCTTTTTGTCCACCAATTACTAGCGGTAAAACGGAAGAGAGCGTTTCCTTTCCACCGTCAATTTCACGTACAGCTGTCGCAGTCGTTCCTTCAATTTCTAGACTAATACAATTGGTTACGAAATTAGCATTTAGCATTGCTGCTAACATCCCTGGCACCATTCCACCATTGTAGTCAATGGATTCACGACCTGCAATAATCAGATCATAATTTGCTTTTTTAGCAACGTCAGCCAAATGTGTAGCCACTGAATGGCCGTCGGGTGTACTTGCATTGACTCGAATTGCTGCATCTGCTCCAATTGCAAGAGCTTTTCTTAGTGTGGGCTCTGTTTCGGGACCTCCAACGCTAATAACATCGATGGTAGCATTTTGTTTTTCTTTAAACCACATGGCGCGAGTTAATCCAAACTCATCATTTGGATTTATAACAAATTGAACGCCGTTAGAGTCAAACTTGGAGTCTCCCTCAGTGAAGTTAATTTTAGAAGTCGTGTCAGGGACATGACTAATACAGACCAATATTTTCATTTTCTCAGTTTTTGTTCTAATTAGATTTGAATTCAAAAGTAATTAAAAAACTTTATACTTCCTATGCATGCATAGGAAGTTTTAGTGAAATGTTTTAATTATAATTGAGTATTATTCTTATTTTTGTACCTCATAAAATTCAACGAATGAAAACAATTCAATTTAGAGAGGCAATTTGCGAAGCGATGAGTGAAGAAATGCGTCGTGATGAGAGCATTTATTTAATGGGAGAAGAAGTAGCCGAATATAACGGAGCTTACAAAGCTTCCAAAGGAATGTTGGATGAGTTTGGTGATAAAAGAGTAATTGACACCCCTATTGCCGAGCTGGGTTTTTCAGGGATTGCTGTTGGATCGACTATGACAGGGAACCGTCCTATTGTTGAGTATATGACATTCAATTTCTCATTAGTAGGGATTGATCAAATTATAAATAACGCTGCCAAAATAAGACAAATGTCTGGAGGTCAGTTTAAGTGTCCAATTGTGTTTAGAGGGCCTACTGGATCCGCGGGTCAATTAGGGGCTACACACTCTCAGGCTTTTGAAAACTGGTTTGCAAATTGTCCGGGTCTTAAAGTAGTTATTCCTTCAAATCCGTATGATGCTAAAGGCCTATTGAAAGCGGCTATTAGAGACGATGATCCAGTAATTTTCATGGAAAGTGAGCAGATGTATGGCGATAAAGGAGAGGTTCCTGAAGGTGAATATGTTTTACCAATTGGGGTTGCAGACATCAAAAGAGAAGGCTCCGATGTCACGGTTGTGTCCTTTGGAAAAATAATTAAAGAAGCTTATGTTGCTGCAGATGCCTTAGAAAAGGAAGGAATCTCTTGTGAGATTATCGATTTAAGAACCGTACGTCCTTTGGACATTAATACAATCTTAGAGTCGGTTAAGAAAACAAATCGTTTGGTAATCCTTGAAGAGGCTTGGCCATTTGGTAATGTATCAACAGAAATAACGTATCAAGTTCAAGAAAAAGCTTTTGATTTCCTTGACGCTCCAATTATAAAAATAAACACAGCTGATACGCCTGCGCCTTATTCTCCAGTTCTTCTAAAAGAGTGGTTGCCTAACAGTAATGACGTTGTTAAGGCCGTTAAGAAAGTACTGTATAAATAATTTATTTTTACATGAAACATCTTCATTGGACTAATTATTGATGGAGAACGAAACTATGAGAAATTCTTTATTTTATTTAGTTTTTATTTTTTCAATACACATTTCTGCACAGACTTATGTTAGCGGGACTGTTTACGATGAAGAAAAACAAACGGTTCCTTTTGCCAACATTCTATTTAAGAATTCATCAGAGGGCGTTATTTCTGACATAGATGGGCGTTTTGTTATACAGTCTGAAAACAATTACTCATTGATAACTGTGTCATATGTGGGGTTTGAAACGTCAGAAATTGAACTTCAAAAGAACAAAACTTTAAATCTTGATATTGTTTTAAAAACCGGTTTCGAACTAGAAGAGGTCTTAATTGTTAATCGTCCCAAAAAACGACTCAAAAAGAAAGAAAACCCAGCGTTTAAAATTCTAAAAGGTATTTGGTCGCATAAAAAAAGAAACGGACTAAGCCTTGTGGATGCCTATGCTTACAAAAAGTATGCATCCACAGAAGTGGGGCTTAACAATATAGATCAGAAGTTTTTGAAAAGGCTTTTGAAAAAAGATTACGACTCCATAATTTCAATTATACAACAAGACAAGCGAAATAAACGATTTTATATTCCGATCTACTTAAGTGAGGTTATAAAAAATATATATGGAGATAATCGTGTGTCTAAAACACTTGATATAACTGAAGCAGAAAAAGAGATTGGTGTCCAACAGGATGGGTTTGTTTTTGACCGTATTAGCAATGTATTTAAAGAGGTCAATATATATGACAATAATATAGAACTGTTAAATAAAACATTTGTGAGCCCCCTCTCTACTGAAGGCTTTGGCTCTTATGATTATGTCTTACAAGATAGTATCGTTTCTAGTTCTAACTCTAAGACCAAATACAGGATCTATTTTTTTCCAAAAAGAGATGGAGATTTGGTGTTTGAAGGTAGTTTTATTGTAACTGACAGTGTCTTTGCAGTCAATTCAATAAGTATGCGGGTTAATCCTAAGATTAATTTAAATCTTGTCCGCAATCTATACTTTGAAAAGTCTTTTTTAATTGAAAATGACAGTGTCTTTCTGCCAGAAAAAAATGTCTACGAGGCCGACTTCACTCTATTGACTAAAAACGAAAAAGAAAAAGGGCTTTATGTAAAGCGTACGGAAACCTTTGAGAATTACGATTTTGAATTGACTAGACCTACTGAATTTTATGACAAAAAAATTGTTAAGTTTAAGCAAAATCAATTTGAAAAAGACAGTGACTATTGGCAAGAAAACATTCCCAACTCTATTGATAATAGTGATACGGAGTCGGTAGTTTACAACCTTAATGGCAATAAAAAAATAAAAAACATAACAGGTCTTTTGAGAACGCTTTCAAGTGGCTACTTAAGGTTATCTAACTCCATTGAGTTTGGGTCTGTTTGGAGTGCTCTCGCGATTAATGATGTTGAAGGGTTTAAGGTTTCTGCAGGCTTTCGAACATTTAAAAACTTAAATGACAGATTTAGACTCAAGGGGAAATTAGCTTACGGATTCAAAGATGAACAATTCAAGTATTTGCTGGATGCTAAGTACTTACTAAATTACACTCCTAGAGTTACTGTGGGACTTGGTTACTTAAATGACACAGAGCAGCTTGGGAGTCGTATTCTTACCAGTCTTGGAAATACACAAAGTGGATTTGGAACCACCTCATTGTTTAGTAGGGGGGATAACTATTTCTTGTCACGTGTCAAAAAGATATCTGCCAATGTAAATATTGAGGTTAAGAAAAACTTCTTGTTAGGGCTCAACTACTCAAACAGTCACATAGAGTCTGCAGCCCCGGAAATTTTCTCGATTGACTACTTTAACAATAGTCAACAAGTAGTAAAATCTGAACTGGTAGATAATAACGCTGAACTGTATTTATTATATACCCCAAATAGAAATTTATTCGGCTATGGCGTTGAAAGGAAATTTGGATCTAATATTTATCCTTCCTTTTTATTGAGTTATCAAAAAGGACTAGACGTCGGAGCTGGAGACACCAATTATTCAAAACTCCTTTTTTCATATAACCAGCCACTAAAACTCGGAAAGTTTGGGATTTTAGACACTACTTTTGAAGCAGGAAAAATATTTGGTGATGCGCAATTATCAGTTCTTAGCCCAGTTCCTGCGAACCAAACATTTTCACTAGTTGCCAATACATTTTCACTCTTAAATTATTACGACTTTGTTGTAGATCAATTTATTGTAGGACATTTTGAACATCACTTCAATGGTTTTATTTTAAATAGACTTCCACTGATAAACAAGTTGAAATTGCGAAGCTTGATGACATTTAGGGGAGTTGCTGGAAATGTATCCGATTCTAATTTAGAGATCAATCGATCATCAATAGCTTATAATGCGCCAACAGAACTTTATTATGAATATGGATTTGGTATAGAAAACATCGGTTTTGGTAACCTAAGAATTTTTCGTGTTGATTGTATATGGCGATCGGAATTTACGAATCCCAATAATTATGCACCAAACTTTGGGGTGAGAGTTGGAATGTCTCCAGGTTTCTAGTAATTATATATTAAAATACACTTCTGTAAAGCTTCTTATTTATACGTCAAATAACGCTGTGGCGTAATTATCTCAAATTAGGTTTTTTAGTTTCTTATCATTTTACTACATTTACGCCCGTTAAAATAAACAAAATTATACTATGGAATCAATGATGATTTGGATGCCAGTTGCAATGGCAATATTAGGGTTAGCGTACATGCTAATCAAAAAATCTTGGGTAATGAAACAAGATGCAGGTGATGGAAAAATGAAAGAAATTTCAGACCATATCTACGAAGGTGCTTTGGCATTTCTAAATGCGGAATATAGATTACTTACCTATTTTGTGATTGGAGCTAGTCTTGTTTTAGCTGGCATTGCGTTTTATATGCAAACAACTTACTTAATAGTAGCTGCATTCGTCATTGGAGCTATATTTTCTGCATTTGCAGGGAATATGGGTATGAAAATAGCAACCAAAACAAATGTTAGAACGACACAAGCTGCCAAAACAAGTTTACCAAATGCATTAAAAGTTTCTTTTGGTGGTGGTACGGTCATGGGCTTAGGAGTTGCTGGTTTAGCTGTTTTAGGTTTAACATTGTTTTTTATTATATTTTATCACTTTTTCATGGGAGGTGAATGGACAAATACAGATCAAATGACTGTTGTTTTAGAAGCCTTAGCTGGTTTTTCTTTAGGAGCTGAGTCTATTGCTTTGTTTGCAAGAGTTGGTGGTGGAATTTATACAAAAGCAGCCGATGTAGGTGCTGATTTAGCAGGAAAGGTTCAAGCGGACATCCCTGAAGATGATCCTAGAAACCCAGCTACGATTGCTGATAATGTTGGAGATAATGTAGGCGATGTTGCAGGAATGGGAGCCGATTTATTTGGGTCCTATGTAGCAACTGTTTTAGCCGCTATGGTTTTAGGGAATTATGTAATTAAAGATATGGGAGGTTCTATCGATGATGTTTTTGGCGGAATTGGACCTATCCTATTACCAATGTCTATTGCTGGCGTTGGAATTATCATTTCACTTATAGGAACTTTATTAGTTAAAATATCATCGAATGATGCAAAAGAAGCTGATGTACAAAAAGCGTTAAATATAGGAAATTGGGCATCAATTGCTATGGTTGCTGCAGCCTGTTTTGGGTTAGTGACTTGGATGTTACCAGAAACAATGCAAATGAATTTCTTCGGAGAAGGTCTACAAGATATTTCTTCAATGAGAGTCTTTTATGCCTGTTTAGTTGGACTTGTTGTAGGTGCTGGAATATCCGCTTTTACAGAGTATTATACAGGATTAGGTTCTAAGCCAATCTTAAAAATCGTACAGCAATCAAGTACAGGAGCAGGGACAAATATTATTGCTGGTTTAGCGACCGGTATGATCTCTACGTTTTCTTCTGTATTATTATTTGCAGCTGCCATATGGGCATCCTATGCTTTAGCTGGATTTTACGGCGTTGCTTTAGCAGCCTCTGCAATGATGGCTACAACAGCGATGCAATTAGCAATCGATGCGTTTGGACCCATTGCTGATAATGCCGGTGGTATAGCCGAAATGAGCGAACAAGATCCTATTGTTAGAGAAAGAACAGATATTTTAGATGCTGTTGGTAATACAACTGCTGCAACTGGAAAAGGGTT
>Ga0209092_10001029_pt1 | contig 28131 bp, 19 predicted proteins | sample FraStrMetagenome_FD_187446 | JGI IMG/M metagenome (GOLD analysis project Ga0209092, IMG submission 187446) | Marine eukaryotic phytoplankton communities from Arctic Ocean - Fram Strait ARC3M Metagenome (SPAdes) (version 2) | ecosystem: Environmental > Aquatic > Marine > Oceanic | place: Fram...
AAGCGTCGACGGAGAAGAGGGAAATATGGCTACGGAGAGCGAATCCAAGGCAAATTCTGTTGAGAATAGAGGTGATACGTTGTTACCATACTCGAAGATCAGAAGAAACGATTTTGTAAGAATCAAGTACCTTTTATAATTAGTAAGTCACTTAACGAAGAATGATAATTCATATGGACTGGAGGAACTTAATTTGTTCTTGAGAAAAGGCTCCATTACATTCTATCCTCTTGGAAGAGTAACATCTGACAGTCGAAAGCTAATTGCAATATTTTGATTAGCCGAAAGTTATTTTCATTCAATTTAGAACCAAAAAGATTTCTTACAATAGAAAATAGAGAAATAAATCACATGAAAAAGTACAGCAAGTAATAGCTGGCTTCCTCAAAATTACTCATATTTCATCCATGCTAAATGAAGGTGTTCTAAAAGAATCAAAATATGTTTTAAAGCAGTATAGTACGTCTAGCTTACATGGGCTTAACACTCAACAAATATTTTTCTAGAAAGAGCTATTTACCACGTCATGGATATTGTTCTGAAATTTTTCAAATTGGACACCGTTATGAATAAGGAGAGCATAATCATGCAATTTTAATGTGCGCTAATGTTTTCCCCCATGTATGTGATTATCTTGATGCTCTAGAGCAAAAAATATCAGGTTAGGCACACAATTCATACATCGTAAAGAAAGCCTATTTGTTATTTGATGTTAAATACCCTTTCCTTTTCATTTGTTTCTCTCGTTACCTACCATAATTTTTATTATATTAAGAAAGGCCTCATTCATTTTCTGGATAGGCACACAATTTATAAATTAGGTTTGACACGGGTTCTACAGAAGGGTACTTTTACATTGAAGTATTATATTTAAAGATGACTCTTTGTTCAATGCTTCGAATGAACAGAAGCCACCTGTTTAGATCAAAGCATTGTTTACTTAGTAAGTTTTTCACAAAAAGGTTTCCGAGTATTAAAGGAATTTCAAGAATAATGACATGTTTTTCATTTACAACACAATTTTTTCTAGTTTCGAATTAAATCATATGATTTATTTAGTATACACTCAAAATTTATGAAATGAAAATTAAAACTTGCTTTCTTCTTTGATAAATGAAGAAGTTTATTTTAAATTAAATAGGAAGTCATTGGCTAATTTAGTACTACTCCTTCGTTGAGGAATTACGTTTAGACTATACGAAAAAGTTCAACTATCCAATAGCAGCTTAAGAAGGAACTTAAACTATACCTAATATCCCGTAATATTCAAATCACGAAAAGCAGCTTAAATGCTGCTGCTGCTGTTAAATCAAATTGAAAATCTTTCCAATTCCTATATGTACGTACATGAACATGATGGTATTATAAATCTGCAAAATACAAAATTGTACAGTGTAAGTAAATCCAATACAATGTGCCACAATTTTCTGCTTAATAAAAGGAGAAATTGTTGTGTTAGTGAATGGAAAGGATTGCGATGTCTCAACTCATCCCGTTTTCACCAGTGGAAGTGAATCATGTTGTCCAATCTAAAGGAGAAGTTAATTTAGTTGGCAAGAAAGATATGAACTCCATTTGTGAAAAAATACAAAATAATCGGACCTCAACTGGTTTGGGACTCAAGTTACACCTTAACGTATCTTCACTCACCGATATCCAAAGTCCGAAAATCTTTAGAGTTACAGGATTGATATCACCTCCTCTGACATCGAAAAAGACGTCACTGCCAGATATTTCATATTCGACTGATAACTTTGTAAAACCTCCTAAGAACCTAGACTTTCAAGATGAAAGCATCCCCGTTTTTATATCTCCTCCACCACAACTTTTTCGGAAAAAATTTAGAACCTTTTCACCTTTCCGACCAGAGACCCCCCCTATTGATATAAATTCGAAATCTAAGCAGCATTGCTGCGATCGAGTATCACCTCAATCTAGGAAACGACTCTTTAAGAGTCCAAATGTCACTTCCTATCAAATATCGTGCGAATCACCAGAACTTTTTCGACGACTCACTTATGGTCGGGAAAGAATAGACGAAATAACTTGTGCTGATCTTTCACTACCGCTAATGTCTCCAGAAATGACTACAGCCCCTCTGCATGTTGATCATCTTGAAGATGCCAATCCAAACAAGCTTTCATGTCTTAATATTGAAACCTTCAAAAGACTTCGCTCTTCAAATAATAATTCCCTTCATCAACAGCAAGAAAAGAGAAGAAAATTGAATGGACCGATTCGTACTTCGCCGCTAGGGTATCGAAAGGCAAAAGGTACGTTGTCAATGCCTATCTTTCCAGATTCCCCACTTGCCAAGAATCGGTATTTAGAGATTCAACCAACAAGAGGCAAAGCACTTTGGTGCAACTCAAAAAGAACGTCCCAAGAAATTATTAATCATCTTTTAAGGAATCTTGATGGAAGAAGGCGACAAGCATAATACTAATAACGCAATAAATGATTTTGTTCTGAGTATTATGACATTTTATTCAAATTCTCTACTATTTTCTATTGCATTAGTCTCAGCGAAAAAGAAAAATAAGAATCGTATTTCTTGTAATTGTACCTTTTTTTAGTTTGAAGTCGATGCAGCGAATGAAATTAAATGTTAGATAACATGAAAAGAGCTGAAATCAGAACCATAAACCTCACTATGAAAAGCCAAATTGCATTGTAGTAAAATGTTTGTTCCATAGTAAAAACCTTTCTTTCATGCAGTAATTGTATGTTTTAAAAATGAGGAGAATATTTAAAAGCACAGGTATTGAAAATATTTTGCTCGTTATGTAAATAGCTTAAGAAACGATGTGCCAGCTCAATAACATGCCAAACATGTGTTATTGTTATTGCTAAACTCTACAACCTTGACCTTTTTAGGATCACAACTAAACGGAGGAAAATCATGATGACTAATATACACTCTTATTTTGCTTTAAATTGAAATTTCTTTAATCTCCACCTGACGAAATACATATAATAGACGTCAGAATTAATATATAGAGTATCCCATGCTTGGGGCAGCAATTTATCGTTAGTGTCTGAGATCCCTCCCAAAAGACAAATATAACCTCCACCCCCTTAAGTCATATCAAGAAACTACTCCAAATCTCCTTCCATTCTCCTAGCATCTACAACCTCTTCAAATGCGAATGTAAAGAAAGAAGAAAAAGAGAACATAAAGAACTCATTTATTTTAGGTCACAGAGCAATACTCTGAATACTTTACACAATATTTGAGTGATTCTATTTGCAGAATAATTACAGATTAACTTTATTTTCATCTTAAAGGAAAAAGTGAGCAAATTGAAAACTTTTCAGAAAAACTAAGAAAATATAAAAATTAGTTAATATCGGTTGTTTCATCAATTCGATCGTATCTCAATTTCTATCTAAGCCTGACTTTTCACAGTCAAACTTCGTTCAATAAAACCAATTGCATTGTTTTCACTGGTGCCGAAGCCGGCTGCTTTCTTTGCAATTTCTTTATCATCAATAACATTATCTCGTGTTTCGTTCTCTAACTCTTTTTTCTTTGTCACTGTTGAAGTGTCTCTCATTCCACTTTTAATTTCTTTGTTCTTTGTTGGAGGAACACGCCTCACAGTAAACTCATCTAAAGCTCTAACATTTTCTTCATTGTAGGCCTTTTCTTGAGGCAATAATTTGTAATGAACACGGCTCTTCGCTCGAAAATTTGTACGGATAGCGTCAGCATCTGCTTTACCTGCAGCAAGCGCTAAGTCTCTTGCAAAATTTGTGTATTTCGATGCAATTTTCGACAGTCTTTCTTCGTCTTTTTTATTATATATTCTTTGTCTAGTTTGCTCTCCAAGTATTGTTCTGATAGCATTCGAAACATTTTGCTGACGATGCCTTCCTTCTTCAATTGAAGCAATATGCTCTAGACCACGACGTGAATGTCCAAACTTACACCACCATTTATTACCATAACTATTATCACCATCTACTTCTGAAAATTTGAAGCCAGACTTGGAACTAAGCCAAATAGAACTTCCGCCCTCAAGTATTGCTTTTGAAATCATTCTCCCAGCCTTTTTAAAATCCTCATAGTCAGATCGAGACCACCATATCTCCCTTTTCATCCTTTCTAGAAGATGATGTCTACCAGGAATAACGACAACTTTTGCCATAGGTGCAAATTGTAAATTCTTTCTAGTATCTCCTCGTTTCCTTTTCTCGAATTTCGACTCATATGCAACACCACTGAAAAGAGAGCGACGACTGGCAGACTCCCAGTCTTCTTTGTTTGGTTCTATTGATGATGTCCCCTTTTTCAAAATGCTCTTAATATGTTGACTAGCGTGAGCATCTAATACACTGACGTCTTCACTTTCAGAACTAGATTTGGTAGATTCCGCCAAATCATCAATGAAATCCTCATTATCTCCCTCTTGAGATTTTCCATAATTAGGTGCTTCTTTCTTTTCCTCTTCGCTGTGAGTATTTGACAGGCGAAGGCGTGCAACAACGGCTCGTCTTTCTGTTTCAGTAAGGGGAGCCCCAAATTTAGCAGTCTCTTCATCATCCTTACTTGATGTTTCCATAGAAGACATATTTAAAAGTGGGGCCGCTACTCCAAGCAGTCTTGATGAGTCATCGATTTTACTATCGACAGGATCTTCGGGATTAGATGAAGCATGAGCAGTTTCTATTTTTTGCGAGTTATTTTCTCCAGTTATTCCAGATGCATTTAATTCTGCAGTACTTTGTTCCAATTGCTTTTCTTTTTTCTCTGGAATGCAAAATGGGAATAGACAAGCTAGGAAGTCAAAACCGTTTGAGTTTCTAGTCGATACAATTGGTGCGTAAGGATCATAGTTGTAGCTCATATCATCATAGCTAGAATCAAAACCTGTGTAATATGGATTTGAAGGAGTGACATCAACACTACTTGACGCTGTCGATGTTTTTTTATTCTTATCGTTTGAAACATCCAGTCGTCTTAATGAATAATCAGTGCTTAGTTGTCGCAAATCGGCAGTGGAATTGTTTACTTCTGTCTCTATTTCATCGAGTACATGTTCCCTTTTTTGTTCTTTCTTTTCGCTATTTTTCTCTACATCAGTTTTATTATTTCTTTCTTCTTCGGCAAGAGCTGCTAAGTTGAGGATTGAGTCTTTATGAAGACCGCCTAAACCCATTATTCTATGACAGTTTATTTCTTTTCAAAGTTGGTTTGAGTAATGCGAAAGTGGTAGATATCGGTCAAAGGTATTTCAGTAATAACCTCAATTGTCAAAAAGCGTTCCCTTTTGTGCATCCCACAGCAGATGGATAATTTCCTTGTGAGAAACATCAGTCTACGTTGATTGCAACCAAGTATTGCCAACATACTGAGCAAAATCTAGTGGAATATGCAGATTTTAAGTGGTTACGTAGCATTTTCTCACTTAAATAAACGAACGTAAAGAATGGATACGTCTCATATCCACCACATCATTACTATGAGAAATAATTGAACTTCACTTCTAAATGTTTCCTAATAAAATATTGCTTTGATGGTCACTTTGGAGAAATAAATAGATAATTGATCGGACGGATTTATATCAAACCGAACAATTATAATGAGGTAATTAGCAAACCTTCGTAGATTATTCTTCAGAGGTTACGAAGGGTACAAAATCTCATTCTGTACAGGTATAAATTTTGACGAGTAAAGTGGTGGTGGTGGTGGTGGCATCCTATATTTTACGTGTCTTTCTCGTATATGCACTCCTGCAGTCCCCGTTCTTTGACTTCTTCTTATACTGGTGTGTCGTTAGCTCGTAATTCTAGAGACAGCAGCAGATATATCTTTCGTTTTGTAGACTAAAGTATGTAATCATATCGCGTGATTGTCATAAAAAGGATGTACTCTCACATATTCATATCGGCAATGTAAGAAGATGCTATTGATGAGATAAAGATCGCTCTCTAGACGCCAATTTTCTTTTACAAATAAAGGTGAAACTTGATAACATTCAAATGTAAATTTGTAAGGATTACACCTAAATCATTGATCATTATTATCTCTTCATACAAAAACAATACACAGTAATTCTGTGCGATTACAAAATTTACGTTTCCTCCTCTCGAAAATACTTTCATTGTGACAACATCACCCAATTGTTCGAGAATATCATCCAAACCTTCAAATATTTTTTAATGTTTTGTATTTAGGAGGGAAAAAGTGTGTCATATTTTCATCGTGAGGATTTATTGTAAATTACAAGCAGCAGTTACGATCGTATACGATAGGGGAAGCCACGTCAGATTAAAAGACTCTGAAGTTCGTACCCTACGAAAAAATAAAATGAACAGCCGTACATTCTCAAAATTGTACGTTGTAACATGGAAACATCGGAGAATCATCAATTGGTTCTCCTTCTCCTCTTAGGTATTTTTGGTTTCGGAGGAGCAACGGTTCTATTCATGGCCATCTTTTGAACAAATTCAATCATAGAAAACAATGAAATCGTATCTTCCTGTAATATTGATTCTAATACTACGTTTAGGAAAGCGTCCGACATCAAAATGTGAGAATTAATTGACATAAAAAATGATTTTTTCCGGAGTAGCATTGCAGACAAAAAATAGTGTGAAAAATTTAAAGAGAAGCAAATTCAGTATCCCAAATCGTAATTCTTTATCATAAGAATAGAATTGAAATTGAGTTTTAGTGTTTATGTGAGAGACACATTGTAGAGTGACTGCCATTTACAATTCTTTCTAATTATAAATCATTTTCAACATGATCTCATAATGGGAAATAAAATAAACATAGACTAATATAAAGAAATAAAAAACAGAGTTGATGACGTGAAGAGAGGAAATAAAAGGGCCGAACCTAGAAAGAAAAAATTACTTCATGCGTCAGGTCAAGAAAGATAAACAATAGATATAGTTATCAAAATAGTGGTTGCATTGAAGATTCTATTGTTTAATCAATGGCCTTGTGAAGTGCAATAGTCATGAAACTGTTGGCTACAATGCAATAAAAATCGGTTTAACAATCTTGATGTACTTCATCACTATTCATTTTCAAGGATGGATCAAGCTTCGAGAAAGCAAAAATAATACGTTCCGCTAGAAAGAACACAACAACAACAACAACAACAACTGTACACTAAAACGATTATTGAAGTAAGATTTTATTCGGTCACAATATTAATTATGTAGAAGCTCCGGAGCCATACTGATCATTTTTGGACGTATATTATGTATACAATCCAAATAATCATTCACATAAGAAATTCATTCCTAATTGTGAATGTTACATTTTATTTTTATTACGAAATTCAATCTTGTGCACTTTTTTACTTAGAACTCAAATCTGTTGTGCATTTTCCACATTAGGTATTTGAATTCATAATATAAGCATATATCCTGCAGAGTACGACATAGAACACAGCTTTGACTCAAAATTTGGCATGACAATAAAATAAAACTCGAGCATCAAGAACCAAATTTAGAAACGATGATACTGAATCACAAGAGAATACAGACTTTCCAGCCTTTCCTCCTTCTCCTTCTATTATTATTTTGCAAAGCTGAAGAAGAGAAAATTGTTGGAGGAACAGAAGCTCAAATCGGGAGATATTCATATATAGCCTTGCTCATGGGACAGGAAGATCCATTTTGTGCTGGTACTCTTATATCACCAGAATATGTACTGACGGCAGCGCATTGCTCTCACCACTCCTACACAGTGCAAATAGGCCGCCATGATATAACAGACGACTTTGAAGACTTTGAAGAAATTGATGTCGAAGCTGAAATAATACACCCTGATTTCAACAATATTGATCTAAATTTTGATTTCATGCTTATAAAATTGGCATGGCCATCAGAATATCAAACTATAAACATGGACGATGGTAGTATGGATCTTTCACCGGGTCGTGATGTGACTGTAATGGGATGGGGAGCCGAATGTGAAGGTGGTGATTTTTCGGAAGTGCTGCTAGAAACAGAAGTTGATATTGTGTCGAATGGGGAATGTCGCGACAAATATCCAAACGGGGCTGTGACAGACAATATGATATGTGCAGCTCGAGAAGATAGAGATGCTTGTCAAGGAGATAGTGGAGGCCCTCTGATAGTGAATAAAGGTATAAGCGACGAGGATGTTCAAGTTGGAATTATATCTTGGGGTTATGGATGTGCGGATCCTGATTTCCCAGGTGTTTACTCAAGCGTCAAAGAAGCATATGATTGGATTATGGAAACAATGGAAGAGGATGTTGATGATTTCGACATATTCAAGTTTCAGATGAAAGGACTTGTGGGTCGAACTTGGAAAAAAATACGTAACAATGGTAGAAATTTGCGTGCGAATACCATTTTGTAACACGTTCATATTTGTTTGGTAAAGTTTTATTAGTGCAACCATTTGAAATCTCCATTCTCTCCCTCTAAGCAATTGAAAAAGGATGAGAAATCAACTCTTCTCCTGTTGATGTAAATAAAATAGGTGAAAAAATAGTAACTATTTTTTTTATAAATATGTTGCATGAATGAAGTTCTGTGTATAATTTTCAAAATAAATGAAATAAGTGGGTCACAGGTATAGCACTTAATTTGTTTTTATGTTTGAGTTTATCTCCGAGGAAAAAATCCTAAAAGAGAGAACATTTTCGAAAAATAAGCTTCAAATTTTTGTGCCTTGTGCACTAACAATACTGCTGTTCAAGAAAGTCCGTACATACAATTTGACACATCACAGGAGCATAGCACGTAACGTACAGCAAATTGTATCAGCAGCAGGTAAAACATTTCAAAGCAAGCGTCATGGATCTTTTGGGAGGATACAGCAGCAACAGTGATGGTGAAAACAGCGATAGCGACAATGAAAGTCAGAACAGTCGAGATGAAATTAATACATCAACACTCAGTCAGCCTCAACTCAAACCTAACCCACAACCAAAACCAAAGACGGGGTCCACTTTAACAGCTAGCATCACAAAGCAAAAGAAAAAGCTGTTATCCTTGAATGCAGTTCTGCCATCTGAAATATTCGAACGTTTAACTAGGGCAAGTCATGAAGACGATTCTTCATCTGATGAAGAAGATGATGAGAATAATAAAAGAAGTCACAGAAACAGCGGTAGCAAAGTTGACAGTAAAGTTCAATCGTCAAAAAAGACTCAAAAAACTAGGTCTTTGCCTAATGACAATTTGGGTATAAGCTCACTTCTAAATGACTTAAAATCAAACGTGGCGTCCAAATCCAAACAGAAAAAAACTTCATCAGAAACAAGTAATTTCAAAATAGACGACAAAGAAGAACGGGAAGTTATGGGATTTGCTTTTACAAATGTAATAACTACAACCGTCAAACGTGAAAAGAATAAAGCCGAAGTTATTCAAATTCATGGAATAGACAAAAAGGAGCAACAATCTGAACCTGCTGAAAATATCAAGTCGCGTTCAGGTATAGATCTACCTCCATCCGCACCACCAGCTCCTCCACCTCCACCAAGTCGTTTTAACATGAATTTACCTCGTCCATCGTCGACATCTAGCAATGCTGTTTTGCGCCCTTTAAACAAGAGTATTTCAGCTGCGCCTTCAGTTTCTTCTTCCACAACTCTACCACGCCCCATGGCTGCTTATCCAGTCCCGCAACAATACAATCCTGCTGACTACCAAAAAACACAGACACAAACACAAACACAATCAAAACCAATTCTACAACAAACTAGTAAAAAATCAAAACGTCAAATACAGCAGGCACTTCGATCAGGAAATTTTTCAGAAATATCCGACGACTTGATCACAAATGTTCATAACCAAAGCACCACTCATTCCTTCAATATCCCTTCCAACAATCAAGGCTCCTCATCCTATATCAAATCGGTTGCCTCATCTGAGATTTATGATCCCAAGCAAGGCAGAATGGTAGCTAACTTTGCAGAGGATGGGGCGAAAATGTCTGGTAAAATGCGTGGTAAACATCAGATTCATCATTTGGTTCATAGTGCCCGTGTGCTGGAAGCCAATCGAAGACTTCATGGACATCCTAGCTCCAATGCCAGCAGGGTAGATGCTAAACGAAAATATGGATGGTAAAACCAGGATAAGGGCACTGACTGTATACATTTCAATATTATTTATAGAGAAAAGAAATTAAACTTTACTCATGATGTGTAGCTTATTTATTTTAAGTTCAGTACATAAATCTGAAATGAAGAATATGTATATATTTATACTCCTATAAATCTTTTGCTCCTCTTTTTTCAAGCGATATTAATTTTCTCTCAATATTTCATCTAATCACAAAAGAGATGTTAGAGTTTCCAAGGATACTCCAGTTTCAGCTTTGTCGCCCAATTCTTCTACAATCATATTTGCTCCGGTGAAATCTTCTCCACCTGTGTAGGAACTCTTGGTTACAATGCAAGAAATTCCAGCAGCCTTGGCAGCTCCAAGGCCTATATGAGTATCTTCCACAATAACACAACGTGATTTATCAAGGTCCATATCATCAACAGCCATGTTGTACACATCAGGAGCAGGTTTCTTTGCCTTCACCATATCACCAGCAAAAATTTTGAATTTTGCTGCACGATCAGGTCCCATTAACGTCATGACGAGATTTTCCACAGCTTTTTCATTGGAAGTGGAACAAACTGCAAGTCTTACATTATTTGAAATTGCCTCATCTATGATTCTTAACACTCCTGGACGAAGTGGAATTACACCTTCATCAATCAAATCCATAAAAATGTCAGTTTTACGTAAATGCAATTTTTTTACCATGGCCTGTCGTTCAGTTTCATCTTCAGGGAAAACATCAGGCCACCCGACTTCATTCCAATGAGCAGTCATACGTTCTTTCCCTCCCCCTGTTTCAAGCAAAACTCCATATCGTTCTTCATCCCATTCCTCTTCAATCCCTTCCTCAGAAAAAGCTCTGTTAAATGCGGGGCGATGTCCATCACGTTCTGTGTCTGCTAGCACTCCATCACAGTCAAATAAAATAGCTTCGAGAGAGGCTGATAGAGCAGATGATTTGCTATTGTTTTAAGATTTATGGGATTTATCAAAGGGATTCGGATTGTTCATTTGATTTCAACAAAATGAGTACAATATATTCGATATGCACTCTGAGAGAAAGTACGAAATTTATAATTACCTTGATCGCAATGCACTGAAAGCTGGTCTCGCATTGGAAGATGATGTGAAAGCAGAACTAAATCCAGCTGAGCAGAAGGTAATTGACAAAGTTGAGAGCTTCATATTACAGAAAGAAAAGTCACAAAATAGTGTGAGATGTGTCTTGTCTATAATAATGTTAATTTGGAAATCCAAAGCATAATTTTGCACCTTGCGAGATGCCGTACGTCACCTTAAACCATGTAGGCATTGCGAAAAAGATTTTATTTGTAATACGTCATCATTTTTATTTTTTATCTCCAAAATACAAACGAGAATGAAACGAAACGGGGAGCGGGCCCCATTATTCAATCGGAAGAGAAGAATGGCAAAGTACGTTTTGAGGCGTTATTTGTTCTTCTCTTCAATCCTTCTTACTGCAGTTTTCCATCATCCGTAGAATTCTTGATGGTGGACTGTGTGCCAATGAATAGAAATTCTTGATTACTTACTTTTGAAATCAATTTTTGAAATGATAGAAGCAATTAAAGATCAAACTGTAACATCACAAACTCACAAAAAACCGAAGATTTTCAGTCAGAATAACAACTCTTATTTCTTGTTGCGCGTCTCTTTATTCGTTTCTTTTTTAGCGTTTTCTACAATTGAAGCAACTGCATTTGTACCCTGTTGCTCAACACGCCACAAATTCTTGAGCTTTTCCACATCCGGAACTAAATCCAAATCTTATCTGAATAGGATCGAAAGAAATTCCATTACAAAGACCTTTCTTTCATCAAAGATCAACATGAAAAACGCGAAAGAAAATTCGAACCCTCGTAGACGCAAGAATACCAATTCCAAAGAAAAGAAACATAAGCCTGATGAGAACACACATCCAGAACTTACGAAAAAGGCAGATGATGAGCTTGCCCGTCTTTCTAAGGAATTAAAACTCAGTGTTCCTGATTTGATTTCTCAATTAAAAAAGAATAGGCCAAATATGACAGGTCAAAAGGCAGATCTTGTAGATAGTCTTTTAACCCACTCCACCATATGCATGCCTGCCGTGAATTCTCAAGTCTCAAAAAAGATGAAACCTACACCTGTACAAAAAGAAAAAAACAACAAGGCAAAGGCTATTCGTCCAAAACGACCAAAATCAAAGAAAGCAGAAGAAGAAGCTAAAAGCTCACAAAAGCGTGCAGCTGAAGCAATTCATGATCCAACACTTCTCACGAATGACTCATTCGCGGAACGAGTGGATTTACATCCTTCTTCGAAACGCGCCATTATAGATGTGTTGGGTTTGTCAAAAATGACTGAAGTCCAATCGAAAACTTTTGCTGCAGCATCCAGTGGAAAGGATGTCCTTGCCCGTGCAAGAACTGGAACTGGTAAGACCTTGGCTTTTCTTCTGCCTGCAATTGAAGTTATTGCAAAGGATGTTGATGCAATGTCTGGTCAAAACGTGGGAATTATGGTGATTTCTCCAACTCGCGAATTGGCAACTCAAATCGCAAATCAGGCAGAAGCTTTATTGACTTTTCATGAAAAAATGTCTGTCCAAGTCGTTTATGGAGGAACCAAAATTGGAGGTGATATCAACAAAATGAAAAGACGTATACCAACAATTCTTGTTGCAACACCTGGACGTTTACAAGACCATTTGGAATCTACCAGTATCAAGGGAAGGAGATTTTCTGAAATTGTTTCCAAAACGAAAGTGCTGGTTTTAGATGAGACTGATCAATTATTAGATATGGGTTTTAGAAGAGAGATTCAGAAAATTATAAACTATCTTCCTAGGCAAAGACAAACTCTGCTTTTTTCTGCAACCCTACCAGATGAGCTTAGGGATGTTATGTCGCAGACGATGAAGGAGGGATCTTTAACAGTAGATTGTATCAATGATGGGGATAGTTCAAGTCATACAAATGCTCGTGTTGATCAATCTCATGTTGTCCTTCCTTCAATGGAAAGATTTGTTGCTGCTGTAGTTGAAACTGTCATGGCTGCAATTGAGAATAAAAATGGGACTGGGAAATCCAAGATTGTTGTATTTTTCAGTACTGCTCGTTTAGTTGGATTTTTTTCTGCACTATTCAATATTGGTTTGGGCATAGATGTTATCGAATTGCATTCAAAGAAAAGTCAAAGTTACAGGAATAATGCAAGTGAAAAGTTTAGAAATGCTAAGTCAGCAGTTCTGTTCACAAGTGATGTTTCTGCGAGAGGCGTCGATTATCCTGATGTGACACACGTTATTCAGGTAAGTCATTCATACAATGCACCTAATACATATTTTTAATTAGTCGTTCTCATAGTATTTTTTTGTGTTTTAGTTTGGAATGCCTGATAGCCCAGAGCAATATATTCATCGACTAGGAAGGACAGGAAGAGCAGGTAAAAAAGGGAAAGGGTGGCTTGTGCTTGCACCATATGAAGGCAAATTTGTATCTGAGCTCAAAAATGTTGACGTTCCAGTTGATCCATTTTTAACTGATATGTTACATGGACCAGTTTCTCCAGAGGTTTCTGACATGCTTAATCCAGTTTTGGAAAGAATCAAATATGGCGATAAAGATTTAAGCCAAAGTGCTGCGATGGCCTATCAAGCTTTTTTGGGGTATTATCTTGGCCAAATAAAACGAACTAGTCTCAGAAATAAAGGCGAAGTAGTGGCTGTGGCAAACGATCTCTCTGGATATATGGGATTAAGCGAAATCCCAGGACTAGATCAAAGATTAGTATCTAAGATGGGATTGAAAGGCGTGGAGGGCGTCCACATCAATTCTAGAGATTCAGGTGGTAATAAGAATTTTGCAGGTAGCGGAGGAAGAGGTGGAAGAGGTGGCAGGGGAGCAAAGGGAGGAAAAGGTGGTAGAGGCGGCAAAGGTGGTAGAGGAGGCCGTGGAAGAAGTTAAATGTAAATAGCAAATGTCATTTACGCAAGTTGATGTAAGATGAGATAAATTCCATCCACAAAGAATAGACTCAAATTCGTAAATAATAATTTAATTTTACACCATCCAAATCATTGCTTTCTTCGCAAACATTAATTGATCAAAATAAAAGATGAATCTCGATGTTCATAAAATAGAAATATGCAAATTTCACAAAATTTTCCAAATTCTTTTTTTCCTTGTTGCAAAACGAAACTTATTCTTTCTAAAAGCATGAAGTGTTTTCTAAAATTAGGAAGATCCAGCAAATCCATTGGGATTTTTTTGTTGCCAGCACCAAAGATCACGACACATCTCTTCTAAATTCCTGGTTGCTTCCCAGCCCATTTCTTTCTTTGCCAATGATGCATCAGCATAACAGGTAGCAATATCACCTGGTCTTCTTTCGCCAATTTGATATTTGATTTCATGATCACAGGCCTTTTCCATTGCTTTTACCATATCTAGAACAGAGCATCCATTTCCTGTACCAAGATTAAAAGTGAACAATCCTATTTTCTTTACCATGTATTGGATTGCTGAGAGATGACCTTCTGCTAAATCCATTACGTGTAAATAATCACGAACACCTGTTCCATCTGGGGTGTCATAATCGTCACCAAAGACAGTTAGGTAAGGCCTTTTTCCTACAGCTACTTGACTAACATAAGGCATAAGATTGTTAGGAATTCCATTTGGGTCTTCGCCGATGAGTCCTATAGGCAGTAATGAATTCAGAAGTCAAAAATAATGTAATTCAAAAATATGTAAAATCGTTTATCTTTTGTGAACGTACCGGATGGATGGGCACCTACAGGATTAAAATATCTCAAAACTGTAACTGCCCATGGGTTTTCACTATTTTTAGTAGAACGATAGAAGTCTCCTAAAATTTCTTCAATCATATACTTGGTACGTCCATATGCGTTTGTAATTCCTGCACCAATGGTAGTATCTTCTGTGATGGGCATCTTATCTGCTGCACCATAAACTGTTGCTGAACTTGAAAATACAATTTGACGGCATCCAAATTCCTCCATTAATTGAAGCAATACAAATGTACCAGCAAGATTATTATCATAGTATAGAAGAGGAATGCGCGAACTTTCACCAACAGCCTGAAATAGAATTCATTTTTTTTAGAAAATAGTTCTTGACATCGATGTATGTTCAAAGGATTTCTTACCTTTAATCCTGCAAAATGAATACAAGCAGTAAATTTTGGAGATGATTCGAAAACTTTTTTCATATCAGCTTCATTCCTCATGTCGACTTTGTGAAAAACAAGTCGTTCTTTCCTTGCTTCGTCTGTCAATTTGGTTATCTCTGCTACTCTGTCGAGAGAAACAGAACTAGAATTAACCAGATTATCAACAACAACAACATTATATTGTTCAGCAGCATTCAAAAGACAAACAATTGTATGTGATCCTATAAATCCGCATCCTCCGGTTACGAGAATAGTTGGTGGTGTTGTATTTGAGGGACACATTCTTATTACTGCAGCTAACACAATTTTTATGGAAAGACTTTTTTATTTTTGATACGAAATTAAAATTGATGTAAGAATGCTACTACCGTAGAAATGTAGATATATAGAAATGAAGATAGGTAATTCTACATCAGCAATACCAAATTTGGCAAGAGCATGATAATTCTGAAATTAATGACAATGACCCATTAAGACGAAAGGAAAGAGAGAGAAGCATAGTTCTGCTCTATTGTCATTTTAAATTTTTACTTTTCACAAACAACAGTTGAATTTTCACGACTATTAACTCTACATTGTTTTCTCTCTCTCTCTAGAAAGCAACTTGCCTGTCATAAGTGTTGATAAAACTTGCAATTGCATTAGTAGTTACAATGAAAGAGATGCTTGAGCTTGGCATTCATTTTTTTAAATCATGTAAACAAATACAAAAAATTCCATCAGTGAAACAAGTGATAATATATGTGTTGACAGGCGCGTATACAGATTAGATTAAATATTTTGAAATATTGTCCTCGACTATGTCTCCTTTTCTATTCAACAATGGCCTAAATTGAAAAAAATGTCATAGTTTACGTGAACGTGGTCACAAAAAAACAAAATTCAGAATTGAATTTGTCCTAGTGATTGATCTCAAGAGGTGTAGGCGGATGCTTCACAAGTCATACTGAGTCACGATTCATGAATCTCATTCATGCGAAGATGCTCAGACTTGACGAAGATTATAAATGGTAAATTCTGAGGTTGATATATATTGGCCAATGTTATCTCAATCTACAAAAAACCTAGTGACGGTGCTAGAAAAGTATTACTACCTATTAAATTATTACCAATGCTTTTGGTCAGAGGTTGGGAACAAAACCGTGTTTACGCACAATTGCAGTCCTAAGATAAAGCATTTTGCTCTAATTCATGAAACCTTAATGAAGTAATACGTTTATTTTCACAGAAGACATGAAAATAGATATTCGATATTCAATCGTCCTTTTGATAAGAAAAGTATGAAACGAAATTCTGAAATATATAAAGTCAAAAATTCAAGCAAAATTGTGATACTAAATGCAGGACGATAAACCTTCCATTTGATTTCATTAAATAAAATTAGTATTCCTTATTTTACAGTAGATGTTTCATTTGTTTGCAGTGAATCATTCATCAACGATTACCATTTGAGACAGAGAAAACTCCGTCAAAGCTTATTTCACAAAATATATCGTTTTCGCTTTCAGCAATACATCAACGACTACATTTCGATAATCCAAGACAAGGAACCATATATTTTATCATAATTTTAACAAACACATAACATAATTAAGCTTTAGAAATCAACGTTGATAATAAATATGTAATTTGATTAATCAAAATCTCTGATGTATTTTTATACATATAAAGGTACTCATCATCTGGCATGAAAGGAATAACTTGAGCTTGCATAAGATCCTGTAAAAGAAGACGCACCGTCGTTAAAGTTGTAATCGCTCATCTTTGAGGAAGAGCTTCCTCTTCCAGGCCCTGATCCTGGTGCGGTTAGTATGGTCAAAGTTCGCTCAAATTCCCCCTTTCGAGCCATAATACTTGTGATCTCAGAAACTAGCATACGACTTACGTCTTCACCGTCAATCATCTCTAGGCGATCCCCAGGAAATATTTTCTCTCTCAATATACTAAAATCTCGCACACTACTAACAACAGTCCCCCCACGACCTTCGCTTTTATTCGCTAATATGATACCGAGCTTACCTGGAGGAGCAACTACAACAACTCTATTTCTCTTCAAATAGGAGTTGGTCGTTGAGCGAGATGATTTTCCTCTACGACTACTACTACTCGATTCACTAACCATGCTTTTTGCAGTGTAATTAAAGTTCCCTCCACTGGTATAACTTCCAACATCTGATAATCCTGTCAAACTACCACTGCTATGAGTTCGAGAAGTATGTCTCAGTTTTCGCTCTTTCTTTACCTTTTCCTTCTCCACCATGGCTAGTTGCAACTCCAACCTCATCAAGTCTTTGGCAACGGATCGACTGGCATCAGACATGTGAGAGAGAGTGGATCGATGTGAATGACGGCTGCTTACACTATCTGCAGAGGATTTACGTGATTTTGATTTTCGACCCCTGCGACTTTTAGAAGTTCGATGAGATTTTGTGGATTTCGTAGATTTGTATGATTTTCCTCCGACAGAACTCGTTCTAGAATTTACGGATCGTGTTGATCTACCACTCAGAGATTCCAAATCTGCAGCTACTCCAACTGGTCCCAATGTACCTTGTATCTCTTGAAAAAGCCAATCATTATCAGGATCTTCTGACGTTAGAGAGGCTGAATCGTCATCTTGATGAGATGGGTGAGTTGAAACAAGTAAAGCTGGAGTTGTGGATACAATATTTCTAGTCGCTTTAGATTCTTTTTCGTGGCGACGTTCATTTTTTCGTCTTAGCTTTTCTTTAGCTTTTTTTGATGCAGTATTAGAGGATCGTGAATAATGAGAGGAGTGTGTGGATTGAGCATCTTCAGGAGATGGCGAGACTATGAATTGACGAGTATTTTTTATTGAATTTGATGATTTGGATTTTTTATGGCTGGTTGGAGTTCGCATTTTTTGCTTTTGTGAAACCGCTTTATATTTCTTATCTCCATGAGACGGAAATTTATTCATTTCAGGTGATTTTCTAGATGAAACAGATTCTTCTTTCGAAGAGTGACCTTGTTTGGATTCACCTGGCCAGTTAAAATCTTCTGCGGATGATTCATGAAAGAAGTCTCTTCCATTTTTACTTTTTCTTTCAGAGCCTGGTTTGTTAAGATGTAAATCTTCTTCTGCATCGAACTCGGAATCTGATGAATCTGCGTAAACATGTCCTTTAGGCGATGATTTTTGAGAACCACTTGACGGCTTGCTTTCAACTCCAAAACTATCTGGATCTACAGACGATAATCCAAAACCATTACTGGAGCTATCAAATAAGTTCGAATTTGATTCATTGGAAGCAGAGAAAGCATTAAATTTACTATCTGGAAAAGGGAAAAAATCACTTTCAGAAGTTGTTGGCTGATTTTCTTGATATTTTTTCTGTGGAGAAGGAGTCAATGCACTTAAATCATCTTCTGCATCATTTATACTTTCTTGACTGTTATCATTTTGGATTCCAGGGAACACAACATCTTCTTCTGAGGAGTTGCTCTTTGGTGATATGGAATTACGTGTAGAAGACGCATTATGCTTATTTACTGAAGAATCTCTTCTTAGGCGATTATAACCTTCATCTTCTAAATCTGTTGAAAGACAAAAATCAGTGGAGGTAGGAGAGTCCACAGAATCCCCATTTATATCCTTCGGGTCTATCTTTACAAGTTTACCATTACTCATACGTTGTAGTTGCATTTTACCTGCGTCCCTGGTTTGATATTGTAATTGTTGTTGGTGCTGTTGCAGTAATTGTGAATTAAGCTCCATGTCTCCCAAACGAAGTCTTTCGTTTCTATCGCTATTATTATTGTTTTCTTCCTCGACATCAGTATCTTCAAAAGAGGAATCATCCAAATCAACGATGTTATGTTTGACTGGTCTTGATTGTGGCGTTGTTCTATTTGTTACTGTGTTTGGTGCTGGATTTACTCTAGGGTTTGGTTTAAGATGCTGATTGAGTCTTCCACTAGATGCGGTACTATTGCTCAATTGGGTTTGCATAGATTGGGATTCTTTGATGCCAGGGTGTCGTATTGTTGGGTGTGGTATTGTTGGGTGTGGTATTGTTGGGTGTGGTATTGTTGCATATGGCATCGGTCTATTTGGTTGAATTTGACTAGGCACATTTAAGCTGTTTTGTTGCTTTAACTGCCGCAATTTTTCTGTGTCAAGTTCTGCAAATCGTTGGTCATCCTTTCCTTTGTTTTGCTTATTCTTTTTCTTGCCGCGTTTGAAGATCTTCTTTAAAACACTCGGCATTTTTATTAATATTTCAGGTAAAACCAATGGTCTTTCCTTGCTCAATATTATGCTTTATTTGCAAGCACACAAAATGAAAACTTCTTAAATGATGATAGTACTGGTCAATACTAATCAAGAGGTGAAAAAGTCTTTATTTTTGAACAGTGCAAATTGAAGATTCTAAACGACTCACTATTCGAATAAATAAGCGATCCAAGCGTGGAAATCTTGCCAAGATACTTTAAAGTATCAAACAACCTCTAAGCGTATAGATTGAAAGGACAAAAAAAGCTATCTGCGCCTGATATGGTAAGGGATATACTCTTTTGCTCTGTGATCCGTTTTCGTGCTTCTTTACTGCGATAGAAAACCAATGCAATGAAAAATTGTACTCAGCTTTCAAATCGATTACTATTTTCGAAGAGATTATCAACCTTTCTGTTGGTAGCCTTTTAATACAGGATATCGGAGGATGAATCAAAATTTCAGGGTGTTGCTTTTGTTATGAATGTATATAATGCCCTTTTCACTTCCGAGCTGAAGTAGCTGTTGGCAATTCAAGTTTTCTACTCTGACAAAAAAAAGTCCAGACGTGTCTTTTCAGATGAAAATGGGATTTCTAAATATATAATACACATGATATTCAACGAAGACGTTGGGATTTACAGTCTTTAAGAAATGATTTCTTTTCAGCGATTTTAGCCCTAAGAATGCTGATCAGTAATGTTCAACTTGTACCTTTCCCATTTTTAAATCAAAGGTTAAGTATTTTTACAAGACTTTGTACGAACTGTACATAAATCTTTATTAAAGAATAAACCTACATGTATTTAAATTTGAAACGTGTTGTTTGTTGTTCCCAAGATTCAAAAAACACAAACAGTAAGTGAATGTGAAACATATATCTGGGACCAATCCGTAAACGATGACATTGTTAATTCACTCTTTAAGAGTGAGTGATAAAAATATATCGTTTAAAAATGTATGTCATAACAAAGCATGATGGATGAAGTTACTTACCACACTATGAGCCGACTCTAATCTATTTTAATTTTCTATTGATTGGAGTTGTCTTTTTTCCTTCTGAAAGCAATTCAAATCAAGTCCAATCTATCCAAACATTTCTAATACATTTAAGATTCAGTATGGAATATTATATATTTTCTTTCTATCCTTAACGTTATGGAACTTTTCAATTCCCATTTGATCACGAAAGAAACAAGATTCAACATCACTATGTTATTAAGATTGTTCACACAAAGTTACGAAAGACCATTGTTCATTATCTGATATAATCTCTTTATTAACAACTTTTTGATAGTTTATGTGAGGGAACATATCTGGGATTGAGTGAGTCTCTCTTCGGAGCTTTCATTAACGATTCCATTGTAAAATGTGATGACTGAATATTATTCAAAGCATGCAATGAAATGAAACTTCAGAGTGACGAAAGCTATCAAAAAGTACAATATTGTTTTGTAGGTCTTTGTTTCAAATGTAATCAATTTTTTTTAGCACAAAGAAACGAATGAGATCTCGGTGATTTTTATCCTTTATGGAAACTTGGTAAATGATAAAATTTCTTGGTTGAATACTTTCCACCAGAAAACAAGCATTGTAAATTAGAATCAAGAAAAAGCTCAGCAGTCATGCTCTAAAAAAGAAAATTTATAACAGCAGGAAACGTTAGTTTTATTAGAATTTATGAAATTACTAATTGAGTCTATCATCGTAGGATACCAAAATTCTACGTAGTTTAACCAAAATTACGAATTTTTACTCCTTACTTTGTTTACTTCTTACTTGCCAGTGCCATCCAGAATTTTTGCTCAAAGGCCCCAAGTTATTTGTGAGGTAATACTAAGGCCGTATGTAGAAATTGTTTTTTTTTGTATTTTTATCGCCTTTTCGTAGCACTTCACTGTCAATACGAGTAGGTACGATCCGAGATGCCCAATGGTCGTCTTGTGCGCCATGGCCGGTTGTAATTTCTGTTTCCTGTTTGTGTTCAAAAGGCATTCGAAAGAAAGAGAGTGTAGTAATCGTTGATATGTGTAGCATGGAGTTTCTGGAGAGGTTTGATTTCAACAGGAATGTCTTTTGTATCGCAACAAGAGATATTTCAGACGGATTTTAGGTTGACCATCAAGTACCAAAGGATTGCACCAAAGCCTTCTTGTCAATGCATTCAGCTTTATACCCTCACTTGAGAAGAATTTCACGTTTGATTTCATTTTTTATGTGCCGGAGAATTTCTTGAAGCTTTTCCGCATCTTTCACTCACGTTTCTCTCGTTTGCTCTCAATATCCCAGTCAAATTCAAGCTTCTGTTTGTGGTCAAAATAATCAAAAATGGTAAATAAGCGCACAAAGAAGGTCGGAATCACCGGAAAGTACGGAATCCGATATGGAGCTACCCTTCGTAAGCTTATGCGCAAGATCGAAGTTAGTCAAACCGCCACTTACCATTGCTCATTCTGTGGAAAAGATACAGTAAAACGTACCCATGCTGGAATTTGGCACTGCCGCTCTTGTAGAAAGGTTATGGCTGGAGGTGCTTACTCACTTACTACTGCCTCTGCTGTTACAATCAGGTCTACCATTGGACGTCTCCGAAAGATCCAAGCGGAACAAGTTTAAATTATTGACTTCCCTGTTATAAATAAAAAAAATGTTCTCTAACTTTCTCTTATTCCCTTAAGTCTTCGTTGTATTTTTTTAGAAACCATCAGTGAGATTGATGGAACTAAACATATCATGAAGATTTAGATTTATACATGTGTCGTGGTGTAAGCGAGTTTGTACCTAATCGGATATTGAACTCTAGTTCTCCACCGATCTATTTTTTCGTTTGACTTTTTTCATTTGGGTTTTCTTCATTAAGTCCAGTGAGATTTTGCGTAGCTTCTTTGTCTGACCTATTACCGGGAAAGCTTGTTTGTTGGAAACGTCGAATATTGAATGCATTTAGTTAGTGCCTATTATAATCTCTGATTTTTTTTATTTTAGTCAATGCATAGTAGTCGCGTTCAAAGTTTGGACCTCCACGAGTTTTATCTTTTGATTTGATGCGGGTTTATTTTTAGACTTTTTTAGTCATAACCTGCTAGCTCTAGTTGCAATTTGTGGAAAGCATCATGAATTACACAGCTAAACTTCAAGGAATGTACAATCTAAGATGAGAACAAAAAAGCTATATGGTTAAATTATGACGAAGCGATGACAATTGCTAATCTTCAAAGTACTGAATTCAAAACGAATCTAGCTGTGAAATATGGAAATTCATAAAATTGAAGGTACAAAAAAGTAATGAAAATAAGCTGAAATAACTACATAGCTGCAGCTAATTCTGCCTCGAGCTTTTTCAGCTCCTCGTCCTCGTCAGGTGTGGTAAGAGTTGGTAATTTCGATGCTGGAGCGTCTGGTAAGTCCAAAGGTGCTTCTGGGGCCGCAGGTGCAGTCATCTTGGCCTCCAACTCAGATGCTTCATCCTCCATCATCTCTCCTTCTAATTCGGCCAACAAATCATCCTCGTCGTGGGCATATGGATCAACAGGAGAAGAAAGAGCATTGCTTATTTCGTTTGCCATGTCCATCTCTTCCTTGATATCATCCATCATTTCGTCAACATTGTCTATACCTACCTCTGTTCTGACAGTCTTCATTGCATCTGTTCCTGACTTCATTGCCTTAAATGTTTCTGCATTTTGTGCTGCTGACTCCAAATTCATTACTTGTGTTTCAAGAGTCATTTTGACGTTTTCAATTTTTTCCATTTCTGTCTCATACATTTTCTTCCTCTTCATTGCAAACAGTGCCCCTACATCGAATAACATATTGTTGAGCTTTCAAGGTCAGCTATTTCATTGTATTCAAAAATTCATAAATTCTGTCCGAACAAAGGACGAATCACATTTTTTTCTCATACTTTCATCCTTATTTGTAGATGTTGTGAATGCTTACCTTTTTTATCTTTCTTCGCTAATTTTGCTTTCGCCTCTGCAGTTAGTGCATCAATTTTTTTCTGAAGGTGTGCTTCTCTGTGAAAATTGAAATTTAATATTTCCAATACATTGGGGATGTTAGTACGATTTTCAAAATCCACTTCATATTCATATAGCTTTCATTCTTGATTCATTGTCGAATGTGTATCTTCTAAAATGGAATCGAGCTACTTAGCAAATACCCCTCTTATCAGAACAACGACGAAGATTCGGAACTTTGAGAAACTCACCTCTTTTCTTGTGTATCGAGAGACTCCCTTAATTTGATTATTGTACTTGTAGGGTTTGACTTTCCTCCTGAAGGAGGCTTAGTCGTTGTTGATGGAGTAGCTGGCTCTTTTTTCTTACCAAACCAATTCATGATGTTCGGAAGGGGCGATATAAATTGACCGAATTGGTGTTCAATATTATTTAGATGGAGGAACCCTTTATCTATCGATGTCTTCAGAATTTTGATCTTGGTGGTATTGTCTTCTCCTAATTCAACATAGGAGGGTTTCGCCCGGAAGATTAGTACTAGGTTCTACTTGTAGATTCAATCCCGCAATGGCACTACCTTTGCTTCAATACTAAGGGAAGCAAAAACACACTACGGTACCTATATATTTTTGATTCGTGTTGTATAGTATGATACGGTGAATTTAGATTTTATTGTGTATTCATAACTATTCCTCACATTTTTTTCAAGTCCCGTTCAAAGTTAAATGATGTCTTTTTCATGTGATCATGAATAGATGTCGTTTTAAAACTTTTCGAAGACAATTCTCATTGAGATCAAAGAGAAAAACCAGTTCCTCTTTGATGCAATATCTTGTTTTGGAGTACTTATATAATTTTCTACATCGCATCAAACTGAAAAGCTAACTGTAATGACACAGTTTGAACGATAAAGGCCAGCATGTTTTCAACTCTATACCCACTGAACTGTGATGATATTCCATTTTTCGAAGCTCGATATTGAAATTAGCATGCTTCAGTTTTTATTCTAGTCTTCGAACAATTGCCAAATGAGCATCTGCAGCCAAAAATCCCACGCTCAGTTTTTCACCTAGGTTGACTTACACTCCATATCTTCCTGTGTTTAATGAGATTTAGTTCCACATTTCGCAAATAATTTCATAATTAAAGATGAAACTAATTATTGATGAAATAATTTTGATACAGAATAATAAAAGGAATGAAAACGGAAAACCAAATTATACGCATTAAGTTCAAGTCTAGTAAGAAATTATCGTGAATAAAACATCATTTTGTGATGTATGTCTAATTTCTAGCACCACGTTCCTGTCCACTGCCAAAGTCTAATGACTTGTAAACGAATTTAAGCCATGCAGGTTGTTTCTTGCCATCGCCACCGCCATTTGCATCATCGTCATCTCCTGCTAACAAGTAACTGTAACCATAACTTCCTGCAACTACAGCAAAGTTGAGGAGCCAAATAACAGCAGTATCTTTTGTGGCAATTGGAGCTAAAATAGATATGAGTGGTGTGCCAAGAAATGCGATGTCAAGAGCCTTCTTTTCAGATCCACCTGGACGACGAGAACGAAGAGATGGTACAATAAATAGCCACCACCACCAAAATCCAAGAACTTTGATGGAAGTATCGCTAATTTTTTTTCATAAAGTAAATCGTTTAGTGATAATTGTGTCATAATTACGCTATGAAAGCAACGTCAATTTGGAAATATAAAGAACTGCACCAAATATGTACTTACAGTTGCAGAGTGTTAAACCAGTCAAAGCCACCGAAGAGTACAGCTGGATTAGTTACCATAACCCAGGATAGTCCAAGACTTAACACAGCTTGACCTAAGAACACGTTTTTTAGCCAACCCCGAAACACAGCCCTTCTCTCAGTTAGTAGTGATGTCTCTTTCTTTTGGATGCTGTTACGAATTGTTTCAGCTTCTTCTCCGCCTCCGCCTCCATCACATTCCTCAGTGGTAAGTTCTAGCACGTCAATTTCACCTTTTCCTGTAAGCGACGCCAGCTCGAGACGAAGATTATATAAATCTCGTTCCAAATTCACAACCTTTGGACGCAATGAAATAATAATAATGATAGAGAAGGGTTTACATAATGAATATAAAAAAATCCTCCACACAATTTTATTCTATTCTGACGCACCTTTGCTGGATTCAACAATTCATCCAAATTCACTCCAAAATCTTCTTGAATTTGAGCATCAATTCTCTTTACGAAAGGATCATCAGAAGTCATTTCATCATTATCCAAAGGACGAGACCATCCAACAGATGCCAGGGCTTCATTCGCTTCTTCTAGGATATCCTCCTTACTATTGGTTTCTTTCAAAAACGTCGATTTTCTTGATATTTGTACGCCTGCTACACGAGTGGATAAAGGAGTGAATGTAAACCCATTAACTGCAGTTGTTGCTAATGAGCATATGATAAACGTCGAACTGGTCTTCATGATCACAATAAAAAAATTCCTCATTAAAATGATAGTCTAGTCGGAACTGGTAATACATGCGTAATCCTGACTCAAGAAAGTTCAACTCAGAAATTTGTTGAGTGTTTCTTGGTGGTATTACTCAGTATGTTCCTACGCTCGAAACTCGATTGTACTTCTCGTATGGCGTTATCAATTTTTTGTTGTGACATTTCAGTTATTTTTCATGAAATAGCAAAAGATGAGGATAATTTCTTTCAATAATGGGACTACCACCAGTGAAGGCCGTGGACAAATAAATTGATGAGTTAAGCTTTGAAAAATCATAATTTTACAACTTCTCTTCCTCAAGCCTAATGTTAATAAAATTGAAGCATCGTATTATTCTATATTATGGGAGCTAAATTGGAAAGAATGTTTCACATCTCAGTAGTCTATTCTTTGCGTATCTAGCTTTTAGAATCGAATCTTTCTTGTATTGATCATATAAGCCAAAATTTATCAGTATCTATCACTGAAAAAAACTAGGAATTATTTTCAATAGAATGTATCTTACAACTAAAAAGTCGGTTTCTCCCATTGTGACTCCATCGTTTCAGAATTCCAGTAATACATATCACCCGATTCTGTCAAGTTAGTGAACCATCCCTCAGGCAAAATATTTTCTTTATCCTCGTCCGTCAATTCAACCTCTGCTAGCAAATTCCCATCATTGTCCTTCATTTGTGAAAAGTTGGGAACATCTCCCCAATCCACTCTCCCTTCCCAAAAGTAATTTTCTGGCAAATCTACCATGATATTCTGATATTGCCATTCCAGATACAACGCCATACGATTCAAAAAGTCATTGTATGTTTCTTCATTTCTCATGCACACGTGAGTCCATACTGCTAGTGCTAATTCTTCTCTCCGTTTCAATGGATCTTCAAATGTAAATGCATGGTCATAGTGCATACAATGCTGAAAAGTAATTTGTTGTACATCTTTTAAATGCTTGTTAACTGTAAGTTCGTGAATACCCTCTTGAGCACGGATTCGAGTTCGTGTATCAGCCCAAAGTGTCTCGAAAAGTTCTTCTTGAATAAGATGAGCTGTATGAGTGTCAATTATCGAAGGTGAGTTTTTTGATTCAGATATGGTGGTAGTGATGAGTCGTTTGTGGAGGAACCATACATGCATTGTTAGTATAGAATGATAAAGACGAAATTCATTTGGAAGTCTACCAGATTGATACCATATGCTGTGTTTGTATATTTAAAAAAATAACAAATTAGCCATGCAATTTGCATTTCAAGAGAAAAATAAGTAAAAATTACAAATAAAGATTGACTAAACCATTTGAAATTGCTCTAGTGATTTGGTTAAACTTACGGATTCTTAGCATGATACTCCGCTGCTCGAAATAGACGCTCCGCTCGGTCAATTCGCATTTGTTGTCCGGAAACGGAGTACCTTTCCCACATTTGCTGCAAGATATTCTTCTTCGATGTATTTGTTTCATTCTTTACATCCGCATTTGAAGAAGTTGTAGATGCTAGGAGAATAGAAGGAGATTTGGAGTAGTTTCTTGATATGAGTTGAGGGGGTGGAGGTGGTATTTGTCTTTTGGGGGGAATCTCAGACACTAAGGATAAATTGCTGCCCCAAGCACGGGATGCTGTATGTATGAGCTTCTTTCTTGCATCTGAATTGTGGAGATTGCTAGAACGATAGATATTTCGAGCTAGCCTAAAATTCATTGTGCGTCTAGGTAATCTGACCGAAAATGTTGGGGGAGAATTCGATGTTGTAATTCAAATTTTGGTAATGAATGTTATACACTTCCTGTTCATTGAGTCAGTTAAATCAAGCTTTTCAACCCAAAAGAGTGAAAAATAATAATAATAATAAAAATAAATGAAAATGGAAATTTGTTGAGATTCTCTGTAGAAAGTTTGGTACAAATAATGTATGCAATTTAAGTACCGAATGTTACATGATTGTGATAATTTCAACAAAAAAGCATTTGGTCCAAACCACCCAAACATCATAGATTCTTTCCAGTTTTTTTTTTTCTTCTCATAAAGTTTTTGCGTAGAATATCGTATGGAAGGTTGCCAAAAGACCTCAAGCTTCACAAATTCGTTGTAAGAAGAGTGGCTAGTTTCTTTTCTTCTCAATTTTCATATCAAACACATCATCTTTCTCATTTCCTTTCTTTCTTCGGAAGCTCTATAATTGTATTGAAGATGGAACTTGATAAAAAAA
>Ga0209092_10001030_pt1 | contig 28123 bp, 20 predicted proteins | sample FraStrMetagenome_FD_187446 | JGI IMG/M metagenome (GOLD analysis project Ga0209092, IMG submission 187446) | Marine eukaryotic phytoplankton communities from Arctic Ocean - Fram Strait ARC3M Metagenome (SPAdes) (version 2) | ecosystem: Environmental > Aquatic > Marine > Oceanic | place: Fram...
ACTATACCTATTTCATCCCAACATCAAATTTATGACTTCATAATGAAGATAAAACTCATATCGGTTTCAAAAGGTGGGTTTGTTTTGTTTTACCACGATTTCTTTGCATGATGATTAAATCCACGTTTCTTGATCTCAGGATTAAAAAACAAATTAAAATAACCACTCAGCTAAAATCTAGATTGACTTTAACATGTGAGAAGTGACCGATACATAAACTAAAAAATCTACACAAACTGTTCTCATAAAATATGTTAATGGAGTGTTTGGTATTGCATAAATTCGTTTGTGAACAATTAAAGCACAAGAGTTCATCTTTTATGTTTCAAAAAATGGATTAAGTGTCATTCACATGATACTCAACTATGCAAATCAAAACTCAATGAGGTTAAAAATGGTATAGGAAGATAAATTTAACTTTGTCCATCACTTATCCTTACGAGATTCTGCTTCTTTATCGTTTTTTGAAATAAGAAGAACGGCTTCTCTCCATTTCTTTCTTTGCTTTCGCTCCCGACATGTTACCAAGCGATGCCTCTGCCATCACATCATATTCAATAGAATTAGTTGAAGACTCGAACATTAAATCACCTTGTTACTTAAAAAAATTATCAGCCACTTACCTTCTGCGATAACATCCCCAAGACTTCCGGTCAAAAGACCCACACCAGCTACTAAACCAATCGAAAAAAGAATTGGGACATATGGAGGTGGAAGTTCAGCAATCTCAACATCTAATGCATCCTCAACAGCTGAAGCAATTAAAGGTCCTCCACTCATAACAAATGCAGTTGTTGCTATTCTCAATGTTTGCTTGACAGAAGATAATGCACTATTTTCTTGTCTCCAACCTTCACTTTCCTCGAGCTTAGAATGGACGCTTGCGAACTTTCTACCTGCTGTCAAATCTTCTCGCCCTGTTCTGATGAAAGGGGAGGCATGCTTCAAGTCCACATTTAAATGGAACCTATTTGCGAAGGGAGACTGCCTAAAAGCTAAGGTCTGGCTAAGAAGGCAAATGAAAATAGCTGCCAAAGGTGTCTTGTACATTGTATATTTTTCTTATTTCTTGGTGCTGATGGTGAGCTTCTTTTTTCAATCCTCGCAGTTCTCTAGATGAGCAAAATAAGAAGAAAACGTATCACTTATCAAACATTCATTCTACCAATGTGACGTCAGTCCACTTTTCATACCTTACCTTCTTATAACCTCTACAATGTTGAACACTTGTTTGATAATTATCCTACGTACTTGAACTTTGCAAACTACTTAATAATCTAATATGGTGATCATAAAAATGTTCCTCGTATGGAGAAAGGTTTTGAAGAAAGGGGATAGACTTGTTGATGAAAACAAATTGGATACAAAACGGTTTCTGATACAAATTCTCAAGTATTTTGCTGGAAGTTACTGTCGAAATATTGTTTGGGGGTTGAAAAGAACCCGCTTATGAATTTCATTAATTTTCTCTACTTTGGTAAAATGTTGACGAGATTCCTTAAAACGTGAAAGTTATCCTGATATTATCTAGCTAGAAGATACTGTATAGTGTGAGAGAAATTGGAATACTTTTTTAAAATGTATATGAAAATAGATATGATAAAGTATTCATGGAATCCTTTAGTTCAATTGCATCCTAAGTGTTGCTGAATCAAAGGACCATATCTATTTTTAGTTTTAGTTCCATTTAAAAGCCACATACATTAAATGAAGATTTCCTGCACAATAAGTGCATTTATGAAGTAACAGAAAACCAAAGCTATCTTTTTTTGGCATGTTATGTGCCGAAATTTTATTGAATAGCTTTTCTGTCTCCATCATTTAGTTTGAACACGTAAAGTACTTCTCTTGCTTCTCATGCCGTTTTTTTTAAAACAGAAATGAATCAATATGACTTTTCGCCAGCATCTCCTAATTCTAGTTATTTTATCACAACATTTCAGATCAAAAAATTCAATTCTTAACACAGTTCCTTCTATCAAAATAATATCTGCAAACATGTCATATATATTGCATGATACAATTTTCAATAGACGCCTTCTACTGGAATCAAGTAAGAGGAGGAAATTATCTTTAAGAAGAAACAATAGAGTGGATTGATGTGAAAAATGCCAAATTGGACTCACAATTTATGATAACTCTAGAAGTTCCTCTTTCGTATTTCTAGTAAAAAAATTGTAAAAAGAGGAAACTATTAATTAGTCTTGTAGAACATGTCGTATGTAGGAGATGGTTTAGTAGTATAATAACCAATCTCACTTTATAATAGTTATATAGATATATATATACTATATCAGGTTATAGAGCCACATTAAACGCTCGAGAAAGTCCGAGACTTACATCGACAACAGCCTGGAAAAGATCGACCGACTCTTTACACTATATCAATTAGATCATCGAGAATTTTAAGCACATAAAGCAATACGATATTTTGAACATACTAGGTGGTCGTGCATCGACATATTATTTAGAATATCTCTACGATGAAACGTTATTGAACGAGAAGCGTTCATATTTCTAAATTCAATTGCGGGATAGGATATTCATAAACTACCTATTGGTTTTAACGATCAAAGAGAGCTTGAATTCCTATAACTAAGCTAAAACATGACATTATTTTAAAAGATAAACGTGACTGCATATGCTACAAAGGCTATAGAAGTCAAAATGTCTTGTTCATCAAATACAACACAACATTCTACTGTCACAAGAAAATAAGAAATGTTATCATCGAACATGAAGAAGCACAGGAGTTTACCTTATAAAACCCAGCCCTTTCTTTCATATCTGGTCATACTATGCATTTTCTTCACATCATTGTTACAGATTACGCTTTATATGTACAATGAACAAATGATAGAATCCATTCAACTTCATTCAAACGCCCAAATGTTGAAAAATTACGACACAATTGGAAGATTACCTCTTCAATATTGGAAAAACTCAAATGTGGGACACGCATTTGATAACGACGCTCATACCGATCAGCATCATTCATCAGATCTTTGTTCTATTAGCGACTCAGTGACCCAGAAGTGTCAATTAAAGAGATGCACTTCACATGCCTCTATTCCAAACAAGATTAACTTTTCAAATGGATATGCGGGGAATACATTCAAGGTAGACGACCCTATAAGTGATTGGAATCCTACCCCTAATGTTGGGGGGGCATGGGGCTGGGAAAGTGGCTGTGTTATTTCACACAAACATAAATTCATATACATTCATGTTTTAAAATCTGGAGGGACTTCCATGAAGAATTTTCTTAAAAAAGGTCTATGTGGCTCTTCAAATGCAGGGGTAACGTGCCCTGAAGGTAAAGCAGTTTTTGACACAGATTCAATGAAGTGTTCAGACATGATTCAAAATTATCCTGATTATTTTACTTGGTCAATGGCTCGTAATCCTTTCTCTCGAATGTTTTCTGCATATTCAATGTCGTTAGTATTTGCCAAAACAAAAAAAATTTCATTTGAAAATTTCGTCCTCAATAATAGATTACGAAAACATGCAACAAGAATGTCGAGCGACCACTACTTACCTCAAGTTGACTTTTTGTTCAATCAAAATGAATGTCCTATTTTTGATTTCCTTGGCAAGCTGGAAAATTTAGAAGAAGACATGAGCTACATACTTGACAAAATAGGGAGCCTAGAGTTACAAGAATTCTTTCAATCCCAAAATAAAGAAATCGAAAGAAAGAATACCTGGGGTGATACGAGACGGAAACAAATTCACAATGATGATTTAAGATTAGCCTATGAAAATGAGGAGGTGAGACGAGCAGTTGCAGAAGAATTTGCACAAGACTTTCGTCTACTAGGATATGATTCAGCAATCGTACCACTAAGTTAAACTATTACGTTGTTCTAATCTAGAAACATCGTTCTAGAGAATACACTTTTTTTGGTCCGCTTCACTTCTCTTCATTGTTACGCCAACATGATCAAAGATTGCTCCTTTCGTTTCGATCTTTTCTTCAGGAAATTCCTTCACACTGTATATTGATATCACTAGAGTTTTGTCAAAGAGATTTTATTTGAAGTAACCTTTCATAATTTTAATCCTATTAAAGTAAATAATGCAAAACTTTCAATACATGTTTCTTGTCCATAATGCGCGTTGACGATGAGATGTTCAATATTTCTCAGTAGAACGGAAAGAAAGAGACCTCTCAATGGAGTAAAGAATATTATGGGTTTGAAACAATTACTTGGCATTATTTGTTTCGCTAGATTCAAAGAGTGAAGGTTTTTCTCAAGAGTACAAGTAACTTAATTTCGAAGAAAAATTGTCTTGATGAATGAATGGAACAAAAATTCCAAATTTACAGAGGAATTTTTGTAACAATAAACAAATAATATTTTTGGATGGTTTGTTTCTAACTAGATACTATAAAACGAATGATGAAACTCATTTGAATTTTCCAGCTAATGCAGTCTCGAATCCGACAGAAAATTTCTTTCGTTCTTTGCTTCCCAACTTCTGGATTTCAGCTTCAATTCGAAGTAATAAGTTTCTTGCAGCGTTTCCAGGATCTGCATTCAGTACATCTTCTTTCGCTTTTCGTAAACGTGATATATCTCCACTAGACGTATTCTGGCTTATTTTGAGTCGAGCCATTGCTCTGCGATATGAGCTCTTGTTGTGTCCCCATTCCAAATCTAATGCCTTTGTTGCAGTATCTTCAGATTTGTGGAACTCCTCAAGCTTGAAAAAAACCAAAGACAAATTCGATAAAATGGCAATGTGACCATCTTTTTGGGACCCATTTGACCCAATCTTTGCTTCATACTTCGCCAATGCAGCCTCATACGACGAAATTGCCTGCTGTAAGTTCCCTTCCTTGAAAAAGGTATTTCCTTGCTCTTTGAAAAGCATTGCTTCAGAAAATATGACTTCATCAAGACTTGAAAAACAATCAACTGGTAACTTTGGAGAACGAGACTCCACAAAAGCAGAAACTAGCCACATTGTATGATCTTCAGCGTTGACGTCCCCAAAGTATGCAATTACTCCTTTGCCGTATTGGTGCATTGCAACCACAACGTCGTAGTTATCGTCACCTGGTTTCCTCGCGACTGTTTGTCCAGTCATCATCATAGACATGGACTGAGTTTCTGAATTTTCACTCACCCCAAAACAGCGTTCATGAGGAGGTACATCATTAAGACTGACACCTTTAGCACTATACTCCGTGATGATTCGACGAGACAAGTTTCCATTTCCAAAGCTATAATTGATATTTTTTTCATTATCTTCAAGACACGGTGCCCAATTTGTTCGATAATAACTTGCAACTTTCCATTGCACATCAAATAACTTTGCCAAGGAAGTGACACAATTTCCTTCCGAAGATGGAAATGCAACAACCCCTCCTGCAGTAGCAAATCTACGTATCAAGTCACCTAAATCCTTTTCGAATTCCTTCTGGACTTCTCTGTTTGAATAATCGACAACAACTATTGCATGATATTTCCCACTCTTTATTTCATGTTGGCATCTTTTGATTCCATATGCATCTGGCAAATGGGGAGATCTCTCATTAAAATATGACGGGTCACTGCACCAAACTCGAAAGCTTTTACAGTAGCTTGGCGAAAAGGGTCTAATTCCTCCTTTTGGTGGACAGGTTATAAATTTATCTTCCATCCACGAAACCTGACAATATCCCTCGATAAAAAGGACGCTCAAATCATCAGGAAGGTCTCCAAGGTCTTTCCAGCCTTCATCTTTCATAATTATAATCTAGATTAGATATCTTAATCACTGAGTTTCTTTGTTTGATTGGTTTTCTTCTTCACTATTTGAAATAGTTGCCCAAAACACTTATTTTTTCGAACAGAAACCAATAAGTTTGGCGTCAAAGTAGCTCTTTTCATTTCATATATGAATATGGAGAAACAGCAGTATCGTTTTACGTAATTCCTTTCGCACAAAAGTATCTTTTTCTTCATTGGAGGTACCAAGGAAATTTGAATATCAGACAAGAGAAATCTCAACCCACTTCGCAAAAACCTTTTCATCATTAGGAGTTCTGGGGAAATCATTGCACTTAAGTACCTTCATCTTTTGTCCCATCCATTTTGAGAAATTCTTCTTCTCAAAGCATGTCTCATCGGACGACATCCTTTCCATGTCGGCATCAAGTTATGACACGTAGCAGATACCGTACTTCTACCAGCTCGAATGCTAAGGAAAGTGATGACAAATCAAATGCAACTAATAAAACAAAAGTTGAAAGCCCTTATTTTAGCAAAAGAAATGCGGAAAGAACGAAGGTAGAAACGAAAGAAAATACTGGTTTTTCAACTAGGAAAAGAAAATCCTCAGAACAAGAAATTAAAATTCCGATAATAATACGATCTTCAGAAACAAAAAAAGATGATCTACTTTCCATAGTTGATTCCATACTTTCTGAATATACGAATGGTTCAAAAGATGAAGCAAAGAAATCTAATGATTACATAACAAAAGGACTATGGTCCCTAACTTCTGGATTAGTTCACATTATTACAGCTGAGCCTAAATTTTTACCACTTATAAAAAAACATGGTCCTCCAACATATTATCTCTCAAACGAGATGAATCCAAATTGTATGACTTCTCAAAGTAAAGATTCAGATTCTTTTGAAACAAAAATACAAGAAAGCTTCAAACCTTTATGTCGAATCATAATTGGACAGCAACTTGGAGGAGCAGCTGCATCGAGCATATGGAATAGGTTTCTTGACAAAGTATCGAATTATCATGACGATATCTACAAAGACGAAAGTTCTAGCTCCTGTAATCACACCAAAAATAATGTGAATAATGTGAAGGAAGATGATTTAGAATCCAAAGCAAAAAAAATAAATCCGTCAATCATATTGAAAATGATAGGTAATGGCGATGACTGGGATTTGGTAGAGTCACAATTACGAAAGCCAGTAGGACTTTCAAAAGCAAAAGTTCGATCAATAATTGATTTGGCTAAATTTTATGAAAGGGGAGATTTGTCAGATGACTTACTCTTGTATAATCAAGGACCATCTTCCAATATGTCATCAAATACTGAATCTTCTATAGAGCAGATTAAATCTCGTCTCTTGAAGGTGAAGGGTATAGGACCGTGGACGTGTGATATGTTTTTAATGTTCCATTCTCATTCTTCTAATATACTACCCATGGGAGATTTAGGCATACGGAAAGGATCTACAATATTTTTTGGTGTCAAAGGAAAAGGAAAAAATGGTACCTTATGCGAGAAAAAGGACCATGAGCTTCTCAAAAGTCTACATGAACCCTTCCAACCTTATAGATCGCTATCCAGTTTTTATATGTGGAAATGTGCAGACACTACAGACTTCAATCAAAATGAAAAAAATTAAAGTAAAGTTAAGAAGTTAAGGTTTACTTATAAATATATTTAGTTGGGGAAGTAACGCAGCTTGACTTTCTAGTAGAAGTTTTAATCTTCATCATCTCCATTGGCTTAACACAGTTTCTCCTGTAGTTACTTCTAAAAGAACCTGAAATAAAAATGCAATCATTGCTAGCCGACAATGTTCTAATTCAACCAACAAGGAGCGTTGATTCTGGGCTTTATCAATTAATCCAAAGTATCCTGTTTGATAATCCCCTGGCATATCGAATTCTGATTTTTGAATGAATACAGAAGTTTCCAACACTCCTACAAATACTAATATTTGAAGCCATCCTTCCCAAGGCACGACTGGTACTGCACCTATACCACTAGGTACATCACTAAATTGTAAATTACTAGATGGACTTAAGTCCCCGGGAAAAGGCGCACCGATGTTAGCGTGGACTGATAATGGTAAATTTAGATGAATGTTCCATTCAGTGAAAGTCATCCCAATTGTTGCCAGCATAGCTATCCTACCATGCTTGAGTTCCGCTTCACGATACATTGCAAAATTGTCATCATTGGCGAGTTCTAAAGGGTCAAAATATTCATATTGAAATGTTGGTGATGTCCCCAATTCTTCTTGAATAGAAATGGGAGGCCCTTTTCGGAGTTTATCAAAAATACTTTTCCTTGGTGTTGTTGGATTTGTGTAAGCGTAAGATCCTTGTGGTTGCAATAATAGAAAAAGTGTATTTTTGGCAAGAAAATAAAGAACAGCTTTTCGTTTATATGATGCGATCATAGCGTTCTATTTCTAATGAAAGAGGATCTTGTGACACCTGATTTTCCTTACGCATTGGTGTCACAAAATTATTTTTGTTTTTTACAATAAATAGAGCTAAAAGATAAAAATTAATTAAAAGAAGGTTAGGGTTACGGAAGACATCGTGCATCATATGAACTGTTACATATCCCTTTTAGGACACAGAGTGGCAATCGTTAGGACAAACTCTCATGTTTCATCGAAATATTTTTGAAGAGAGGTGTTCTATTTTGGTGCATCATGAAAGATTTTTAACATAAATAACATTCATGAATGACAATTATTATGAGGTGATTTGGAAGGTTTATGTCAAGGTGCAACGATAATCAAAAGTTCCATTAAAGATAGGGAAAAAAACTAAAAAATGAAAATAATGAATATTTTACCAATATTTTGAGTGTTATTTGGAAGACTTGCTTTTTTTGTTCCTTGTCTGAACTTTTTTCTTCTTACCTACTCTTGATGCATAGAATGACTATTTTAGAGATTCGAAACAAAAAATTATACGATATGTTTCTGTGATCAATTTCTTGAACATATCTTCACAGTCATCGCTTTTCCTCATGTTTGTACTTCGTGTATGATGCTTTTTGTAATGAAGATCTAGGCACGACAAAAAAAGAAAAATGAACAAAGTTGAACTTAGATGTTTAATCACTATTTTATTTATGTCTTCACATCTATTCCATGTCATTTACCATAAATATTTTGCATTCGATCTTCATACTACTATTTTAAAGTCTTGCGCTTCTATGAGAATTAATTATTTTCTCTCCGACACTTAACACTGTGAGAAAAGGAGTCACTCATGCTGGTTTGTTCCCAATGGTGCGTGAATGAGAAAATAGATTCGTGTTTAATAAGAAATTATGACCCGATCCCGTTTTGTATTTTCAATACATGTGAGTGACACAAAAGTTTAGTAAATTCGCTTCATATAGTTCGATTTTGTTTAAGAACGTACATCTTTTTCAGAAAAATGAATTGGATATGAAAGTCGTTCCTACATAAAAAATCCGAGTAATTTGTTTCGATTGACGTATAAATAGCTTAATATACTCCTAGATATTTATACCAGCAGGCACTAACAAATCCGCAATGATTGACTTTTGGCCATACAAAATATGTCTCGACTATGTAACTCATTTTATCTTTTTTACGACAAATTAGGCCAAATTTTGTTCATTGCCTTCACTGTCAAAGAGTCTCTAAATTTAGGAAGAACAAACAGAAGTCTAAATTGAGGATGGACAAAGGATAATTATCATCATGCCCATTGATATATCTTTATTGCGTCCGGAATGTGAAGGAGGAAACATTCCTCTTGTAGAACTCTGGCAAAAAACTCGTAATCTTAGTGATAAAACAAAACTGTTCCCAAAATCAACGTCTTCCACAACAAAATCAAAAGGTGCACTATCTCAATCAACTTGCTCTTCCTGGACTCCTTTATCAGATGATCCATACGGAACATTAGATTCCTCATCATTTGATTCATTGTCAGAATCAAAAGAATCATCTTATGTGGTCCCAAACGACTCTTCAGAAAACCATGTGTCCGGACTTGAAGAAGATAAAAAGGAAGATGACTCGAAGACTTCCACTGTAGATTACTCTTCTTTAGCGTTGCTCAATTACATAATAGACCTAGAAGCAAAGCGACGTGCAGCTACGAATGAATTGAATGCATGTAGGCATCGTTTGAAATCACTTCAACGGCAACGTAGACCAAGCAGAACTCCATCTAATCCCAAAACAAAAAATTGGAATAATTCCGATCAAATGAGCTTAATTCGATCAGAAATCCACAGACTTAAAAACAAAATTATACCTGATAATGAGAAGATTCTTGAAGATTTAAAAGACAATCTTGAAAATCATCTCCTTCCAATGGTAAGGAATCAAGTGGACGATTTCAGATTTACATCATGCCGTCTGCCTAATTCAGCGGACGAACGTGTAGATCTTTCCAAAGGTTTTGATTTCTCCGCAAATTCTCTAGATTCCAACAGTCAGGATGTTCGACGTGAGATAGAGATCGTAGATCCATTATATTGTATAGAGGGATATGAAAAGCTATGTCCTTATGAAGCTCCATCTTTGAAAGATAACAATCAAATGGATGTTTCTAATTTATCAATTTTGACAGGTCCTGGTTCTATTTTGGAGCAGGTCCTCCATTCCCATGCACTCTCATTTATCAATAAGTCAAAATCTTCCTTTGAAAGTTATATAAATAAGCGAGAAGTACAGGGAAGCGACGATGAATACAACAGTGATAGCTTCTCAGAAGTAGAAAAAGATTGCCAATTTCAACTGAGACATTTACCAGACTCGTCATTGTTGAAAATGGGGTTTTCTATGGCTCATGGTATCATGGGATGCACAAATCGCTTCAAGGTATGTTCTGAATCATCAAGTGAGACGAGCAGTGATCTATTGAATCCCATCATGCATAAACAAGATCCAAAACTTTGCCACATCTGTCATAGGCAAGCAGAATATGAGAAATCCAAATCATTTCAAATAGTAGAGTCAAATCTAATTCCAGAAATTCCTTTGCCAACGTATGCATCTTTTTCAATGTTTCATCAAAGTCAAAACTACTCGGAAAATGGCTTACCCCTCAAATTTGTAGCTTGCACCCCAGTTGATAAAACTCCTGCTCAAGTACCCAATTTTGAGAATTGCACTTCAAAGTCACAGTCAAAATCAAAATCTTCTCCAGAATTCTGCCATCCTATCAAGCAATTAAATCTCTTTGCTCTTTGCGCTAGCGATATCTATACATCTCGTAAAATGCAGCATGATTTCGTTGATTTAATACTGGATTTTTATGAATCTCTTATCTGTGTTCCAAGCGGTGAAATGAAAACACTGAGTCCACTTAGACAAGCAAAAGATTTGGATGATCAAATATGGGAAAGGTCGAACCCTATTTCTTGGCGACCACTTCTTCGTGCGTATAGTATTTCTTCAAACACGCATGAAGAAATCAATCTCGAGCCAAATGAAGCTAGTCGCATCGTCATTGAAGGATTTCTACCCAGTATAAATGATTACATACAATTGGGACATGTATCTAACTTCACAGACTTTGCTTCACGGTGGTTCAAGATACGTTTTGGTGGTGGGAATCAAGTGAAATTAGGATCTTCCATTTTGAACAATAATGGAAGCTACACAACGGGTAGGGTTGGCGTTACTCACTGTCGAAGTAATGAATATGTGCATACTGTCTATGGCTCTTTTGGTAAAATTGATCAATCTATCCGTTGGATGTTGGAAAATAATATGGTTCAAATGTATGACAAAAAATTTCCAAAGAAAAATTTGTTGAGTGAAGAACCCGATGATATGAAAGTGGATGGTATAGCTTTACCAACCAATCTGATAACTCCTTATACTCATCTATGGGGCGAGGAATATTTGGAGAAATGGGAGTTTGGCGTGAATCATGATAGAATGCCTGTTGGATTCGTGATTCCATACAAACGACGAAAGTTCAAATCCAAGAATGGCAAGGTGATTACAAGAGCAGTAGCAAACGCATCTCTATCATTTTCTCATTTGAGGTATGGTGCAAGAATAGATATCAAAACATTCTTTACCAGCAAAAATGGGAAAACTAGTAACGTTAATATCCACGCCCAAAGCTCGACGACAAATGTAACCATTGACGCAGAGGAATCACCAAAGATAAGTCTAATAGACAATGCGACGAAAGAAGACATTGTAGCAGAATCAATTTGCAATCCTTACATTTTTCTTAGATTCTATAATTAGAGTAAAAATGAATGAATCTCTGGTTCTTGTGAATATCTCAGCTCTACCGAATAAAAAGTAATATTCATCTCATAAAATAAAAACTTCACAATAAATATATGCATTTCAGTTATATCGATCCTTTCGAATTCAATGTTTTTGAAATTAGAATACGTGAGGCACTCATGAAGTCCGAAGTGTAGAGACCACAACTTTTGATCCAGAAACGTTTGTTTTATTGTTTACACAAAGTTTTGTTTTGATATTTTTGAGGAAGGTTAGGGTTAGGGTTAGAATTCCCATTCTATAGAGATTTTAACGTACTTTACCGTGGGATATCTTCTTATACGTGGATCGGCTTTGTGTCCCCGGTCGTGTTTGCACGTAAGTGATAACAATTGCAACCTTTTGAAAAATAGGGTGTGGACAACACCACAACGAAAGCTCCACTTGCAAAACCAAAATCATGTTTCAACGCCCTCATTCTGTGCTATTTCTAGCTTCATTAACAATCCTTCAACTTTTGATCCCAAGAGCTAATGCAAATTTTCTAATAAAGCTTAAAAGCGGCGAAGAGGAATGCTTTGTCATTAGAGTTCCAGGTAAAACGCCAGCATACATATCGGGTGACTTTGAATGGATAGATGATCTCCCAGCAGATCCCACTTTCGTGATTCTGCAAGATGGTGAATTTGAACCTGTATATGAGTCACCTGATGGAGCAGAAGAAGGATATTTTTCTCATCTTGGAGTCGGAACATTTCACTTGTGCCTTTCCAACGGTATTTTTGGAGGCGATGATATGGTGGTCGGCAATGCTGATGGACAAACACGCCAAGTTGCTTTCAATTTCAGGGTCCGGGAGCAAGCCAAAGAAATGAGCAATTCAAATAAAGAAGGAGCAGACGATGAAAAAACCACAAATATTATGAAATTGTCAGGTGATGTTCTAGATGCCATTGAATTTTTAGCTGATCATCAATCAAGTTGGAGAGCTCGTGAGGCTAATCAGAAGAAATTGGCCAAATCTACTTACAGAAATGTTGCATTATGGACATTGATCGAAGCTTTTATTTTGGTCGTCATTTCAGGATCACAGGTGCTTTACTTTAGGAAATTTTTCGAACGCAAACGGCGTTTGTAGGACTTACTAGCATCCTGTTGATCTTACAACAATTTCAATGCCTGAATTTTTCGTGAAGTTTCTCTGAATGTCAAGTTGCATCCTTGTGATATCAAAGATATTTTCAGAACCTCTCGCATAAATTGAGAACGCTCGTTTTATCAATCTTAGACTTTTAAACGGTGTAACGATTTTCAACAGTCTTAATTTCGCTCTGTTCATTTTCGCTACGCTTGCTTTCTAAATTTCCTTTACTTTAATATTTCATCTGTTTGAGAGACATGTTTCAATGAACAAAAAGATTAAGACTTATCTTGTGCTTTGTACATTACTAAATGAAGGTTAATCACACCATAGATTTTGATATCTAAAAATTTTATGTTCAATAAATGGAGCTATTTTACAATTTATTTTCTGGGCAAAATGCCTTTTGCGATAGAGACAAAAAAGTGGCAGTACTTTATAGAAAATAGCTCAAAGATTTCTTCAATGGATATCGCTTTTTTCGTCTCTTTTTGGAAATCTGTTCAATAGCTTCATTATCCGTTTCCTTTTCTTTTTCTTCTACTAATTCTGGAGGCTTTATTATTTTTTCTTCTTCTTGTTCAAATTCTTTTTTGTACTCATCGTCGCTACTACATTCAGACGAAGCTCTGCTCTCACGCTTCGACCCAATTCGTGTGCGAGTGTTTGTTGATTCAGGGAGACTTACAATCAGTAACAATAACAGGTACAAGTGCACAGAATAGGTAAATATTTTGTGTGAAAAATTCGTATTTGGATGGATTATCACACCAATTTCATCCGAAAGTCCTTCAGAACCAAATGGAGACCCAAAGACTTGGCTTGACTTTTCCCTGGGAGGAGAGGAACCACATGAATAGTGACCACCGAGGAGATTGCGATGGCAAAATTGCTCTTGCTGACCACTTCTACTTTTGGACTTATCTTCATCTACAACCACCAATTCGTTAATAGTTGGAAACCGTTTTAAAACTTTGTATTTCCATTCCTCTGGGAAAGGTGCTTTATTGACTGCAAACCTCAAAGTATTGGAAGATGCTACACGCACATTATTTAAAGTTTCTTCACGATTTCTATCAATTGCTCCACCTACAGTCTGTGCAGCTTCTCTCACAGATTTAGCGGTTCTTGCAAAGTTTGATATGGTTCCATCAATATTTTCCTGAACCCATGAGGAAACTCCATTAGCGTGATCATTTATCATACCAAGCACTCCAAAAAACCTAAATCTGAAATGATTTCCTGGTTGAAATGTTTGAGGCGATGGTTCTTTTTGACCAACCGATGCACCTTTTACTTGAGCGAGCGGAGCTAACAAAAACGGAAACCCATTAGCAAAATTGAGCAATGCATCCATACTTATAGGATCGTCTGTCCTTAAGTATTCAAAAAAGATACCTTCGGCTATTCCTGGAATGGAAAATGAATCCATCAGTCTCCCATCGACGCGCACCTGTACATGGTAACAAATAATATCAGATATGATCACTTCAACAAAGTGCACGCATCATGTCTCTGTACCAAACTTACCTCCAGATTTCCATTCTTTCTCCATGTGAAAGCCATTTCTGTTCCTCGAGAGCAGCATGTCATATCAGCTTGAAACTCAGGAGGAGCCGATTGCGAACATGAACATCGGCTGGAATTCTCAGGACTCTTTATCTTTTTGAGCATTGGTTCATGAGCCGGTCTTGGATTCATGGAGCTATCAATTAGCAATTTCTTGTGCTCGCTAGTTAATTGTTTCCAGTCGGCCTCAAGGGAACTTCTTATCGTATCAACACCTAATTGCATGTTCAATTTCACAACCAAGGTGCGGTCAACTTTGATATGTTCTTGTAGATAATCAAAAACACTCATATCATTGTGAATATCCTCAACACTCATGGTAGAATACTTGATGAAATTAGGATCTGCGAGTAAATCCCTTTTAGAGACATACAAAGCTACACCATAAACTTTGATGTTAAAGACAGTTCTAGTGTACTGCCCCACACCCATTAGAGTATGCCTTCCTTTCGTTTTACGATCATCGCCAAGGTATCCACTAAGATCTGTTAAGAATTCTAGATCTGTTTGTGGATCTTTCCAAACTCCATTCTTCGATTCTTTTATGTACGGGTGAACAGGTATTTTCCTTGGTGTTGCTACGGATATTCTTGACTGCTGCATGCTCGTGGATGAGATGTGAACCAATTTCTGATTTGTAGGACTCAAGGGTGGTTTGTGCATTTCTTTTTTACGCAAAGTATTGTGACTAAGTCCATAGCCAATATGGCCTGAATTTACTTTTTGTACAAGGGTCTCTTTGTTATCTTCTTTTGAAAGAGGAAATAGAAGTTTTGACACAGGTTTGAGTTCAGGATGCATTGGTGCATACTTTGAATTAAAATCGCTGGATCGTTTCGAGTGCGGGAGGTTGGAGGATTCTTCTGGGTACTTCTCGATTGTGGGTTCATCTATTTCTTCATACAATTCATTCGATATAGCATCTAGTAAAAGTGTTGTCGAAGTATCTTTTCTAGCATCGGCATTCATTTGATATCTTATGAGAGAAAATTGAACGGCTTGATTATTCGATTCATTCTCAAATTTTAAATCGCAAGGAGCTGCTATTGCCAATTTTGTATCGGCTCTCCAAATACATATTTCAGATTGAGCTTTCCCTGTACTCGAACCAAAAATATAGCTAAGTCCCCATTGTGAAGATGATGGCTCATTGTACTTTAGGGTGCCATTGCCATCAACCTTCCAATTCCAAGCTTCTTGCTTAGAACATGGACCAAGTCGGAGAGGAAAGCCTTTGCCCTTAAACATCATCTCGACTTGTTCGTTTATATAATTTGTGTCCCCCTTTTTTCTTTTTCCCTTTTTCTTTTTCGTTTCTAGCATAAGACATTGGTTATCTTTGCCTTTTCCACTTCTTTTCATAAAAGCTCGCTTGCCTTGTTCTTCCCCTGAACTTGATCTGGATGACATTAATTCTATGTCTAGTAGTTGAATAGCATATGCAGATAGGTCTTCATCCGGTATAGACTTTGCTTTTATTTTGGCTTTTACGTGTTTAAATGAAAATTTGAAGGATCAGATATAGCTCTCATGACATTGTAATGTAAGTTCAATTTTATGCGTGAGAGGCTTCTTACCTTTTATGCTTTCTTCTGTAGTTGGTGGTAAAGGTTCTCGTCTTCGTAGAATCCATAATGTGGCATCACCACACTCGGAGAACCCAGTAGGACCAAAGCATCTTCCGTCTATGTCGGCCTGTTAGTTAAATAAAGATACGAATCAGTTAGTCTGTGTCGTCTTTAGGATTTTCTGAAAACTCCAACACATACCTGTAACCAATAGGGATCACTGAGAACACTTTCAGCAACATCTTTAGGCATTTTTGTCATCAGCCCATCGAGACCGTCGATAGGGTCGAGCTTAAGGTTATCCAGCACAATTGATATTGGATGAACACCTACTATGCCAACTTTCCAGAAGCTGCTATTTAAGGGTAGGTTAGTGCGTACACCAACTAGGTGAAGAAGCACGATGAAGAGACGTGATGATCGAGATCTCATTTTTCCCAGTTTTTAGAGATTTTCTGTTTTCTTTTCTGTTTCTTGAAAAACTCAACTTAATGCTGTAGTTGTGGATTTATCTACCGAAGCAATAAGTTTCTCGATAAGGCCTAGATACAAATGTTTTTATTTCTCTTTTTGAACAATGATAGACAGTATATTGGAGGACTATTTGGTTGGTTGAAGGGTTTTGTTGTATTTTGTTTCAGTTCAAAGAAGCTTCATTGTAGGTATGCGAGTCTTTATTCCTATACAGTACTTCACAGGAAGTGCAAAGTCTATCAATGTGCAAGCAACAGAGAATTTTGAATGATGAATTAGAATCTGGTTCCTCTTTCCTCGGTGTCTCGACCTGTAATTACGTCAACATAAGAATCAAGCGCAAGTTGAAAGCATTCGGCTCTCTTTCAATCATTCACAACTTGTAGATTACTACATGGAATGATCATACGAGGTTCTACATGCTCAGATTCCGTACATTTGAATACGTTAAGATCAACATGAAACGTACTAAACTATTTTGACGTGGCAGAACATATAAAACAAATTCCTTGTTGAATTTTTGGTTATCCACATCCAATCTGCTGACATTAAGTAGAACCAAGTATAAACAGTAATCTCTGTAAAATCCAGAAAATAAAAATATTCAATAATATGTACGATTACGTCAGTTAAATCCTTTAATAAATCCGTCGAGGGACATATGGCCAATCTTGAAAAATCTAAATGACGCAAAGCGCGTCGATAGTTTCTAAGCGTCTAAAATTATTATTACATGCTACGTACACGCGATGAAAACCCTCCAATGTTTGGATAGTGCTGCTGCTAATAATAATAAAATATCCTAATTTGAAGCTATATCCCAATCTCCGGGTTTCAGTTTCCGTGGAAATAAGATTCAATTATTCTATTCAAGAAACAATCTAAAATATCATACGTGCGTAAAAATTGCATTGTTAGTCAAAAGGGATACGCGTGGAAGAAAAATGACATCACAACTTTTGACAAGAACGTGAAAAATGTGTCAATCTGATGCCATCAATCACATTTTTGAATACTAATTCATCACAATTTACTCTCAATTTATTTAAGATGAGGGAACATTCAACGCACTTCTTACATCATACAATGCATGCGTAAAGCTTTTCAAAAAGCAGAATCTATAGCTGCTGTCAACAAACAAACCTATCTTGTGTGACACCATACATCTTGTAAACTTTACTCTCTGAGGTATCCTTGTTTTTTTTAATTCTTTTCAAATGAAAAAAATAAATTGTAAATCAGTGAATTCGGTATATGAAGTCACATTGTCTCAATTCACATTGTTATGAATGTTCTCTCTATACGGATATTAGATCGTGCTTTTTTGTTTAAAGCAACTCATTAATCAAAATATGTTCGATAGAGTAACAATATGTGTATGCGTTCTTTGGACGAGATAAGATTTTTGACACTGGTCGTGTATTTCTAATGAGCTTCTCGTGCATAAGAGCAATGCATGCATTTACGTTTATCAAAATAGTCCTCTTCATATCTTGGGCATTTTGAGGGATCCAAGTATCGTTTTATTTTCTTCCCGTTTATAATCCAAATTACATCTTCACTTTGTTCTTTCCTTATTTTCTGACAACGTACTTTTTCACCCGATTTCATTTTATCACTGAAACTTCTTAACTCTTCAAGGAATTTAGTGCGTCGTTTTTGAGTTGCTAAAATTCGAAATAGAGTTTTCCTAGTTTCTTTGAAAGCTGTATGAATCCATAAAGTTTGTGACCGCATTTCTTTCATCACACTTTGCACTACACGGTCAGAATTTTTTTTAATCTAAATGGTCACATACGAAGGCATGAACTGAATGAAAAGTTTTCTGAATTAAAAACAATGAGGTTGATGGTCATCACATACCTCATAGATATCTTCTTGAAGTATTTCGATTTTTATGTTTGTTTTCATCCATTTCATTAGTTCTGAGAAAAATCTATCTTTTGAAATATATTCTTTACACAGATTGAAATTATCTAATATGTTTTCAAAATCTTTCATCCATTTATTGATGACCTCGTAATCGCTGAGGAGAGGAGACGGAGCTGGAATGTTTTCGTTCAGATATTCATGTAATATTCCTGATTTTTTGGGTTTGGCAATGCAATCATCACTGCTATCTGCTTCTGATATGAATTCTTTTGAGCATTTGTATCGTATCGACTTTATGTTGGATTTCCTATTATTATAATTAATACGATCGTCGTTACTTTTGCTTGAATATTCTTTTATGTATTCATTTCTTTGTATGATAGTGTTTTTTGATTTAATCTCAAATGCAATTTCCAGTTTTTCATGATGTTTTTTGGATAACTCTACAATTTTTTCACATTTTGCTGCATTTATATAAAATGGATCTGACATTATTTCTTCCTTTTTCATATTCGCAAACGCACCATGGTCATCAAAACCAGCTTGAGTAAGGGCTTCAGCATATTCTTCGCATTGGATTTTTTCCAACTCTTCTTCCAAATTAAACTTGCATTGGATTTTTTTCAACTCTTCTTCCAAATTAAACTTGCATTTGATTTTTCTCGTGGATTCTTTGTTGGGGTGGTCGTTGAAAGTTTCTGATTTGTCATTGATTTTTTCTTCAATATTTTCCAGTGCATTGTTGCAGGTATTTTCTTTTTCATTCTGATTGGGTATAGATCTATCATTGATGGGTGGAAGGAAATTTGTTTCCTTCGGATCGTCTTCCTCATCTTTCACCGCATCGAATTTAGTTTGAATATCGTTTGCATTTACAAGGCAGAGGTAAAATTTTGAAGTGGACTCCAAAGCATCAGAATTATCAGAGTTTGTTTCAATGATATTGGAGGGCAAAATGACATTATCCTTTAATATTTTACCGCAAAAAATAATGATTTGGTCACTGCTCAATATACTTGTTGATCGCTCAAGATATTTCTTTATTCCCTTTATGGTAGTATTCAAAGGAACCCTCACGCTCAAATTGGCTTGGTTGTGCACAAGTATCTCTATTTGCGTAAAAGAATTTGTCGCCGGCTCTTTGTAGCTCTTTGCTTTGAGTTTTTGGAGAAACCCAGATGCATTGGAAAGAAATGCTGCACGTCTTTGATGTATCGGTTGTTTTATATTAATCTTCATAAAGTTAAATTTTATTATTCCTCGTTTTTTTGAATTTTAAATTATAATGTTATCTATTAAGCACCGTCATATTAAAATGAAGGAAATCGAAGGTCTATTTGAGACTCAAGAACAATTCATAATGACAAGAACATATTGTTCTGCAACAAACAAATTTGATCCATTGTATGAACACAAATTTTATGCTTGAAAGCGCTGAAAGGTTGAGTTATTTGTGTTCAAATAAAAGCAACGTAAACTACTAAAACTTGAAAGGAATTATTTGATCGAACGAAATTAAATGTTATGAAATTTAGCATGGCCCGTCCTAGTTTGATAAAGTTATTATTCAATAATAAGTATTAAATGCTGCTGGTTAGAACTGTTGGTATCGGAACTATATAAGAAAGTAGATCATAAATTTATCTTTGATGTAACGATTTGTCCTATTTGTACGACTGGCAAAAAGAAATGTGATGAGGCGATTTGGATTGAAGAAGAATGTCAAGCAGAACTGTTGATGTATCGTAGATTCCTGGTTTGGTGACGGAAATGCCGGCTAGTGAGGACAAAACAACTAATGTTACACTTGATGTTGCTTCCAATATATTGGAGGAGGACACCGCAAGAGATATAGAACCATATTAGTAGGATATTTTTGCAAAACAGTAATGAAAATGATAAAATGATGAAATTATTCTTTGATCTCTTTTTTGAATAAGTTTGGACAAGTCTTACTTTTACAATAAAACATATCATATGCCCCCAATAAGAAGAATGAAAGCGCTATTGAAAAACGCACTATTGCTCATAAGGATTCAGGATTCATTAAATGTCACACACCAACATACTCACGATGTTTACATCTTTCAAACAAAGTTATTAATAATATTAGTACAGTGGTGGTCAGTTATAATATACCTTTTTTATGTGAAAGTTGAAAAGTTTAGGTATAGACTTCCTACTACCATAAATGACACAATAAAGCATCCTCGCTAGAACCAAAAGAATGCTGTTATTTTTAGCAGTTAGAGATTGAAAAGGTGCTTTCAATTGTGTCAATTTTTAAATGTTCTGGGATGTTATGCACCTGGGTGTACCGTACTCCCAATAATTTTGTCATTTTTTTTTAAAATTAACTTTTCTGCTGTTAGACAACTCATTGTGTCACGTACGGTACCATAAATGTCATGCTCACACACGCGAATACATTATTCTTCATTCACTCCAGAGATCTGCCATAACAAAGGAAATGGATTGTTTACTATAAAATCAATTTTGTCCATGAATATGTCGTCGAATCAGGCTTCTACGAAAAGCGTTACTTCAATGCTTGCTCTTGTTCTTTTTGGGCTCTTTGTGCTCATGATAATTTTCTTGTGGCCCTTTCTTTTGCCCAATCTCTTTATTTTACCGAAATTGTGTCTAGTTCTCATGCACAACTTCTTTCTGATCTTCAGCGATAGCTATTTATGTATACATAGAAAAATCTTTTATCCTTTGCGTTATTTGATCATGCCTATCTTGATGACGGTCACAAGATTAAGCACTCAAGAAGAAGAAGCAGATACATGGTTTATTTCCTCCTTGGATTTACCCGTAACAAATTCAAGCCGAGAGCTTCTACAATCCTTCCCAAAACGAATACGAAAAAACAACATAAGAAAAGTGAAAACATTTCATGATCGAGGGATCTTTGCTGAAACTATACATTGCGATCATTTGTCTCTATATAGAGATATTCCAGTTTTAATAGATCATGAACGTCGAGCAGTTTTAGGAACATCTAAATCATTCATAGCAGAATTCATAAAACGATTTCTAGTAGTTTTTATGGTGACAGATGGATATATTGATAGGTACTTTGCACCAGGTGATGGTAAAAATCCTGTAGCTCTGAATCTTTTAGTGAAATGTGATAATGTTTTACTTGCATTCATGTACTTTTGTAAAGATAGTGAAAAAAAGTCTGGTATTTGGCATTATAGCTTGCTTCGAATGATGATGCGTGCATCTTCTCACACTGCAGGAGTTAATCATATGCCGTTTCCTTCAAATAGGATTGAGTACGTTAATTTTATGCACCATCTAAATTATACCAAGAAATGGGCTGGTGCCAAACGTGCTAGTTATGAGGATGAGGATTTGTTGCGAAGACTTTATCCTTTTCAGTTTTTCAGCAGACCTCCACTAAATACCATTGAAACAACTCTGGATTCAAATGAAATTCTTGAATATTCAAATAAGCATCAACATTAAACTTATTAGTATAAATTCACAATTCTGTTTTAGATAAAACATTCTTTAACATTATTTAACTCCGGAATACAACACCAGACAAATAAATGGTCCAAGTAAAGGAACACAAGTTCATAAACAATGGAATCCATTTTGGATCAATGAATGAATAGCTAACCAGATCCACTAGAGGCCAATATCCCAAACCCTAGTGTTTGGAAACAATAATAGATAACATTAATAAAATTTGGCATTTTTATATGATCACAAAATTATGATCAAAGGCTCACAAATGGAAAGAAAAAATAATTACTCACCGCCTTCCATGCCCCTGGTAAATCTCTACGAATTTTTTCAAACCAATTTCCCAAAGTGAATGAATTGGTGTGAATCAAGGCAGTGGCAAAAAAGATGCAAGTAAAACTGGGCCCGAATAATAATTGACCAAGCATAGCTTTCTGAAGTGTTGATGCAAGAGAAGTTCCCGGAAGGATCTTAAAAATCATACTATACCAAGTATGCGCGGCTGCACCAAAATAGAGAAGACCTACAAGTGAAGCAGTCAGGACACGTCCCATATCAACCTTGATTTCGTTCTCTTTGGAAGATTTTTGTTCTAACTTTTGAGCAGTATAATCAGAGAGTCCAAAAATGAAACTTGCTGTAATGCTCTTGGTAAGTATAGGGGAATGATCTAAGTGATTTGAATATGTCTTTCCAAAGGTTTGTGCCAATTGAGACAAGGGAGAAACAATATTTGAAATTTCATTCATGATGCTTTTTGAGGTTTCTGGGCTTGTTTCAGATGATGACAACTCTTCAATATTTCCACCCCTTAGTTTTAAATAGATGGAAGAACCTTGGTCGTTGTGAACTAGTTTTTGAACTGGTACAAAGGATGGATTGTTTTTAGCTGTAAGTATGCTTTTTGGAATGGAAGCTTCTGTGCTACGGAGACAACAAGAAAGCAATATCAGAACGAAGGAAGCATTCTTTCCTAAGATTGGAATCATGAATGGCATGAATTGATTCGATATTTTGGTAAGTCTTTGTTTTGTGTTGACAATCAGCAGAGAACTTCAACTATTGTTGTCAAGACAATAAAGCGTCATCCTGTAAACAATTCATCATGCATAAGGCAGTCTTCTTGGTGATGTCACATACGTACACCAAATTCCAATATTAACATTTTTAATTCTATTTTTGAGCATACAATTATTATTCATATAGAAAATCGATCGTGTATATATGATGAAGCCTGAACATGTGTATCCTTAAGAGTATATAGTAAGAAAAGATTATCGATGCACAGATAAGATTTAAATTTTTCAATATCTCCTAAATGAAAAACTCACGTTAGGATTAGAATTGAAGAGAAATAGAGATCTAAAAATATTTGAATGCAATACTTAAAAAAGCACCAGAGTAACATCCCAAATGAAAACAAGTTGGGAGCAAAACTTCCATTCATAGAACTCTTTTGATTGATTGACATATCGGATAACTGAGAAAAGCTCATCTCTTTAAAACTTCAAAACATAAATATCAACTTTCCGAAACATGCCAAACTTAGGTGCTTCTAAATCCGCTGAAGGATCGGATCAACATTTTTTAAGAGGATTCGATCGATGCTCATCTGTTTTATGCAGGCCATTCGGTAGAGATGCACAAGGAGCTATTCAGAGATTGTGGGGAATATGTTTATTATCCATGACGGTTCTTTTCATTGCAGCTTGTATGGAAGGTGAGTTCCGTTATTCGAAATATTTATAAGAATCCTAAATATTCTTTTTTATCTCCTAATATATTATCCATCCATCACTTGAACACTCATTCATGTAACAAAACCACAAATATGAATAGCCAAATTAATGCAGTCGACGTATGGATCAGCCCCAATAGTTATTGCTGCCATCTGGACAGCACTAGTGCAAATCTTCATGGGAGTTGTGGGCACATTTGTCCTTCGTCGTTTCCCAACGGAATTTTCTGTAGGCTTTTTCCTAGGTCTTCTAGTCATTGTAGCACAACAAAATTTCATCCTAACTGCCACCTTTCTTGATCCAACCTTCAATATGCTGAGTGAGCAAAAGTCCAGTAAATTTTTTGCCTTTTTGATATTGATAACGGGTATCACCTATATTGCTTTTGCAATCATGTTGACACATTTCCGACATGAAATTTTGTTAGCTCCAGAGGATGTTAAAAGTGTTATTTCTACCTTGGGATCGATGAGTCCAGATATTGAAACAGATAAGAACAAGAAGACTGTACAGAAATCTAGCGTAGATGATGTTGCTACAGAAAGTTATAGTGAATTCAAAGACCCTGAGTAGTGTATGAGTACACGTACGAAGGGATGTGCAAAGAGTGTTTTGTGTTCTTTTGAGTTTTCTGATGTACAACACTGCTGTTAAATCAAGAATGTGCATTTAATTCTGTAAGAGAGGAAGAAAATCTATACCGGATTTATTGATAATTTTATAATATAGACATCTACGAAAATAGTTCTTTGAAGCTGCGAGAGTTTGTGCCACAACTTTCTTTAAACTGAATTCAATTTTCATGGGGCACATACTTTAGCAATTCTTACACTTCAAAAAAGGTGATCTTTTAACGTTTCTTCCTATTATGATGCTTATACTAATAATCCTGATATTCACCAAGATGTTCACATCTATTGATCAACATAAATCAAATTAAATCATATCTACCTCATCCTGCGCAAGTCATTGCATCTCAATTATTCATATTTGCCTAGAATATCATCTTCTCTGAATAAAACCAAGTCTTCTTCCACTTTAGTACCACCATATTCTGGCAGAAGAACCTTATCACCAGCCTTTAGTGTAGTTTCAATGAAATCTCCAGTTGCTACTCTAATTCCAGGTCCTACGGAAACTACCTCTCCCTCATTAGGCGTTTTTACATCTGATAAATACACTCCTCCAGCAGTTTGAGCTTGTGCGCTGACGCGTTTTACCAAAACTCTATCAGCCATTGGGATAAGTTGCTTAGCAAGTGCCTTTTATTTTTTAATTACGTTTTGTTGAGTTTAAGGTGATAGCGCAAGGAGTGAAGAGTGTTTACCATGAGACAAAATGTAAATAAATCTTCCTTTCAAATCATGTAATAAGGCTGTGGGCATAGGCAATGAATGAAGATAAATTCAAGGTATGCTACTTACTCTTGTGCGGAACATTTTTAGTCTGTTGTTGATAGAATAGCTTGATAGGAAAGTACACAGTAAGTTATAAAGAATTGGAATGGTTCAGAATCTTTTTCTTTTCCGAATCTATTGGAAAATATTTCTTGGCCATCCATCGATTTTATTTATTTACAACAGTCATCACAAAAATCTTATCATAAAATAAGCATGTATTAAGTATTAGCATACACATTGCTACGTAGGTCGTATTAGGTTTCTGTCTTGTTGGTGCAGATTCCAATGGAAGACAGACTTTGCTGACGTCAAAAACAGAAAAAACACAAAATACAAACTTATGAACTCTTGATGCACAAAAAAGCTTTAACAATGCAAAAAATACGCTCACAAATTTGGGTGAGGATTTAACTCTTAGTTTAATTATTTTTTATCCTTTTAATATCCATCAATCTGCTTACTGAGATATGGGATCACCTCGTCCATATTAATTCTAATTTGTTCAGTAGTGTCCCTATCTCTTATGGTCACTGCCCCATCTTTCTCAATAGTATCAAAATCTACTGTGATGCAATATGGTGTTCCAACCTCATCAGCTCTGCGGTACCTGCGCCCGATAGCGCCTGTTGCGTCCCAAGAAACATTCCAACGCATTTGCAACTTTTCAAATAATTCACGAGCTACAGATACTAGTGCTTCTTTGTTTTTTACAAGGGGAAGGACAGATACTTTTGTTGGGGCGATGGAAGGGTGGAATTTCAAAAGGCTACGCTTTTCACCTCCAACTTCGTCTTCAGCATATGCAGAGCATATCAGAGCTAAGACAAGGCGATCAACACCAAGAGAGGGTTCAATGCAGTGTGGAATATATTTTTCTTTTGTTACTTCATCATAATAGTCAAGACCTAGAAAAGGAACAAAAATGAATATAAGATCTTTTTTTGTATCATCATTTTGATGCATTACATCGATTGCATTTACTTACTCTTTCCAGAACCTTCGGTATGAGCTGTAAGATCAAAGTTTCCACGAGCAGCAATTCCCATAAGTTCTTGTTCGCCAAATGGGAAGCGGAATGTCACGTCGGTACATGCCCGAGCATAGTGCGCCAAACCGTCTCCTTCGTGTACATCCCAACCCATAAGATCTTCTCTCAAACCAACAGAGAGACTTTTTCATGCAATATTATACAATGGGCATCCACAAGAAGAAAACTGATTAATATATATGTTCATTTTACAGTGAACTGATGATTATGCTTTTTTGTGGTTCTAATTTACTTACAGGAAGTCCTTACTTTCTTTCAACCACTTTTCATGATAATCTTTCCAGATATCATCATCTGCTTCGATGAAATATTCAATTTCCATTTGCTCGAATTCTCTTGATCTGAAAATGAAATTTCTAGGTGTGATTTCGTTTCTAAACGCCTTTCCAATCTGTGCTATTCCAAAGGGGATCTTATTTCTACTGGTACCAATTGCGTTTTTGAAATTAATGAAAATTCTGCAAGTAAAAGTTCACAAATGTGTTGATGATCATTGTTAGTTTTGATATTATCAAGTTCATGCTTTTAATATATAAATACCATTTCTTACCCTTGTGCAGTTTCTGGACGCAAGTATGCAACACTAGATGCATCACTCATTGCTCCAACATTTGTCTGGAACATAAGATTGAAATCTCTAGGCATAGTTAAGGTTGGCTTTCCACTTCCTGGAGAGGGAATCATTTCCATTTCGTCCTCGGTCACCTCAGTTAAATCTTTGAACATAAATGCTTCGTACGCTGCTCCTTTATGTCCTTCTGCCTTCAATATTTTTTTAGCTTGTTTCTTTGCAGCCTTTACCATATCAGCATCATTTGCTTCCTGGACACAAACATATCCAACTGTTTCTGAATTCTCAGTGAGTACAATAGGTGCACAAAAAAGTTGGTCCGCACGATAACGAAGCTTAGTTTCTTTGCAGTCAACCATAGGATCAGAGAATCCGTCCAAGTGACCTTGATTTACAATCAAAAAGAATTTGAACAATAGTTTATTTAGTATTTCGCGAGATTCGTTTCGACTAGTGATTCATTTCGAAAAGCTTACCAGAACTGGCCCATGTCTTGGGATTATGAATAATGCTGGAGTCCAAACCGACAACATCTTCCCTTCTTGTCACAAAGTTTTTCCACCAAGCGTCTTTTACATTCTTTTTCAATTCAGATCCTAGTGGACCATAATCATAAAATCCAGCCATTCCATTATAAATTTCAGAAGATGGAAAAATAAATCCACGGCGTTTACATAAAGAAACTACATCATCCATGGTTAGCTTTTCGTATGCGGTTTCATCTACCACCACTGCTGGAGAGGAAGTTTCGGATTCGGCGGTGGTGGCCATGAAACGGGTTAGAACCTTGGTACTTCTTCCGCGAATAGGCGCAAATGCTAAAGTTTTGCTTGACAACATTTGGACTGATATCAAGAAGATTAAACTTTTAGGGTTGAAAGAGACCATATTAGATTGGACTATCTGATGAGTGCACCTTCTGGATGTTGCAAATGAGACACCTGCTACAAAGAGGAAACAGATTATCTTTTTAATGTATACCAGGTGATCAAAGAATAATAATAATAATAATAATAACACATCAATTGCACAACAAGATGAAAACTAACACATACTTGTAATTTGTTCTGACTACCATAGCGCACTGATATTCCTACGGAGCTGAGAGGACGTACTTACAGATGCTACTCTACTTTTCTACAACTTCGTGCGTATCATCTTCTATTAATTATGATTGTACTTTATTTTAGAGATGTACAATTTAGTGCAGCACAAATGTTCCATTGGGAATTTCGTGCGTAGTACGTTTGAATTGATAACCTATTTGAATTTGTTTGTGATGCAAGAGATTCTCATCCATTACCTTTCGGAACTAA
>Ga0209092_10001032_pt1 | contig 28112 bp, 25 predicted proteins | sample FraStrMetagenome_FD_187446 | JGI IMG/M metagenome (GOLD analysis project Ga0209092, IMG submission 187446) | Marine eukaryotic phytoplankton communities from Arctic Ocean - Fram Strait ARC3M Metagenome (SPAdes) (version 2) | ecosystem: Environmental > Aquatic > Marine > Oceanic | place: Fram...
AACCCACTAGACGCACTCGCCACCTTGACACGGCTGCGTTTGCACTTCAGGATTGGGTCTCAAGAGATTTGTTGAATGTTACATATATAGCATCTCATAAGAACAGCTCAGATGGAATGACAAAACCTCTGTCACGGATCTTGTTCTACAAACATTTCGACGTACTCATGGGCCGATTGGTACCAGAAAGATTTAAGATTTATCGCATTATGGTTAGTGAAGCAAAAGAAAATGAAACGACAGAAGGAAACACTGACCTAAGAGGAAGCGACGATACGACAATGAATACAAAAGATTCACATGCAAAGAACTTACATAACATTTGATTCGCTGTATCAAAATATAAGAAGTTTATTGCATGGGGGGGGTGTTGTAGTACATGTCGTATGTAGGAGATAGTAGTGGTATAACCTATCTCACTTTATAATAATAATCTAGTTTATACACTATATCAATATTACTCCGCATACCCGATTCCTCACTTTTTTTCATGCACGACCCAATGTTGAAGTTGCGAATGTTCCCAACATTAGGCCAGAATAGATAAAGGAAATTCGTCTCGTGAACTCACAACCAAAGATAAGGATAAGATGATAAGAATAAAATGAAGCTATAAAACGAATATAGCAGTGCTTTGGCTTAGACTCAAATCAATGGATTTCCATGCTTTGTTGTATTCTTCGGCATGAAAGAGCAAACTTTTCAACATCAAATTACAGTATGCCGCATATCAACTTAATGATCGGATAATTTGAATCAGCAGGAATCAGAATAGGTCAAGGCTTTTCATTTCTGAATTGTAACAATGTATTGTTCGTCAAATATGTATTTTAATGGATATATTCATAGGTATCCTACTCTGCATCCAACAAGAGTAGAAGAAAAAGAAAATCAGTCTAAACATTACTGATACTATAAATTTTATTCTGATTATTTATCTAATGCAAATTTTACGATCTTGGCCTCCAAAGTATTCCTATCATTTTTCTATCGTCTCAATCAATAACTTCGTAAATATTGTCAGCTTAAATTCCGCCATGTCGGAAAACGTATGCAGTCGAATGCATAATGATTATCAAAAATGCAATATAAATTTGGATCACCTGCGAAGATTCCATCATCTGAATGGTGAAGTAAAGTGTTCAATACAAGTAACTGCAAGTATACTAACAGCAATGAACAAATTAGAACCAACCAACCTGTAGAACTATCGTTAGGTAAATAATTTGCGGAGCTGCTGTTTATGATATGATCCGTGGATAAATGAATAGTCTCTTTATTAAAATTGAGACCATCATTTCTTCTATCTGAAAAAAATATTTCTATTCCTAAGTTTTCTGATCTTACTGGATTTCTAAACATCGTTTTCTGAGAAATATCTAGCTCGTCTTCAGCATCATAATCTTCGTAATCTTCATACCCTTCATATCCTTCGTATCTTTCATTATCAGAATTATTTATTTCTTGATCTTCATCGCAGTCGCTAGGCATGGTAGAAGATGCATCATCTAGGGACAATTTTAACTTGAGTGAATCGAATTCAGCCATCAATAATCGATTTTGTTGCTTTATTCTATGATTTTCTTGCTTTATCGTTTGATAAAATTGGATCATTTTTGAGAAATCTTTTGCCGTCTTTTCATTTTTTTTGTTAAGAGCTTGTAATTCTTTCTTGAATTTCTCATTTTCGATTTCCAATTTGTTGTAGGATATTTGTAATATTCGAACGTCTTGAGCTGTAGAATTCTCCACATCACTTGATGTTTTCTTATTCTTATCCATTTTTGCAACCATATTGCAGCTTTGAAATTAAAGAAGCTGTTGCAAGAATCGTTTGTATCTCAACAAAGAGAACGAAATTGTTGTATGTTATCACACTGTATTGGATAGTTGTTGTGGATTCTTTTGCTACAATACTTCAAATGTAACAGCAATCAAATGAAATTGAGTGTAAAATTGAAAAGTTGATGATTCCTGATATTATTTTCTGCTTTATCAAAATTTGCACAGTCAGAATTTAGTGTATATGCAATCAGCCTTTCTGTAACTTTGACCCAAGAACATGACCAAGAATAACAAACCCAAGACTCTGGAGCATTTTTCTTAATTGCCATGCCCGATTCGGAATTAACACTTTTCTAATCATTTTCATCATGAAATCAATCGTGTGAAGTTTTACTTAACGATTATTATGCTACGGTAATGACATCAACGAAAAATTTATATAGGTATAGAAAACTGCATGCTATCATCATTTGATACGCTTAACATAAGATGTGCAAGTTATTTATTATTTCTCTCTCAGGACAGACCTTAATGGAGCATACGTACAGTATGGTAGTTTATTTACGTATCTTGTGGTCCAATTCATACAATCATAATTGAGATATCTATGAAGAATATGTGAATGTGTAGATCCATACACGAATGAACAGCTGGCACGAGAGAGGTCTAGCTAGAGCAAGAAAATGAATCCAAAAACCTTGCTGTTTTACTAAAGCTTGTATTTGGTCTCATAATTCAATCCGAATCCAAAACACTTATTTTTAAGTATGTAAGTTCAAATAATTCTTTCATTTAGTCAGTAGGATTAATGAAACATATGCCCTGATGTTTCTTCGCTATATCTCACAACAAGATTCATTTTCATTTTTTACTAACAACGGCACAGCACCCTTGCTAAATCATTAGAACCACTTTGACAACAAAATGTTTGGTAAAAAATCCTATCCCGCTCCCTGCGTTATGGGAGAAGAAATTATAATGTCACCAAAGAAGCATGGTACTTCCAATACACCAGTTCAAACTAACCTCCGCTGGGGATGTGATGAAAAAGTAGCGGATAGAATTTGCAATTTCAATCGACATTATGCAGAACATAGCGGATACTGGGAGAAAACTTCTTTTATTAACGACGCCAAAACTGTTGATGGGGAAATCACTTTTTACGACTCAAATACTGGAAAACCACTCTTTATTGCTCCAAGAGGACGCACAATGGATCAGTTTTTGCGCGAATCTCGTAATCACGGTTGGCCATCTTTTCGAGATGAGGAAGTAATTTGGGAAAGTGTGCGCTGTTTACCTGGTGGTGAAGCCGTGTCCACAGATGGAACACATTTGGGTCATAACTTGCCCGATAAGCGTGGGTCAAGATATTGTATTAATTTAGTTTCTGTTGCTGGTCAACCTGTACAGAAATAGTGTTCCAAGATAATTTTGTCGAGGCAAACAGGGATAAGATAATTGTAGAATGAAAGAAAGTCCATAAAGAAATTGATAGAGCTTATTTTTTCGCAAGCTTGCAAATCTTTCATTTCATCGCTAAGAATGAAAAAATGGGATTTGGGTTGTGACTATCCTGTTGCCAAACAAGCTTGGCAGGAAGTTAAACCGGCATATTCACCGCGCATCAAATTTGAATCGGCAGACAATTAAGAAATGAATAATAAAACAATATTATACTTCGTTTTACTATCAAAATGTGCTTTCAAATGTGCTTTCAAATGTTCTTATTGTCAAATCTTGAATGTTATGGTTCTGTAGATGAAAATAAAAATATATGCAATCAAATGAAATGTAATGTGACGCCTAAAGTATAAAGGAAAAGGATATCAACTTTTCGAAAGAACAAAATTAGAACCTAAAATAATCCCAACCATGAGTAAAAATGGGAAAAATTGTGCAACAACAGCTCGAACATCTACAAAACGCCCTTGTAGAAAAACCCAAAAACACAATTTCACCATGTCCCATTTCGAAACTTGGATTATTCCACCCATGAATTTCTGTTTGAATCCCATATCATTTAAAGCATAGGCTACATGTGAATGACAATTGTCACAAAATAAATTATGCATACGACCTCTGTATATTTCGTTGGCTTTATGTATAGAACGATCATATTGTTCGGTACCTTCTTGTATTCACAATTGCATTCACAAAGAAACGGAATGGATTGAGTTTTCTAGAAATAAAGAAATAATAAAAAAGAAAAAATAGGCTTACCTTCAAGTTTGGAAACATCCAAGGTCAGCACCCGTGTCGCTCTTCCAAATGCTAAAAAACCCTTGTCACCTACATAGTAGGGACCTTGAAAGTCACTTGCTACTCCAGTAGAATCAGCAATAGCCAAATGTCCAATGAAGGGAAATATCCAAGATATCATGGGTATGGGTGACCATAAGAGGGCGAATGCAAAATCTTCATTACGATGAATGCGTTCGATAGATTCCATTTTTGTTTCTGTGGGAGGTGGGGTTTCGGTGTTCCTGGTGGTTATGTTTTTATTTTGATTTACAATGATGACATGAAGATCGAAGATGTCTTGTCATTTGTAACAGCAGCTAGATATAAAGAATGTTCTTAAAGGGTGTTGGTGCGATGAGAAGGGCCCGAGGATGGCCTAAATCTATTCATTCTATGTAAATGATGAAGCGAGGTTTTTAGTTACTAATTTATGAAATAAATAATGACGCATTCCTAAGTATGATTTTCTACATAGGGATATTATTCCTTTAGTCATTAGAAGTGTTTATTAGCATGTCGGCAGTAATTAGAACCGAAGCTCTGTCTTCCACACTGTTGAATCGACAACTAACTATCCAACTAGTTATATTATTGCATATACACGGAAGAACCATGAGTGCACCCATGAGACGAGCTGGACTTCTCCTCGCCAAGGCAGGAAGTACCAGCAGCACCGTGGCGCCACCAGCAGTCACAACTATAAAAACTGTGACAATCGAAGAATCAAAAACTGTCCAACCTGCAAAAGCTCCCCTGGAAGAAAGTATGATGCCATGGGAGGGTTGGTTTGGTCGTTTCCTTCAAGATAAAATGGGAGACAAGTACAAACCCTTTCGTGACTTCTGGACCTTTCGTCCAGATGATGTTCTAAACTTGGAGCAAAATCCACGTCCCAACACCAAAACTCAAATCACAGAAGATGGAAAGACAGCCATGTACCGTTATCCCTCACCCGGGTCTCAAGACCCTGTCAATCTTCCTACAGCGGATAAGGGACACATTCGTGAAGATCCTTACAACGTCACCTATTATCCCACAGACACTCGTCGTATGAATAACGACCCAGCTCTTCTTTCCCCTGAAGTCGAGCAATTAAAATTAGGCTTCTTAGATGAAAATGATCCACGTGTGGCGGAGGCTCAATCTGCCTTACAAGCTGGACCTGGATCTTCTCCTGGTAATAAGGGTATGTTTGCGACCGGTAAATCCGATTATGATCCCACTGGACTAAGGGCTACCATGAGTGCTAATCATGTAGATATGCAAGCTGAGCTGCAAAAACATTTGCCAAATCATTTGCCAACTCCTGAATGGGTTTCTAAACAAGATGAAATTATTGCTTGGCATGAGGAGAGGGGTTTACCTGTTCCTGTTGGTGGAGTTGGAATGACATTTATTCCCAAAGAAGGAAGAGTTGCTAGGTGGTAATTGACAATGGCTATTCTTCACCTTCCACTATTTTCTCAATGCAAATTGTTTCAATTATACGAACAATGATTATGCATTGCATATAATTGACATGATCGTTTTGTTTTTGTGCATGAAATGAAGCGAGATGTGTCACCTAATCTAAATCTACGCAATAATTATATTGAAAGAATTGAATTGCTTTGTGCTTATTTGTTAGGATTTCATAATGTATTATAAATTCCTAGAAGCACATCTACTTAGTTCGTAAGGAGCGAAAAAGATAATCAAAATTGTAGACTTGATATTAAATATGAATGCCAATAAGTTCTGTCTTAGCATCATCCACTTTATACAGAAATGCCAGAATACAGGAAATAGATGATATGTATAGAATACTTGAAAGCAATAGATTTAACCTTTTAATACCATACTAGCAACGGAACCTACAAGCAAACCAAGCATCGAAATATGATCATTTTTTGCTGCTGTGACGATCTTTACAGCCATTTCATCCAAACGAAACACTTTTCTTGCATATAATCTCTTTTGATTCACCCATTTCTGAGCTCTTTGAAAAGAAGGTATATCGTCCTCAACCCATTCAGTCAATCCTTCACCGCGATCACCTAAAACTCCCAAAAGCGCAAGAACTTCCGCCACCAAAAGACAAGGCATGAATACTTTCAGAAACGAAAAGGTAATCTTGGTCATAATCGGAAAGGCCGTGACTGCAAATCCAATTGATACGGCGAATCGTTTCTTTGTAGGTGTACTTTGATAGGCAGTGATAGATTCATCTAGCCTCTTGCGTAATTTTCCACCTGGACGAAAATCAAGCTCATCTTGTATCCTGTGCCATATAGTAGGATACGATGAAATCAAAAATTGCTCTACAGTTTCACCTTTTTTTCCAATAATTCCGGCCAATGCCAGTGCTTCTGACAGAACAAACAGAGCAATCACTGCTTTACTATGCTGCCGAAAAAAAGAGAACGCTTGAGAAGATGCTACACTTTTGGTGATTTTCTCAAACTTTGTTAAAACTAATGAATTTGTAGCTCTTACGAATGAAAGAGGCATTTCTTCATGGCAGGTTACAAATACAGTCCTGAGTAGAAGGAAAAAGAACTTATATAAGTTAAAGAACCTCCCATTTATTGTATTTGCCACCATCTTCTATTCGAAGAAATATCTTTTTTTATCAAAATGGATGTCAAAGTTCAATCAATCCAAAAACTTAGTGTCTTGATTTCTGAGGTACGGGTTGTTTGTTTGTAATGATATATTTATAGTGGTGTTAATTAATTAGCGATGTACTGTGACAGTCCCTATACCTGCACTCTCTCCGCGTGGAAGTCATTTGACAATATCTTTCGAGATGGGGTGCCAGTAGACTATTGAGTGATGCACATTCCTAAGGCCCCTAGATGATATCCACATACTTCTTACCCTGCATAATAATAATAAGAAAATTTTTTTAATGGTAATTATGGATATCCTTGGGAGGGAACCACGAAACAATATTCACCCACTATGGGGGCGTAGGGGCCGAACTATCGGGATAAATAACTTTTTACGTGATTTCCGCTGGATTTCATGCACTTTGCGCCCGTCAAACACTGGCCTTGTTTGGGATTCTTCGATATTCATGTCACTATCAAACTCACTTATACCATCACTTTCTGTCACATCTTCAAGAATTGTTGCACACCTGGTACCAAAGTATTTCGTGATATCTTCGCCATTCTCAATTGCGTTCCTACCACTCAATTCTAGTGCCTCTTCACACCGCCGTTTCCGCTGCTTTACGTTGATCATTGATGCTCATGTGAAAATTTTCAAAGATCTTTTACACAAATGTTGATCGCTCAGTAGCAACCTCCAAGGTTCTGATTGTAAGTCCAATGCCATTGTCAAGCTACTTGCTCTTATACCTTCATCTTGCGTTCCACTTTTTTTCTTGTGTAACACCTCACATCTATGCTTCCACATATTTTGAGAAAAGGTAAGGAAAGCTTGAGATATATTCCCACTCCAACTTGCTCCTTTGGTCCGGCCTATTTTTGTATTGTACTGATTCTGGATTTCTCCCCATTTAAACGAAATTATTCCTCTCAACATATTTCCTGTTCCCAATTTCAATTGACTTTGTATTGTCCTTCGAAGTTTCTTCTATCCATTTACTTTTGGGGGTACAATTGTTTCGAATGTACCTACAAACTGGTAAGTCAGTATCATTAACCATCGCAACAAGATAGGTTTTGTTCCAAGGGATCGTAATTACTCTTTCTATTCTCTCAAATAAATTGTTCTAGCATCAAATATTATTTTTTCCTTGCATTGGAGGACATGATCACAGGTTTCTCTTTCATTCTTGCATATTAGACATCTATCATCCTTTGATTGATCCCAGTCTTGCTTGCTTGTACTTGTATCCCATTGTCTATGTAAATGAATGACATTTGGAAGGGCGGCCAAATTTATGCAGAGTTAGTTTGGAAGAAGATGGGTACGTACTGTAATAGTTATGGAGGGTTGACGATAATTGTGATGGTATCGGATCTACTATATCAGGATTTGTTGTAGTCAATGTTTTTTTATTGATAAATAATTGTGAATATGTAGAAGGAGAATTTGTGATTTTTGTTGAATTTGTAGGAGAATGTAATATTTTTGACTATGTGATGAGCGGTGAAATCTATGGATAGGATTTAGTGGTTGCAGGTAAACTTGCTTGTTTAATATGATTGCTAGAAGAATGAAAATGTAGTGCGTGACTTTTGTATGGTGAGAGTTGAGGGTTGTTTATTTTATGTTTTTTTGCGAACATGTTCATATAATATTTTGTTTTGAAATATAGGAGGTGGGGATAGTGAAAATTGATGTTTTTGAGATTTTCGAAAAGAAGAATTAGATTATACTTGGTTGATTTTGAATATTAATTTGTTTGTTATTATTTAATGGTGTCGAAGGCATTGTATAAGAAATAATGTTTTTGAAATTTGTGTTTAAGGAATTGTTTTAAAATAGCTGATGTAATTGGATCCTGAGGGAGAACACCCAAGTTGATTTTTCATTCTCGGGTATCTTCGGATGGTGGGAGTGTAGATGGTTTGTTTTTTTTAAGATAGTGACGATTTTTTAGAGATATGGTTATGAGTTGGCATAGTAGGGGAATTGGAAGAAGATGGAGGAATATATTTGATATGGGCTAAGAAGCTTATGTTGGCGTGCCGGATTACGAAGTCATATATGGCCCGCATGCCATGGTCGGTAAAACCATATGGGAAAACCAAGTGATTTTGGGGACATGAATGTCCTAGGGAGCAGCTCGAGTCGACCTGTGCGAATTTATTGCAGATATATTGGCAATGGAGATTTTGGGGCCACCGATAGGGCCAACCTTTACACCTTTCAGGTCTTTCAGCGGGGTTATCTTGGTGAATGGAGGGTTGTTTTTTGAAACGACTAGTGGGGGTAGGTCCAGGGACACGTAGGAAGGGGGCGGGGTTACGAAACAGCCGAGCCCGGATCCCTGGATGGATCGTTTAATGTCATCAATGACATCGTTAAACGTTTTCAGGGTGACTCTGAGAATCGACACATGGAGGGGTTGTTGTCGCTTGAGAGAGTTATGGTGGAGATAGCTCTTGGATATCTTGGCGAGGGAAGAAATGACAATTTGGACCTGAGTGACCATGGTATGGGTTATCCAGGGGAGGGTCTTGTAATTTTTGTTGTAGAAACAATTCAATTCGCGAGAAGAATATAGATTTGCTAATTGGTTGACCCATTGCACAATGAGGGGTTGTTGGGATTCTTCGACTTCCGCGTACTGTCTACCATAAATGATAGTTTAGATTCGAAGTTTGCGAGTCCCTTAAGTATGTGCGTAGGGGTATCCTGTAGCCCCCCTTGAAAGGTCTTTAGGTTGATTTTTTTCTTCTTCTCGTTGGAATCGCCCACTAGGGCCTTTAAGTGTTCCATATTACTCTGGTGAAGAATATTCTGTACCAGGGGGTTCACTGAGGCTGTTGGGTAGGGAGGAAGGTAATAAAGAAGATTGAAGTTTGAAGGTAAGAAAGTAGCTCATCGAGTAGGGAGTCGAAGAGGACTCCGTTGAGGAAGAGTGCCGTAGTGACATTATTCCACTGGGAATCCGATATTAGCTTGTGAAGAAAGTCTCTTGTGTCCAAGGAACAACACTGATCGTGCTCCCGCATGGCAGCGCTCGTTAGCCTTGTGTTCTCGGTGATTGTTGATTGGCATTAGCCATCAAGAACAGGTTCAGTGAAAAGAGGTAAGTTCAGGTTATGGTCGTCACCTACACCAGCTAGGAAGAGACGGTGGGAAGGATCGGCCTGAAGAGGGGGATCGAGAGAAAAAGAGATCTGCGACTGAAGCAGCATCTAGGGTCGGGTGAGTTTGTTTATACAGACTCATCTTCTCTTCGAGTACAGTTGTGACATGTGCTCTTAGAGAAGCTGGGTCTGTATCACTAGCTAAGAGGATATTGAGCTGGGGCCGGTGAATGGTGTTGATAGGAATGAGAGAGTCAGGTTTCGGGTATAGGGCTTTGTCGAGAAGATTCACCTGAGCTGCCGTGACATGGGAGGAAGGAGTAGAAATGAGGCGCAGATGAGCGCGAATCCAGGTGGCTACAATGGGGTGGTAGGCCACTACAGATTCCACTACTCGATTGGAAGGCCTTTCACTTTGGGAAGGACCACTGGGAGACGAAGACATTGGACATTTGCGTCCGTATGGAAGGGAATCGCATGTTCATGTTTTTGAGGGTGGGTAGAGAAATATGTCTCTTTGAAAATATCCCCATGAGGTACATGTGGGGGGGGGGTGATTGGATGCTCGTTTTCTAAGCATAGAAAGTCTTGGAAGAGCGAGTACAAGGGAACGGAGACGGGGGTAGCGGACGTAAGAGAGCTCAACACTGCGCCGATGAGGATTGGTTCTTTCCCATCAGGGTCGTGAACGAGATCCTGTGTCTTTTTGGGAGAATAGACGATGGCGAGGTTGTAATTTTGAATAAGAATAACACCCTCAACCATTGGAGACACAAAATGTTGGTTTTCACGGGTAAGTTTGGAAGATGAGATAGCTTTTACTACAGGGTGATGTTCCGGGTTGGCAAAAGTTGGAGCTTCTGCGAAGGTAGACATTGGGATAGTCGAGATAGAAGTGAGAGCAGCGTTGGTGACGATCATAATATCTGTTGATGATGAATATAATGATGCAAATAACAACTAGGAATGCTATTTATGAGTGTTAATATAAATTTATTGATCGTTTTAGAATGTATTAGTGTAGATAGTATGTTATATATTATTGTTGTAGGATTAATTCGAAAATAAGAAAGAAACAGATGGTGAATGTGTCCTGAGGAATGAGGTTCATACGAAATAATGGAAAAAATAGGATTTGTCGTGTTGAAGATGACAAACTCGAAATTTTAAACGCTTCGTCATTGCTGGAATTGATTTGGGTGTGAATGCAAAGGGTGCAGTGGGATGTTGAAATCTCGAAAGCGTTTGAACAGCCAAGTGCGTATTTGGTGGTGAATGAAGGATAGAAATTATGGGAACTTTGCTGTTTTTGTCTGAATTCCATGGGTATTCACTAATATAACCATCTCATGGGGGGAGGGAGGGAGGGAGGGGGGGCATAGCGCTGATTCAGCATGCATTGCATTAAAAGCTATTTTAGTTCTTATTCTTAAACATTTTTGTGCATCCTTTCTTTTATACAATACAGAACAAGAATGAATCCTCAATCCACAACTTCAGGTGAAATGGTAGGAGAAATGGTTCGCTAAAGAAAGTGGAAAGGACTTTTAATTCCTGATCTTTTTTTGGTTATGTTCTCAAATTTTATGAATTATGACATCTTTCTGCATTCATGGAAAACTTAATTGAGAACGTCTTGTATAGAACAGAGTTTGTTTCGTTAAATTGTGTTGAGGCCCCAAAAATTCTTTCAAAATGTTCCTCCAAGCTGAGCATTCACTCTCACAAAATAATTTATTTTGGATTTCTAGTAATAGAATTTCAAATTGTTATATGTGCACTTGACAGTAAGTGACGCAGCAAAATAATCTTTTACTATTTGGTTTTATGCTTACAGCCGGAAAAAGAGGTAAAACATTAAAAGAAGTTATTTTATATTTCTCAAATTTATACCAAAGGTTTTCCATCTGGTCCTAGAAGACCAGGTCCATCGGAATTTGAACCTAATTTGTTACCGTCAGCTCCAAGTAATGTGGGGCTTCCTCCAATACCAGCAGACAAAACTTCGATTAATTGAACTTTAAAAAATAAAGTTGCTCCTCCGGGAATTCTTCCATCAGGCGTTCCCTCCCTTTTGAAATCAGCAAAGTATAGTAAATATTTATGTATTTTTGTATCGATGAAGTATTGTAGAAAAGAAAGTTGTTGTGAAAAAACTTACATTCCATATCCCATTTCAGGTGGAATTCCCAGCATGGTAGTTTCGCCCTCATGCATTTTCAATAATCCTTCTTTCCATCCTGGAATAACTTGCCCAAGAGCGAATGTAACTGGATCTTTTCCCTTCACTAGGGAAGAGTCGAAAACAGTTCCATCTGGAAGAGTTCCATGGTAATGAACCTTTACAGTTGATGCTGCAGTTGGACGAGTTCCAGCATCGAATCCCTAGGCATTGAATTAATCGTAATGAGCGAGGTTGAACTCAAAATAAAAACTAAAAACGAAAATAGCTTTTTATCAGGAGCAATGATGATCAATACTTACCTCTGGACCTGGTTCTAATGGATGAACAACGACACCACTATCCAACGTAATAGTTCCCTCAGTGTTACTCATTTCTTTTAGCATGTTCCGGCCCATATCTTCTACTTTTTTTCTCAAATTATCTGCTCGACCTACAATCAAGTCATTCAATTGCTTTCCACGACGAGATAACAATTCAACTTGAGATTCTTCTTGTAATCGACCGACAACGCAATCCAATAAACCCTTTGCAACTTGGGTCAATTCAGTTCCATCTTCGACGAGAGGTCGAATATCTCCAAGTTGACGGGCTAAATTTACTCCCAATGCATACATGAGTTCTTCATTGGAATCTGAGTCAAAAGGAATTTCATATTCACCTGTTGCTTCAGAAGCTTCGGTGGAGGCTTCTGGTTCTGCAAAGAGAGTATTTTTTGGATAAAACGATTTACGACTGAGTCCTGGTGTTAGGATGGAGAAGGATTGTACGGACGATATTAGGAATGTTGAAGAGAAAAGGATTGCTGCAGCAAATTTCATGGAATACATGGTGTTGAATCAATGTGCAAGGTACTTTATACGATTCGATCAACAAATATAGGATAGAGCAATGGAAATGATGAAGCTTCAAAATTTTTCTCTAACAAATATTAAAAGGTCTATAAAGATACTAATGACGTAACTTCTCATTGTGTATGGTAATGATGAGGCTTACACGCGAAAAAGACATGTGTGTTCATTCATGCTTTGTTGCTCTCAATTTTTTTAAATTTCAATAATTTTGTGGATTATTTTATTTCTAATTACGAGTGTGACTCTGGTATCGTAAAGGTCATACCAAAATGTACACTAAGAGATTCATGTGTGTAAGCTACTCTACGTACAAAACACCCTGTACACCGTATATCAAAAGATAAAAGAAAATTAGTGGTGGCGGAAATACCAAGCAGCAACGTAGGTTGACAACGAAGGAATGAAACTGAAGGGATGGTCCTGCTGCTGTTCGCAAGAAAGAAAATCCATCAAAAAATGGTAAAAAATGAGTCTCCTGATGAGAAAAAAATAGTATCATAATCCTTAATTATTTCGCGTGATCAGCTGAAAGTGTCAAATCAGTAATAACAGCAGACAATATTGTCTTTGTTGTTAGAGCTTTGAATGGTAAAGAAAAAAAGAACCAACCCCACAATCTAGGATACAATGGGGACTGACACCAACCCAAGCAACTCAGATGATCAAATGGAAAACAATGTCGACATTGACAAAAACCTGACGAAAAAGGGTACAAAAACTGACACAGAAATTGCGCAAGAAACTTCATCTTCTCTACCATCGAATAAAAATGAGAACATCAAAGAAATAAAAGCAAACTACATTTCTTCAAACAGCAACAAGCAAAAAATCTCTGTAAACTCAGATGATCAACAGACTAAACCAAAAGGTCTCCTGAATCAAGATACCAAAGAAATGAAAAAAAAAGATCATAATGCAGAATTCATTATCCAAGTCAAACCAGAATACATCTTAAAAGAACGATCTACACTTCTGACACCTCTCACGGCAACTCAAGATGGTGGAGACATTCGTGACAAAAAGATGGAAAATAATGGCAAGTCTAAGAAACGTAAAAAGGGAGGGATGAATAAAAAACGGCCACGTGATCAAAAGATATGTGATGCTAATAAATTATGCCTCTCTGTTGTTCGTGGATTACCTTGCTCATATGGAGATTCTTGCAAATTCAGTCATGATATTAAAGCAATATTAGCAGATAGACCTCCAGATATCAAAGAAATCCCTTCTAGTCAAATGACACTTCCCAATGGTGCAACGATTGAGTGCCCTTGCCCAAATTATCGCCTTTGGGGTCGTTGCGATTACGCCATCATGTGTCGAGTAGGACAATGCCATTTAAATATGAGTACTGGTGAAAATTTGACGAGGAGTGATTGCGAATTGGATGAAAAAAATCAACCACTGGCAAAGTCAGGATTTGTAAAAAACGTTCTTCGCAAGGAGGTACAACAGCTACTGCGGAAAAAAAAGTTTCCATTTGTTTGCAAACGCGGAAATGTTCGGCACAAGCAAAACACTAAAAATAATGTAAAGAATGAAGAGATAGAGAAACCCCACAACACCTTAAATTCTTCAACAAATCCTTTCATGCCTCAAGCAGCTGAACCAAAACACACTCCTGATGTTGATCTTACACCGTTGCCAACAAAACGCAAACTTATTGATTTCAGAAATAAAGTTTATATTGCTCCCTTGACAACCGTCGGAAACTTACCATTTCGCCGCATTATGAAACACTATGGAGCCGACATTACATGCGGTGAAATGGCAGTAGCTTCAAATTTACTTGAGGGCAAACCGTCAGAATGGGCCTTACTGAAACGTCATCCGTCGGAGGATGTTTTTGGTGTTCAAATAGCGGCAGGATTTCCAGACCAATTTACACGCATTTCTGAAGTTTTGGAAAAGGAGGTAGAGATTGATTTTTTAGATATGAATTTAGGTTGTCCCATTGACGTTATTTGTGGAAAAGGTGCTGGTAGTGCTCTTATGTTGAGGGAAAAGAAACTGAAGGAATGTCTTGTAGGAATGACAAATGTTTTGAGTTGTCCTATTACTATCAAGATGAGGACTGGCTGGGTAAGCATTATCAGTGCAAAGAGTATGAGTTCATCTTTATGTTACCAATGGCCCTCACAATTTTCTTTCATTTTTATTATTATTTCTGTTGCCTTTCTTAGGATGAGTCAAAACCATTGGCTCACACCCTTATTCCGAAAATTCAGAGTTGGGGCTTTGATGGTGTTGGCGCGATGATGGTAAGTTACAAGCATTCTGGAATTCATCTGCTCTTATCTACATAGACAATTCCATTTCACCGTTTTCGTAATATTTGATCTGTCAGCTTCATGGTCGATCACGGCTACAACGATACACAAAACTAGCAAGATGGGATTATATTTCTGAAGTGTGTAATGATCTGAAGCTAAAAGCTGATAATGATTCTATACGACACATCCCTCTTATTGGGAATGGAGATATATTTTCCCACACAGATTACGAAGAAAGAATCCTTTCAAATCCAAACATTTCACCCACAGCTATGCTTGGTAGAGGAGCTTTAATTAAACCATGGTTACCTACAGAAATCAAAGAACGTCGTCATTGGGATATTTCAGCTTCGGAACGTTTAGACATGTTGAAAGACTTTGTGAGATTTGGTTTAGAACATTGGGGATCCGATGATCAAGGTGTAAACAGAACAAGACGCTTTATGTTGGAATGGTTGAGTTTCTTATATCGTTATGTTCCTATTGGATTATTGGAAGTATTGCCGCAACAAATGAATCATCGTCCCCCACAGCATATGGTAAGTTCGTTTGTTTTCAATTTAATCTTTGCGAAACTTTGGTTTGGTACTAATATAGATAACATGTTCTGTAAAAAAGTGTGGAAGAAATGATCTAGAAACATTGATGATGTCCAAGCATTGTGGAGACTGGATCAAGATAAGCGAATTACTTCTTGGGAAGGTACCAGGGGACTTTGACTTTCAACCTAAGCACAAGGCTAGCGGCTATAAATAATAATTTCTGAAACAAAGATCAATTCAATGCTTGTGCAACAATCAAATATTCAGAATCCAGCTCATACTATTAGGTGCCACGTTAATATCTTCTATTAGTTTCTTATTAAACGTTTCATTATTTTGACTGTGACGGATGAAAATTATTCGCCAGCCCTTCCCAACATTTCATATAATCATTCTCCTTGTGAGCGCATTCTCTAGCATACTTTGTGACCTTGATCAACATTTTGGTTTCAAACATGAACGCCAAGCCCTGTTCCAATTTCATTGGTTTATTAGACGTTTTACTGACGGATGAAGCCTTTTCATAAGTACTACTATCTGGACCATGGGGACACATGCATGGGTGCAAACTACACCCACCTGGTTGAAATCCACTCATTTTCACCCGCTTATTTTTTGTATTTGTTTTGCTCTCTACACTTTTCCCTCCTTCTTTTCCATCATATTGTCCAAATATCAAACCCATGAACTCCGTCATGCAATTTCGGTGAAAGTAAGGAGGACGAAATGTATGTTCGGCTACAGACCATCGAGGTGGGAACACAATAAAATCAGCTAAAGCTTCCTGTTTTTCATTACCACCATGACCACCATCTTGAACTGTCAAGACTGTATATATGCTAGGATCTGGGTGATCAAAGGAAACGCTATTGATTGTGCAGAAATGAAGTAAATTGTATTTGAAGGGGGCATAATTTCCATGCCATGCTACAACATTGTAAGGTGTGTATGATGAAGGAAGCTGTCGATGGAAGAGTGTGTTGTCAATTTTGTTATACATTATGTGCTTTGTGCCAGGGCACACTTCAGAGAAAGAAGCTATAGGGTAATAGAAGTCCCTTGGACTTTGTTAAGGTTTGACAACAAAAGAATATCATTGCCATCAGATGTTAGATTTCATGTGGAATATCGTTTAGACTCGAATGAAACAGAAAAGAATCTCACCTCGCCAAAGAATTGGCTCCGATTGGCCCCAACTTAATAGATAAATAATGATAGGTTAGGTTTAACTTTAGATTGAAATAAGATTAGAAAATGTTATGAAACGGTGAAGAACAAAATCTTACCTCTGGTAAAGTAAAATGTCCACCAAAAACTTCTAAAACATATCCAAATGCGCATGAATCATGATTGTTTTCGATTTGGTCAACACGATATACAATACCTCTCGGAATGACACAAATCTCATTGGGCTCCACAATCAAAATGCCTAATTCTGTTGTGATCTTCAAAGCTTGATTTTGTGGAACGATCAAAAAGTCACCATCCGAGCTGTAAAAGCTTTCCTCGTTATTTCCTTTTTTTTCTGATTCAACATTACTCCTATCATTGGACATATTTTTATTAAATGAATACATGTATATTGCTAAACCTGACTTCGAAGTTGGACTTCCTGTTCCTGCATATGTTTTGAGTCCGTGTATAAAAGTGACTTTCTGAGAGGCTTTACCCTCATTATCATTAATATTCAAAGGTCCCCATCGCATAGGATTCGGATCAATTTTCAAATCTTCTTTCCAATCGCATCCTCCAAATTGATACTGTGATTTTGACACGTCCTTCTCATCTTTTTCACTTTTAGAACCTTGATATTCACACCATGGGTGATTATGCATATACGATGACACACTAGGTTGCATTCGATACATCCAAGTTCTCAGGTTATGTGATCTCCTCGTTGTAAATGATGATCCACTAATCTGCTCAGCATACAGGTTATAGGGACATTCTTGTGGATTATTTTGATGCTGAGGTAGTGCATTTGCTATGGCTTCAGTTTGAAATTCGTTCCCAAAACCTTGCTGATATTTTATTTCAGGAAGATTCTTCATTGTCTTCGTTGGTATTTTACTCTATCGAAACTTCTCCTGATATGGTTTGGAAGTACAAGTCAAAGACAGAAAAAACAAAAGCAACGTGGCTCGAAAAATTATGGGCCGAGTAATTAAAAACTGTTACACCAAGAAGTTCGTAAATTCTGACAGGCAGATTGTGCTGTTGAAAATAAATTTGACTTATATCAGTGATGAATAAACAATTTCTGCATACATTCAACCAATCGCAACATAATCGTTGATTGGTCTTATCAAATGCTACTTATACAATGAAAAAAATTAATTGAAATAATACTCAAACTAGAATCTGAATTTCTTGAATTTGAAGAAAAAATTATCAAAGAATAAGATATCGATTTACTTTCTTAATTATTGTGCTTGTACCCCTTCCTCTGCTTTGGGTTTGACCAGATCCGCAACAGCTACTTTAAAATATCGTTTAATCAAATCTGCTGCACTGGAGCCGGTTGATTTGGTAATTTTTAAAAGAGGAATTAGAATCTTCGTTATGACTGGCTTCCGAATATGACGAGGAAAGACTATATTCGCAACCATTTGAATATCCTGAACTACGCGATTTTTCAATTCTTGAATGGATTCCTGAACTATTGCTCTCAATCCGAGTGGGTTATAGTTTTTACGTTTCTCATCAGAGGCTGTAGTGTTATTTGGAAGTTGTTGAATTTTAGACTTTTTCAACGAGGATACAAATTCATGATCTTGTTTTTGTGTATTTGATTTATTTATTGAATCTTTATTAATATCAACACTTTCAGATATAGTGTCCTCTCCTATTGTGTTATCGACATGTGAATAATCCTCATTTATTGAAGAGGTTACTTCTTCATTGTTCTCTTCATCAACATTAGACTCGTTTGGAAGAAAAGTGGTGCTTCCGTACACCTTTCGTGTTGCCTCTAGCTGTTCTTGCTTTGCTATTATTTCAGCTTCTAGTTCGTCTTTCATTGCCTGCATACGATCACGTTCTTTTTCCAAATCACTCAAAATGCTAGGATTTTGCTTGAACATTATTTCCCTACGAATCGAGGTGCAATTATTAAAATGTATTTATGAGGCGAAATCGAAGTAAACGATGTTGATCTAATACGGTGTATCCCTTCATTAATAAAGAAAAGAGCAGCTGAAAGATGTATGATTAAGTAACTCACATTTCACCTTCCACTTCTAGGCATTGTTGAGCTGCTTCCACGTAATCATCATGTGTATATTCTAAGATTTCACCAGTTGTAGGATCCACTTGGGGTATTAATTCAAAACCTCGGTCACTGCATATAGCTTCTAGCTCTACACTGCTGAGATCTTGGAGATTCACAAACTTGACCTCCTCATCATTCATGGCATCATCTGCACAGGAAAGAAAGAAAAGATGAAATAAAATGATAATGAATGCAGCATGTTTCATCTTGACTGCTTTCATGCTTTTTGTATTCAATCTCTGTAATGATGTGGTTAAAATCTACTATAATCTTGATGTCTTTGGATGAGAATCGCCTTCCGATCAAATTGTATTGAATCTTGTGGTTTGTGTGAAACTTTTTCCTTTCATTTTTCCGTTACATCATATTGAAAAGATTTGTCTTGTGAAATCTCTTGGATATTATTGAAAGAAAAAGGATGAGTATAGGTATATGTACGCGACTTTCAATCATAGAGTACACTTATAAAGGATACAGATGTGTACTCTATAACGAAAGTTGTTGTATACGATATTAATTTTAATTGTTCGATTTGGAGAGGAAGAATTTAAAGCTTCTCATGGATGGTTTTGTAAATTTTAGAAAACGATGGAAAATTATAGCTTCACCAAAGTAGGACATGACAATTGAATCAGGGGGATTTGATAAAGAAATAGATATTATTGTTAGGTGGAATCAACAACACCTGATGTAGATGTAGGCTCAATGCTTCAATTTCTGAATACATGGTATGTGGGATTCAATTCTGAAATAAATAGACCAAATCTTCCTCGAGCAGAATTAGAAAATGCATTGATGCTAGAAAAAATTTACAACGGAAGGTGCGACAACTGAATTCGGCCATGGTAAGGAATAGCAGAATTGAATAGAGTATGAAATTACCTCTACACTAATTGAAAGTATACGCACTATTCTATCTACTCTTTTCAAAATTCATGAGTATTTATTTGTATTTATTGTGAAGGAAAATCTAATTCAACATAACAATAAAAATGCTTCTCTTATGTGAAGTGCTCATAAATTCTTATTTTGTCTTTTATAGCTTTTTTGGCATTTGAATTTATACCTTCAACAAAAAATAATTAACCCCAACAATGACCACAACAAAGAGAACTGGTACTTCACACAACAGATAGAGGTCCACATCTGTACAGATAGACATTCGAGTTAAATGATGAGTTTGATAATTCGATTATTCTGAATCATCATTCCCAAGACATACAAGTTAGCACACCGTTATCGGTGATTCACATATATGATAAGCCAGATTCATCTTCCGAGGAATTCTTGATTGTAAAGAGAATTGAACGCACGTTCAATATCACCTTGTCCCACGCTTCCCATTGAATCACTAAGGACCTGATTACTAATGGAACTGGACCCAAGAGAAGTTCTTCTACGATGCAACTTGGGCGCTTTCGGAAGAGCATTTTTCAAAATGAAATCCTCTTTACTTTTTGACGCAGCTCTCAGTCTAGCTTGATCGAGCACATTGGGTTGCATTTCGTCATCGCCAATCTCACCAAAACTATCCATTCTCCTCCTGGTCGAAAAACTATTTCTACGTGAGGATCCCCTCGAGCTTGCTACACTAGCATCTGAATTCAATTTCCTTGTAAGAGAATTAGATCTCGCCCGGATTCTACCCTCATTTCCACCAGATGCAATTTCTCTCATTCTCATCTTGACATCTTCGCTTCGAATACGTCGGTGCGTTGGCTTTCTTGGCAGCATACTACTACCACTCTTCGGCTCAATAGAACCAAGATTTGAACTAATAACAGAAACATCAGAGAGAGAGAGCCTTTGATAGCGAAGGGGCTCATTTCTACTTTCCGGTCGAGGTGGGGGTGAAGGTGCCTTGTAAGGCGGCTGCTCAAATTCTAGGTAGGAGCTGTTTGAAGTTGTGACTACTTTATTATTCTGCATTGCAAAATTACGTTCGATGTCTGCATTTGTGACATCTGTTTCTACAAATTTAGCAACAGATCCATAATCCAAATCTAAGCTTTCGTCGTCACTCTCAACTTTCTCCCACAGATAGCTTGACATGCTTACACTAGATGAGTCGGAATGATCGTCATCTGAATGCGTGATGGGTGCACCTTCCTTTCCAGGTTCACACAAAGTGGGTTTTGTGACAATTAGATCACCTCTACATCCTTGTTTTTTGTAGCACACCGTATCTCTAGTCATCATAAGTGAAATATAGCATGAAATAACGAGCAAAGGAAAAATGGCCGAGTAGTCACCGCCTGTATCATCTCCCTCTGGACTGAATGAGCTAATTGTCAAAGTTAATATCAACATGATGGCCGTACTAGCCCTAAACGTCACTACATGTGTTGCTCCCATCATACAAATCAAAGCGAGACATGGGTACATGCATAGAACATGACCAACACCATAACGCTGGTAAATCTCTTCCATGATGGATGTAAAGAGATTCGCTGCATTAGCCCCAACAAAGAGAGGCCCCCAAAACTGTCCTCCAACAATACCAGTTCCAAGACTAACTCCATATGTAACGACTTTTCCAGCGGTCAACAATGCGGAACAGCCGATGGAGATTTTTTCAAATTTACTTTGAGATGGTAAGCAGAAACCGTATGCAGTCAAGTCAGCAGTTATTTCGCCTCCTTCCCCAAAAACTGGAAGAGGGGTGATCCCATTGTCAATGATTGACTGTATTGCATTCAGATGAAATTAAAGAGTTAGATTATTAAAGGCTAAACTATAATGCTGTTGAAAAGAAATTGGGAAAGGGATTCTTACCTGAAGTTGCTCTTCACCTATTGACGGGTACGTATATGAATATATTGAGAAGATAAATAGTTAGTTTGATTTTCTGCTGACTTAAAGAGCAGACTATACATAGATGTTAACTTACCCCAAAATAACAAAGCAGGTAAAAACATTCCAACTATTCCAACAATTGCTCCTGCGATAATTCCAACAATGGTTGCTCTAAGCTTTTCATTTGTGATGTAGCACGAAAATAAGCTATGAAAGACTATTGGTCCTTCCCTGTAACTTTTCTCGCTCTTTCTTCCTCCATTCGAATGTGATAAAGATCCATTAGTCGGGAGCACATCGCCATGATTACCATCACCTTCATTATGATCATCATGTGCATGAAACAGGTCATGCACATTTGTTTTAAGAAAAAGAAATCCTTTGGTATAACATATTCCGACAAAACCACCAACGAGGCCATATACTATGGCAACGTAAAAAATATGGCTGGGCAATGAGCTGACCAAAAAAGGGTAATTAAAGTATCCCTTGACATCATTATGAGAAACAATCCGATTGGTAATTACAGAAGCGATTGACGCAACAATAGCTGGATGCAAGGCCTCAAAGTATTGCAGTCCCATACGATGAGGAAGTTCAAGCACAAAAAGAGCACCAGCCATAGGAAATCCGAAAAATCCACCAATGGCAGCAGATGCAGCCGTCAAATTCATAACTCGTGATGATAGAACAGATTGTCTGGTAATTTTAGCAAAAAATGAACCTGCCATTCCAGACGTTAGAACCAGCGGCAATTCAGGACCGAGACTCAAACCTGAAGCCATTCCAGTTACAGCGATAAGAAAGATGTAATGAATAGTATCAAATTCTATCACTCCCTTACGATGGAGTGATTTAATCCATTCGTTCTGTCCAGGAATAGGTTTTGGTAAACTGACAGTAATGAAAGAAAGTAAACCTCCAAAAAAAGCTGTACATAACCAAATGTAATGAGGCAGAGGACGAGGTCCATAAAGGTCAGTAAATATACCCCATTCGTAAAGAGTTTCGGGAACTTTCTTCCATACAATTTCTATTAGTAGATCAACCAAGATTGCCCAAACTGCAGTAAAAAATCCCATCAAAACTCCAATCACTATCGCCCAATTAATTTGTTGAAGACTGGTGAATTCTGGATTGTCATCGTCGTAAAACCATTTTGTACGTTTTTCAGTATAAAATCTCAGACAGAAATCAAAACCAAAATCAAGATGATCATCACTTTGAAGAGAGTCATTCAAATCTGAACCGGTAAGACCCAGAGCAAGGTTTGAAAAAGCGTTGATTTGACTTCTGGCATCATCATTGTATGGACTGACATTTCCATTGATCGCATCATCATATTTAGCATGTCCTCCTCTAAAAGGTTGATCAAATTCGGTGTACGAGACTTCTTGTTCATGTTTCTGATGTTGCAACAAACCTTTTGTTTCAGACAATTTTGCATTTGGCGAGTATGGGGGGGCATCATAAACTCTATTTTGCATTAGATTGTCTCTTGATCTCTGTCGATGGGGAGATTTGCTCAAATGAGCATCGTTGGAGGTACTCATCGTGCCAATCCCACCAAATCCAGAATGTACGGGTGTATGAGAATCATTTCCTTCTGAAATGTTAGTTCTACCATTGCGAGCTCTATAATTGCTTTGTTTGAATTGAGATGAAGAAGAAGATGGTGGTAAACCTTTATCTCTCGTCACTGGATCTATTCTGGGTGGGACAACTTTCGTTTTGTCACCAGGGATATCTGTGAAGTTGTATTGAGCCACATTTGAAAAAGCTCTTCGTGTTGATCCATTCGAACCAAAACGATCGCGTGGCTTTGTCAATACAAATTTTCTATCATGATAATGGCCGTCCCGATATGGTTCTTCCTTATCATAGTTGTTAGGCGCCATTTTGAACCTAAGAACCTGTGTTAAACAGTCCACTTACAATAAATAATAATCATAATAAAAATAAATTCCAATCAGAAGGAACAATTTTTAATTAGGAGAAGTTCAATGCCAAAAATATAGGTTAAAAATGACAGGTTCGATAATTCTCTTTGCATGTGCGTACGTAACATTGCCATACATGATTTTATGTTGTCTGTAAATATGTATCATTTTCCTAAGTATACACTAGATGATACAGCTGTAAAAGCATATGAATTGTATGTGAGAAGTGGTTTGAAATCATTATTGTTTATTGTCATTGATTAGGCAACCTCTTATATTTTGAAACAGATAGGAGGGTTTTTATTCGTGATATGCGTCCTATATTTTTTTTCTTTTTGCACAAAGAAAAACGGAGTCACGTTTTGAAAACAACGTTGTATCAAACTATCTAAATTCAAATGTATTGTGGGATTTCCTAACAAAAATAAATATCTTGGGCATAATTTTAACGAAGAATTCAACTAATTACTACAACATTACAACGTCACGGTTTATTAATCAAGACGTATACAAATTAAGTTTGTTATCTGTTTACTGAAGTTAAGAGATGATTACGGAACAAGCGAAAATGATAGCTGACTCGAAAGTAATGTTTCAAGCATGACTGAATGATGAAACACAAGTCGATTCAATCGACGCCACATCAGTGTATCAGCTACTATCAAACATAAAAAGAACATTGAACAGATGATAAGATTTTGAATCTATCTACACAAATGCAGAAAAGATTTCGTCTACTTGTTATTAGATTGTTATGAATAAAATACTTAGAAAAGGAAGAGATGAATGATATTTTCTTCTCATGAATTATTGTACCTTATGCACAGACTTGTATCTATTTTAAAAGATTATGATTACTATGAGCTTACTTTACTTTTTGTATTTTTTATCACAATTGAAACATGCATTACATACTAATCACATATTGAAAACCACAAAGTTCAATGACAGGTTCATCTCCCATCTGTTGGATACTAGACAGATAGCAGATGTTCTTTTATCACATATGCTCAACATTGGTGTCATTCTCATGTGACAAGGCATCTGTTGAACCTACTCAATATAATATACAGCAGCTGAAGTAATACAGGAAAAGCTTCATGCTGACTCTTGATCTAACTATTATTTTTAAGCTGTTTCTTTATTTAATTATTTAATAATTTAGCTGAAGCATAGTATACTCTATATTGTACTTAATTGATCTTTTTTGCTAGCCTCTTGCAAATAGCCACATTTTGAGAATATTATTTAGAATGAAAAAATCCAGTCCTTCTTTTATGATCACTGAATGTTCCGTTCATGCCCATGCTATCTTCAAACAAATTATTAATCTCTCAGCTGAACTGAATCAACTTGGATTCTTTGTCTTGGTCTGTCCCCCTTGTCCATCTACACATCCTTTGGGTCCTATTTGTGTCGTGGGTTAAATTAAATACGGTGTTTATGTTGACAAGTGTGTTAAGGACATTTGATAGTCAAAGCATCAGTTTAAAACTCCTCAGAACATGCAATACCTAACATATGCACAAATTTAACATCAGCAGTGGGCTTCTTTAGTGTTTGTTATGGTATTTACTGACGGTGCTCCTTTGCAGGTGGTTTTGCGCAAATTGCCTTTAGTGAGTCCTTCTCCTCACGATAGGAGGGGTTGGGTTTGGTTGGCTCATCCTCAAGCAGATCTAAAACCTCAATTTCGTCTGTAAGTCCTTTACAGACCCCAGCATACGCTCTGATTTCTCAACCTCTTTGAGGCGAGCCCCCTTCTTGTAAGATTATGGCTTGAATAAATTTGGGGATTAGACCTAACCATAGTAAATACACAATGCATAGCTCTTCATCTCCACTTTCCAATACATGAGTTTTTGGAATCATTCCAAAGATTATAAGACAAATGGTTGCCAATGCGTCCAAATAGAGATTGCAAACAACACCCAAAAGAATGGATTTACTCACAGACCATGAATTGTGTGTAGTTTACTAAATTATATTTTGAATACTTAAGAATCAAACAAATGTAGCAGATGTATTGATAGACAAAAAGATCCATATAAAGATGTTTTCAGCACTGGATTTCATGAATTCCAACTCAACTATACCAATTCTTTTACAAACATAATAATGTTGTTAAATTTTGTTGGGTGGCACCACGTGAAAGACTTTTGTGCATCCTTTTTGATAATGCTGCAAGCTTTTTTGTGTTTTCTTCTCCATTCTTTGAATACACCAAGTATTGCTGCTGACAATTTACCATGCTTTCAAAAGTGTTCAGTTTCATTAGAGACATTTTTGGATACATAGCTGTTCCTTCAATCAAGCCTAGCTACATAAGGGCAAAATCTATCAGGAATGATGTTCAAATATCTATCACTTTCACATTTTGAACAAAAGGCAACCATTTGCATATATACATATAAATATGGGTCAATAAAGCCACTTTTTGATTGTGTCTTGTGGAGCACTTTATACAGTTCCCATGAAAACTGAGGTTTGACCTTTTCATGCATGTTTTGTTATTCAAGTTGGCAAGATCCACAGTGTGTTCGTAAGCAGAAGAATCTTGTGCATTTGAAAGCACAATTTGATTGATTATCCCTTCAAATGTGATGCAAATCAGAAGACTTTTTTCTTTGATTTGGAGGTTTTCCTTTGTGATCCAAAAAGACTCCATTCTTTCCACTTCATTTGTATTTTCTGTCATTGTGTTCATATAAATTAGAATAATGGTTTCTTAACTCCACACCTTGCTGTAGTTTTGGATAGCATCCTCAAATCATCCCTCTTACTTTTTTTGGGATAGAGTATATGGTGTCACCTGAAGTTCCAAAGGTGTCAAGGGTTGTAACTTACTGGCTCCTTTTCAATTCTTTACAATTTATAGTTCCCACTTCAACATTTTGTTGTTGCTACATGGAATGGCCCAGCATAGATATTCTTCTCCAAAAAAACTTCCAGTGAATTGATTGCTTGCAGATAGTTGAAATGGTTGTAATGTTTTGAAGCAACATACGGTTTTCCAAAATAGAAAGTTGCATAGGTGGATAGTTTTGGCGTCAACAGGAACAATATGGCATCCATGCAATGCTGAAACTGTATGAATGCCATTACAATAGCAGCATTCTAAAAATTCAACACAATCTCCACATTAACTTGAAATATGTAGACAAGATACACTACCACACAATTGTCTCCCTGTGTATTCCTTTCTTTAATATTGCCCAACCACTGTAAAACTTTGTAATGGAGAATCTTTCCTACTTAGGAGATACCACCTTGGTGCTCATCAGCGTGACGAAACAATTTATTGTTGATCTTCTGTACCAAAAGATTTCTCAGCTCTTTGTGTTTAGATATGTTTAGGAGGCTAGACAAATCCTCAAAATGAAAGAAGCAACTGGCATGCTCATCAGGCTTGCCTACAATCATTTCAAATAGAATTCTTTCAAAATACAAATATTTAATGTTCAATTATGAACATTGAACAAAATTTGTTGAGTTATAAATTGTGATCGAACAATGGATTTAGAATTAAAATTGATTAAAATTTTACAGAACTATTGTTCAAACTAGAATTTTATATTAGTAAAATATCTAACCCCACTCACTTCTTTGTCTTTTATATATTCCATTTTGGCCTTTGCGGTGGCTGCTTAGTTGGCGCGCAAACGCAACAAGATGAGGACGGATGGATCCACCCCTCCGATTGGCAGAGTGATATGAGTTAAAGAATAATCATCTCTCATCTTTAGGGTTGGAGTCACTTCCCACTAATATTGGGGGCTGAGTACCCAGATGTACTGCCTAATTTACTTTAATTTTGTATATTGAGTATGGACAGAAAGTGTAGACAGGTATCATGAATTTGTCATTAATAAGATACTATTCTATCTAAAGGTGCACTAATTTTGCCATTCTTGCTTGAAAATTTCATGGAAGGGGTCTATTCTGTCAGGTGGTTTATTGTGTTATTCATGGTAGTGTAGGATTGAGTTGTTGAGCTGATTTTCACTGTAGATATCACCACAGACAACATTTATTTTCTTTCGACGAAAAGCAAGGGTACCTACGTGTGACTAAACGATAGTAGGATTTAGTGATTTCGGATGGTGGTTAGGATTCAAGCGTCCGTGGGTTCGAATCCCTCTAAGGTTTATTCATATGAATTTACTTACATGAGGGTATGGGATTCCCTCTCACTATAGAGAATCTATTGATGATAACTTCGGTTATGTACATGGGGAAACCACACTGACCATACACCTGAGCGTGATACCCAATTGTAACAAGTTAAAATCATAACATCATACCATAGAAAAGTAGGTATGACTAAAACTATATAACTATATAAGGAATTTGGGCAGTTTCTGCTGCCTAATTTATGGTATATATGAATATACTACATCTCCAAATTACGTAGGTTGGTCTAAAAAAACATCATTCATTCACGATATGTTTTGAAAGGTGGATAATGTGCTTCATGTTTGTGTTTCATTTCCAACAAGATGAAAAAATAAATT